>JACKQG010001115.1_pt1 | contig 37795 bp, 37 predicted proteins | sample 8237621 | NCBI WGS metagenome assembly JACKQG01 (sample SAMN15677084, study PRJNA649215) | marine metagenome | biome: marine; feature: Black Sea; material: saline water; isolation source: suspended particulate matter (SPM) from the Black Sea western gyre | collected 2013-06-09/2013-06-10 | depth... | reverse complement strand
GAGACAAAAAAACCAGCGAAAGTAGAAACAACCCCAAGTCCGCTGTAATTTTGAATGAAAAAAATGTAAAAATCATTACCATTAAACATGTGAATGATATTATTAAAATTATGGGCCGTCCCGAACAGTATGAAGAACCCGATTCGGATGATGTATCTGATAAACCGGCTCAGAAGCTCAAGGAAACAGCAAAGCGGATTTATCGTCACCCGGATGATAAAATATTGGGCGGTGTCTGCGGCGGCTTGGGCGCGCTGGTGGGAATCGATCCGGTTATTTTTCGTATCTTATTTATACTCACAGCATTCATGGGTGGCTTTGGCGGCCTGATTTATTTGGTTATGTGGATCATTGTACCCAAGGCAGACTCTACGACTGACCGATTAAAAATGGAAGGAAAGCCTATCACGGCTGATTCTATCGGGAAAACAATCACAGCCCAAGTTGAGAAAGGCCTTGAGTCGGGACATGGCAAAAATGCCCTAAATAAATTTTTCAGCTTTATCGGAAAAGTTATAGAAGTTATCTTCGGTGCATTTAAAAAAATATTTAAAACCATTGGAATTCTTCTTAGGCCAATTTTAGGAATTCTCTTTTTAATCCTTGGCTTAGTGGCGACCCTTGCGGTCGCCTTTTTTGTTTTTGGGATTGAAAGTGTGTTATGGTTCTTAGATACATCCTTTCCCTATATTTTAGACTCAACATTTGAAACGCTTCCTATGGCACAATATTTTATATATATCGCCTTAGCGCTCTTTCTGATTATACCCATTTTTCAAATGATTTACCTGGGATTGCGGCTTTTGTTTCACATGGGGAAACAGCCCAGTTTTATTAAAGGGCTCCTCACCAGCGCCTGGATTATCAGCCTGATTGCACTCATTATTTTCGGTGTTTTTGGCGGCACCCGTTTTTCTGCTGATGGTTTTGCCAGGCGCACCGTACCCTTAAGCAAAATCACTGCAGATACGCTTCGTGTTTCCTTATGGGAAAATGAATATTTTATGTGGACGAATCGGCAGGATCGCGTTCTCAAATCCGATAATGGGGACCTCCTTATATCGGATGTGGATTTGGATATCAAACGATCTGATGATGACCGCTTTCATTTGATTGTCCATCGACTGGCTTTGGCTCCCACTTCTAAAAAGGCACGATCCATTGCTGAAGATATCCGTTATAATTATTTGCCATCATCCCGAGAGTTACTCCTGAAAAATTACCTAAAAATAAAAGATAACATTTCTTATGCTTTTCAGGAAGTCAACCTTACACTTTTGGTGCCGGGAGGCAAATCAGTTTATATAGATGAATCCATAAAATATATGCTGTATGATGTGGATAATGTTACAAACACCCACGATCGCCGTATGGTTGAACATACCTGGAAAATGACGAGCGAAGGATTGGCTTGTTCCGATTGTGGGGGATGAGTGATTGGTGATTTGTATCTGGTCGCCTTGTTGCCTTTCTTTACTCACAAGCTATTCTTCACCTGATTTACAATTTTCTTGATCTAATACAGCCCCTTCACCCATTCTGCATCTTCATAAGATAAGGCACTGCCCAGTTGGGCTGCCGCTTCAACCTGGACCCCATTCCGCTGGCCCAACAAAACACACCCTGTAGGCGCATCGGTTAAAAGGGCATCCACCAACCCATGCATCACAGGCTGGGGATGATCTGAAAAACGCGCTTCCAACTTTGCTTTATTGACTTGCATTTTTTCTATCAATGCTTGATTGGCAAAGTCTTTAACAGTCGTACGAAAATCTCCGGATTCAAAAGTGGCTGGTTCGGTATATTTGCCTGTGAGCAACCCATGTTTAAGGGGAGAGAAAAAACAAATGCCTAAATTGTTTGATTCCACATAATTTTTTAACCCCGTTGAGGCATAGGTATCATCCATTACGTTTCGATAAGGTTGAATCACATCCGGGTCACATCGATCAATAAATTTCATTATTTTATCAGAAAACCAATCGGACAGTCCGATGAAACGCGTTTTTCCTTCCGCTTGGAATTGGCGTATTGTCTCCATAGCGTCATCAAAATATTCATTCTGTTTCCCAAAATTGCAGTGATGTAAATACATGAGATCTACACAATCTGTTCTTAAATTTTTCAAGGATCGTTCCATGTTGGTTTGCATTTGTTCCGGGTGATACCAATGATTGTGTGAACCCATATCCCAACCGACTTTGGTGGCAATAAAAATATCCTTTCTTGGAATAATATCCCACATAGAACCAATCATCTCTTCGGATCGGCCATCACCATAAACGTCTGCTGTATCCCAATGGTTAATACCAACTTCATATGCTTTTTGTAATGCGGCGTGACTATCAGAATCATCTTGACCCGCCCAGCCAATCGGTTGTTTTTTCCCCACCGTATTGGCGCCGCCATAAGACCATGTACCCAAACTAATTCTGGATACTTTCTCCCCTGTCCGACCTAAAATTGTGTTTTCCATTATAATCCTTTTATTGAAGCAATAAATTTACGGAAACTCTATCCTTATTATGTCAGGACGATTTCATATTATCGATATTGGGCATCGGGGTTTCTCTTTGGATCGGGCACTTTCCGAATTAGAAACGGTGGTGAGCGACTGCGTTTTTGGCGGTAATGTACGAGCCATCAAAATAATTCACGGTCACGGAACCGGTGCCTTAAAACGCGGTGTGCGGGAATGGTGCGATGATCAAGCGGGGCGATTCCAGGCTGTTATCTTTGGAGAAAACTATGATTTATTTGATCCTGATTCCGCGGGCATGCGAGCAGATTGCGGATCCCCTCGAGATCATGACTTGGGACGAAAAAACGGCGCGGTTACTTTTATCTGGCTCTGGTGATGGTGATGGTGATGTATGCCGTAAGCATCCCTGCTCGCGGACGATACATTCCATCAAGCGAGCAAAGGATCAAGAATAACTGATTTTGGAAGTTTCTTAAGACGGTTTCCCGCTGTATATAATTCCATTGCCTTTTGAGCGTTAAGCCAAAATTCCGGAGATACATTAAAAGTGGCCGCTAATTTCAATGCCATTTCTGGGCTCAAGCTGGTTCTTTCGTTTACCAAGCGGTTTATTACTTTCACATCACATCCCACATGATCTGCAAGTTGCTTTTGACTCAACTTTAAAGGAATTAGAAATTCTTCCCGGAGAATCTCTCCAACAGATGTTGGTTTTCTTTTCAGATGTATCATTTTTGGTTTCCTTCTTTTTAGGGGCAATCAACAATTGCAACGTTAAATGGTCCCTGGGCACCCCACTTGAAAACAATGCGCGCCCATTTCAGATGGATGTTTTAGGTCATGGTATTTAATGAAACGCTTAACCCAGTCAATATAGGTTTTTTCTGTTCGATAGCTATAGTGCCTTAATCGAATTTTATCGCTGACTTGATCTAATATTTTTGTCATGGTTTTTTATACGAATTAATCCCTAATATTTACATGGAATTTAAAGTATGAATAAATAAATGCAAATACAGTATAACACGCATATTTCGAGCGCTACAATGCATATCTGCTGTATAGTAAGTAGTTGGTCGGTCGCTATGCGCCCGACCAATGGCGAAACTGTGCCCAGTCTGGTGGTTGGTTCGGCGCAAGCGCCTCCCAACAACCACTGGAACGGAAGAATCAAATGAACGAACACGTTCGTTATTTGATCTCCGATCAGTTTCGCCATTATATTTCTTTGCTTATTTCTAAAAAGAATGACTTGTTGATAAATTATGAATCATAAATATCGTAAATTACAGTTAACGAAAAACAACTATTGATATGGAAATAATTACAGATATTATACTTGGCGACTGTACTGAAGAATTACAATCACTTGATGAAAATTCAATTGATTTGATAATTACATCTCCACCATACGCTGACCAACGCAAAAATTCTTATGGTGGAATTCATCCAGATAAATACGTTGAATGGTTTTTACCCATTACTTCAGAATTATTACGAGTCTTAAAACCGACGGGAACTTTTATACTCAACATTAAAGAACGTGTTTTAAATGGCGAACGCCACACTTATGTAATGGAACTTATTCTGGAAATGCGAAAACAAGGTTGGCTTTGGACGGAAGAATTTATGTGGCATAAAAAAAATTGCTATCCGGGAAAATGGCCAAATCGATTTCGAGATTCTTGGGAAAGACTTTTACAATTTAACAAAAACCGTAAATTTAAAATGAACCAAGAAAGTGTAATGGTTCCAATGGGTGATTGGTCAAACGGTAGATTGAAAAATTTAAGCGAAACGGATAAACTTCGAGATGAATCAAAGGTTGGCAGCGGTTTTGGTAAAAATGTTTCAAATTGGATTGGAAGAGAAAAAGCATATCCAACCAATGTTTTACATATGGCCACGGAATGTAATAATAAAAACCATAGCGCTACTTTTCCTGAAAAACTTCCTGAATGGTTTATTAATCTGTTTACCGATGAAGAAGATTGGGTATTAGACCCGTTTACGGGTTCGGGAACAACAAACAAAGTAGCTCAAAAAATGAGACGAAATTCAGTCGGCATTGAAATACTAAATGAATATTATGAAATGGTTGATACTCAATTAAATAAATCTGAATTATACATTTGTGAAGATAAAGAACAGGGTGAATATGCAAAAGTTGAAAATCAATGATGTTGTAAAATATGTAGAATTAAATATTGGAACATTTCATTCCAAACGGCTCCAGAACCTTGAAAAACTAAAACTCACCAAAATATTAAAGAGAAAAAATCCCTATCTTTTCAAAGCCAAAAACATTCTCACTGCACACGATTTAGTCAAAACTTTACTTGATGCTCACCTCTCATCTCAAGAAGAAACCATATTTGGTGATTTTTTGGAAGGATTGGCAATTTTTATCAATTCCAAAGTTTTTAATGGTCGTAAATCTTCAACAGAAGGGATTGACCTTGAATACGATGAAAATAGGATTCGATATATTATTTCCATAAAATCAGGTCCAAATTGGGGAAACAGTAGCCAAATTAAAAAGATGCGTGATAATTTTAAAAAGGCAAAACGAGTTTTAAGGACCAGTAATTCAAAATTACAAATTATCGCTGTTAATGGATGTTGTTATGGAATTGACAATAAACCAGATAAGGGTGATTATTTTAAATATTGCGGTCAGCAATTTTGGGAATTGATTTCGGGAAATGATAATTTATACATTGAAATCATTGAACCGCTTGGACACAAAGCAAAAGATAAAACGGAAGAATTTGTAAAATCATATTCTCAAATTATCAACAAGTTCACACAAGAATTCAGCGAAGATTTTTGCGATGATGGCATTATAAATTGGGAAAAATTAGTAGCGTTCAATTCGTCCAAAAAGAAATGAGCAAAAAAACATAACCCCCGTTCCACCTGACACAAAAAGCGTGCAGGTGAACTCATTCGTTATGTGTTTTCAAAATTAAGGAATATTGATAATGCCATTTAATCCAAAATCAGAGTATACAATCGTTTCAACAGAAATTGGAATCCGAGACTTTTTTGCTTATAAAGAAGATTATGTAACCAGACCACCTTATCAACGAAAATCTGTTTGGTCTAAAATTAAAAAACAAGCACTATTGGATAGTCTTTTTCGAAGATATTATATACCAAAACTTGTAGTAAGAGAAGTTCGAATTTCAGATAATCAAACGGTAAATGAAATAATAGACGGACAACAACGAATTACAACGGTTCAAGAATATTTCGAAAATAAATACCCCTTACCAAAATCTCTTGCAGATATAGATGAAAATTTACCCGGTGCATTTTACAAAGATTTAGATTCAGAAATCCGAAAGTTTATTGATAAGTCCTTGAAATATCAGGCGGATGTTATAAAAAATATTGATAAACCACACGACGCAACTCATCAAATTATTGCAACAGAAATATTTTGGCGACTACAACAAGGTGAAACTTTAAACTATATGGAAGTTGCGCACGCCCAATTATCAAGTTTAACAAGAAATTTTATTGTTAAATATTCCGATGACCAAACATTCAATTACGATAAATATGAACCTGTGGAAATCAACCCAAATAAACACCAATATTTTTCATTATTGAATGTTGATAATATTAGGATGAAACACCTTCAATTTATGGCACGATTCATAATGATTGAAAAAAGTGGTGGCTACACAAATTTGAGTGATAAAAAAATACAAGAATTTATTAACCAAGCAAAGGTTCCCGATGGTATAGGAAACCTTTCTTTTGAAAATAAACCAGAAGCAATAGCAACGCTTCAGACATTGAATACGATTTACGAAATTTTCAAAGATGATCCAATGATTGATACAAATAATGGTATTAAAGAATTATCAGTCGAATATTTCATTATTTCAGTTTACTTATTAATCAGACATCTTCGTTTGTATTATGTAATCAACGATGAAACACAAACAATTATTCGAGAATTTATTTACAGTTTCCATACACGATGGAAATCCTATGACGAATCTTCAGATACAGATTTGCTATTGTTCAGTAATAGAAGGCAGCAGGGCGAAAACGATATAGAAGCAAGAGATATTATTTTGCGCCAAATTTTCTTTACCTATTTAAAAGACCATAATTTTGACTTAATTGAAAAAGACGAAAAAAGAGCCTTTACTGAACTTGAAAGAATTATCATTTACAGAAAAGGTAAAGGATTTTGTCAACAGTGTTTGAGAGATGGAAAACCAGAAAATGAAGCAAAAGTAAGTTGGTCTAATTTCCAAGCAGACCACGTTCTCCCTCATTCAAAAGGTGGCAAAACTATATTAGAAAATGGTGAGCTCTTATGTTCTTACCACAACCAATCAAAGGGTGCAAAAATCAATGAAAACACATAACCCCCGTTATCTCTTATACAAAAGACAAGGAATAATTTGAATCTTTTTGTTTAGTTGTATTTGTTTGGGTTTTTGGTTTCCTTTTTAGTTTAAAACAATCAGCCTGCTTTCAATTGACAATCCTATCAAGTTCCGGCTCTGTATTACTACGAGCTATCATACTCTATTGGTCATATCAAAAGCCACCCGAAAGAAGTGACAAGGTAAGGCTCCACCGGGCAATGTCCTTGAATCAAGAACTTGCAATGTGAGGGTGATCATCTCCCTTCGGGCGCTTATTGTTTGTGAATCTTTTTCCTTTTTTTTACGATGCTAATTTCATTTCTGTTTTATACTTGGACTCACATGCAAACAGTCGATTAGGATCAAAGGCCTTTCCGCTCTTTGACCATCCGTAAAGCATCTTTAAAAACTTTCTCTGAACAGCTGTATTCGCTTTCGTTCCAGGCATATTCCCATTTTTCTTGCCATGGTAATAATCTCCATACAATGCTTTTTTCTTCACCAAAGGAAAAACAACTTGGGATAAAAGCACTCTCAACATGACTCGACCTTTTTTGCTGACTTTGTTTCTCCCTTTGGTTGTACCACTGCTTTGTTCCCGAATGTTTAATCCGGCATAACGAAGTAAACGGCGAACTGTTTGAAAATCCTCTATGGGACCTATTTCACCAAAAAGCCGACCCAGCCAATAGCCACTAATAACACCTTGTGTTGGTTTGGGGTATAATGGATTCTCTTTTAGAAGTTTGTTATACAACCCTTCCACAACAAAACGAGCTTCTTCTTTCCGTGTTTTAAATCTGTTATAATCATCTATGGCCGTCCGGACCTGATGAGATAATAGAGCGGTGTATTCCGTCGATAAACAATGTTGAACCGACATCAAGGCATCTTCATATATTCGCTGAAGGGTCTGCCCTTTTATTCTGGGAACTTCCCTCTTCATTTTTTTAACAAATACTGAATAATCATCTGCAACTATTTTTTGCGGATTGGCACCATATAAAAAAACCAATGCTTGCCCTGAAGTGCTGTAGAGAAAATCCTTATTGAATGTATAATCACAAAACAACTCACTGACGATCGTATGCAGTTGGCACCGCAAGCTGACCATCTTCTTCTCCAAATCAAATATGATTTTATTCCATTGCCGTAATAACGCATACTCACCGGAAATCTGCCGATGGGTTAATGTTTTTCCCAGTGCAGCCAAGGTAAAAATAATACGGGGATCCTTTTGATCTGTCTTTCCGCTGTCATTACTCTCTACCACCTTGAGTTTTGATACACTCTCCGTATTAACGAGAGATGTTGTTATGCCCATTCTATGGGCAGTACGAAAAAGCTTGCGATGATAAACGGATGTTGCTTCGGCTACAATATGAAGCCCGTCATAATCGCCTTCTTCTGACAATCTGACCCATTGCATTAATTTAGATTTTATGGTGTCTGTCCGATTGCAAAACTCATCTTCTAAATAATTTACTTTTGATTTATCCGTTGTTGGATATTCGCTGTAACAGTTCAATTTATCCTTACTAATATCAAAGGCAATGATTAATTTGTTCTCCGTAATGGACTGGGGTTTTTGTCTGGTTTTCATGAAAGTCTCCGTTTAAAACATGGTTCAAATTATTTGTGCAATTGAATTTGTGGAGCTTTTTCGCAAAAACCCCACCATTTTTAAACGTAATAGTATGCTCCACCGGACGGCTAAACTTGGTGCATGTTTTTGATATTTGGAGACAAAATGAAGGTTTGTGTAGTAAGTGAATTTAGTGGAATGGATTCGCCGTCCGCCGGTGAGTTTATTCGTTATGCCAATGGAGGTAATATAAATGCGTAATCATGATGTAGATAGCCTTCTATCTCATATTGAGGATGATTTAACGAATATAAAATCTAAATATGAAAAATCCCTTCGGGAAAAAAATATACCCTCATCATTAAGAATAGATGTAAAAAATGTAATGGAAAACCTTCGCTCATGCCTTGATTACATGGCACAAGATATTGCTGAAGAAATAATCGTTCCTTATAGAACAGCTAATAATTTATCTGACTTAAAGAGAGTCTACTTTCCGTATGGCAAGAATAAACAATCATTCGAACAATCGGTATCAAGAAATTTGCCAAATTTAGAAAGCATAAATAAAAATGTTTACTTTTTGATTGAAAGTATACAACCGCATTCATGTAACAATACATGGCTATATGATTTCTGCGCCATTCTAAATTCAAACAAACACGATTCGCTTTCTCCTCAAGAGCGTAAAGAGAAACAATCTTACAAAGTCGGACGTAAAGGCTCTGGACCGGCAATATCGGCCCCAGCAGGTGCCATAAAGGCACCTCCAGAGGCCATTTCAATTGGCGGTGCACCAGTAGTTTTCGATTCAAACACTGGCATTCCTTTGCAGACACCTGGTTTAGAAGTCAATGTTACAACATGGGTAAGTTTCGTTTTCTATGGTACTGATTTACAGGTTTATCCTTTATTGGCAATATCAACTGAAAAGATACGAAAAACTTTTACAAAACTATATGAAGAACTGTCATAACAAATCACTGCACTGGATTTTTACTCCGCTGTGCTCCGTAAAAACCAGTGAGTTCAGTCGTTGGGTAGCCTTTTGAGATAATGTTAAAAGAGACACATATAGAATCATTTATTGAGAAAATTACAATATTAGAAAAATCTTTGGGATCTTTCGCAAGGTTTGATTTTTATGATCCTATTGAATTTGATCCTTCGGATATTATATCAATCCAAAAATTGGGCAAATCAATGGCAAATTTTGTTGGATTATCAGATTTAACATTTATCATTTCAATAGTCTCTCAAAAGAAAAATGTTGGGGGACATATCGATTTAAGCAATACAGGTAATGACGTATTTATAGTACTATCAACCGATGTTGCAAAATATAAGGATGCTGTTCTTGCAACACTTGCACATGAAATTTCCCATAAAATTTTAGCCTTAAATAGTGTACAAATTTCAGTTGGTAGTCCACAACCATTATATGAAAGAGAAAATGAAGTTCTGACTGACATAACTGCAGTTTATTCTGGTTTTGGTAAACAAATGATAAATGGTTGTGAATGCTCAATTTCTTACGAAGAACCAACGATTGATGGAACGCGGAAAATAACCAAATCATTAAGAACTGGATATATTTCAAGAGAACAATTTTCCTTTGTCTATTTGATGATTTGCAATATAAGAAAAATTGAAAGAAGTAATTATTTTGCAGATATAAACCATGTTGGTAAAACAGTGTTAAAAATTAGCCTTAATGAAAATATTCCGTTAATCAATGGTGAGTTTCACAAAACTGATTATTCACAATCGCTAAATAAGTCTTTTTCCGATAAACTATTACCCCTTCAAAAGGATTTATCATTAATTAAGACTCTTATAAATGTTCTCCAACATCATTGTATTACAGTAACAGAGTCTCATCTCAATAAGAGTCATTTAGAATTGAATAAAATACAAAAACAATTTTCTCAAATTCCAACTACTGCAAATAATAATCCAAGTCTGAATTACCTTAATAATGCTTTTATGAAAATTGAATATGATAAACTAATTGAAAACTTTCAGCCTAATAATTCTAAATCAAAGAAAATAATTCAAGGATTATACAAAATAACCAATCTCATTTATAAATTCGGTGAGCCACTTTTTAACTCAAAAAGTTTTATTCAAAATTCAATCAATTGTAATAGTTGTAATAAAGAATTCAAGATTCCCAAAAATAAGGGTTTAATTAAATCAATTTGTCCTTATTGTGATTATAATCAATTGGTCAATACCAGTTCATTAGAATTAAAAAAACTTACAAAGGTTCATTCAAGTGGATTTTTCAATAAAATATTTAGTCGATAATGCATGAAAGGCTACCCAACCCCCACCGGACGGCTAAACTTGGTGCGTAATTTTGAGTTTTGAGCGAAAAATGAAGATTTGTGAAATATCTAAATTTAGTGGAATGAACACGCCGTCCGCCGGTGAGTTTATTCGTTAGCATGCAACAAGTAAGGAGGAACCAATGAATACGAGCATGAAGCGAGTTCTCTTCTGGACTCCGAGGGTCCTGTGCATTCTTCTCGCGATGTTTTTGAGTGTGTTTGCCTTGGACGTATTCAGTGAAGGTTATGGCTTTTGGCAAACAATTGGTGCTCTGCTACTCCACCTAGTCCCAGTATACATTGTTGTCATCGTATTAGTCATAGCATGGCGTCGGGAACGGGTTGGGGCGATCGTGTTCATCGCTTTTGCGTTGCTCTATCTGGTCTTTGCCTTGGGACGAGGATTCCATTGGAGTGCTTATGTGGCAATTGCCGGCCCCTTGGTCTTGATAGGTGTTCTTTTCCTGCTCAACTGGAAATACAGAGCACAGCTGCGAAGGCGATAGTTGCAGCCTAACAACGGGTTGCAGCCGGCGTTGCTCCGCTGCGCTCCGCAACGCGGCTGAACCCAACCCTTACAAAACATAATGCTGTTCAACAGCAATATTTTAAATTTCAACCTTGAGAAATATGGAATATATAACTAATGCGTTTTCAAACTTAAATTGGTTTGATGTAACTGCGGTATCAAGCTCTAGTTTCTTACTCATATTTGCTGCTGAAATGGGAGATAAAAGTCAGCTAGTCTGTATGGTGTTGGCTGCCCGGTATAGAACATTGCCTGTTATGCTCGGAGCAACATTTGCATTTTTATTACTCAATACTTTGGCTGTTTTATTTGGTGCATCAATAGCCAATTTGCTTCCTGAAGTATATGTATATTCTATCATGGCCATCTTGTTTGCTGTATTTGGAGTGCATGCACTACGTATAGAAGAAGATAAAAATGATGAAAAGGAAGCAATACGTACTAATAGAAGCATATTTGCTGGTACATTTTCACTTATAACTGTTGCAGAGTTCGGAGATAAAACGCAATTAGCTGTAGTTGCTTTAAGCAGCGCTAGCCTTCCAATTGCTGTGTGGTTCGGCTCTACTTTCGCATTAATAACAACTTCTGCACTTGGGGTATGGGCTGGCCGCACAATATTGCTAAAAATGCCAATAACTATTCTTCATCGCATAAGTGGCATAATTTTCATTTCTCTTGCATTATTTGCGGCTTATAAAACATATTTAGTAATTTGATATTATGGTTTCCAAAATAGCTGAGAAAAGATATTTCGTGCTTGGACAAACAAACCTTGGTCGAAAACTATTTATCGCTTTTACAGTCCGTGTCCGGTGATTGGATGAAATGCCTGCTTGCTTGTAAATTGTCTTTACCGAAATGACAGAAGAATTCACCCGATACGACCACCTCTTTAAAAATGTTATCCCCAATGCCATTGGGGGTGTCCATATTTTTGGAAGAGAAGACCCCTTTTTAAAACCGCAGGATTATAACAATGTTAATAATCTCGAAAATGGGATTTGGGAAGATTTATTTGTAAATGTAGAGTCCTTGTTAGATCAATATGTTTCGCGTGAATATATATTGGGTATGCGTACATTGCCCATTCCCCGTGATCGCTTCCCTGAGTTTGATGCCATCTCTCCCCTGATTCAAAATTCTACAGATTGGCAGCTTGTTTCCGTGGCGGGGTTTATAGATGAAGAATTGTTTTTTGATCTCAATGCCAATCGAAAATTCCCCGTAACAGATATCATTCGAAAATCTCCCCGTTTTGCAGAAAAATATGCCCATGTGGATATTCAGAATGATGAAGGCTATACGCCTGAACCGGATATTTTTCATGATATCCAGGGACACATTCCTTTTTTAATGAATAAGGATTATGCGAACTTTTTACACGATGTGGGTATCCTGGGAGATGAAATAATTAAAGATAAGCGTGGGCTTGGTCCTGAACTTGTCGCTCATAATTTAAAGCGACTCCAAAATTTTGCATGGTGGACTTATGAGTTTGGCCTGATTCAAAACAACGGGGAGACCGATCAATTCCGCCGACGAAAAAATGACATCGATTATGAAATATATGGCGCGGGAATTATTTCTTCCTATAACGAAACGCGGAATATTGTGGATTGTGCCAAGGGTAAATCAAATCGATCCAAATTTATTTCTTTTGACATTGAAGAAGTTGTCCTCACCCGATTTGACTACAGTGATATTCAGGATCGCTATTATGTTATTCATTCCATGGCGGATTTGTATCAAGATTTTAAAGACAATCAGGAATTGTTCTGGTTTGAAGGATAATTCCTTTTCTTAGGTTTTTATAAAATTGAAAAAATATTATTTTATACCATTCTATATTTTCGCTCTTCTTATATACAAGGGGTGCGCCCCGACTTCCTTGGCCACAAAAACCCCCGACTTTTTAATTTCCAAAAGCGATTCGTTGTTGCTTGCCCACCCAGATGATGCTGAACTTAGAACCGCAATTATTGCGGTTCGGCTTGACCGGGCAAAATCAAATAACAGTTTAATCGAGTACAACAAAATACTAACACTTGACCCTAAAAACAGCACCGCTCGATACCACATTTATATGGCAGAAGGTAAATCCAACCATAAAAAGGGACATAAAAATGGACAGTGGGATGCCATCCAATCTTTTGCGAAAGCGGCGGCAGCCATTGACACTTTAGGCGAGCCTTATTACTGGATGGGGCTTGCATATGAAAAAAAAGACGAAATGGATTTTGATCTCCCTCTTGAATCTTATGACAAAGCACTCTCTCTTTATCTTACAAAAGAAGAGTATACAAAAGTGAAATTAGTCCGGGAAAGTTTGATGCGGCGTAAAAAAACCTATGAGGATTTTTGGAAATAACTTAATAAATTTTCGCTTTCTCTTCAGCGGATACGCGAATATTTTTGACTTGATTCGAGGACAGAACATAGCTAAACTTTCGTACCTAAAGATTTAAATCTATAGGTGCCACACAATCCGAGGTAAAGATAAATGGCAAAAATATTATTTTTTAAAAAATTACTCATTGGGGTGGTTTTCACCCTTTTTGTTTCATCGTTGTTCGCTCAAAAACCGCGAAGCATCTCTGGTACCCTGGTGGATCCAGAGGGAAGCGGCATTATAAAAACGACTGTTTTACTTTTGGGTGAAGATGGAACTGAAGTTCAGCGAACAGAAACATCAAAATCCCGATTGGGGCGCGGTGGTGGAAAATTTGAATTTAAAAAAGTTCTGCCTGGTAATTATACATTGGAAGCGGATGCTGGTGACTTGGGCAAACTAAGTTCCCCGGTTGAGGTGGCTGATAAAAATGTCAAGTTAGGTGATGTGGAACTATCGGCTGATACACCGCCGGTAGAAGCGCCTGCTACCCCACAGGAACCCGCACCTGATGCGGTAGAATTCACACCGGACCCGGGCAAAGATTATGTCCTCAATGAGCTTAGTTTTGAAATTAAGAAAATGACTGCTGAGCTTAAATATCTTAACGAAGAATTAGAAAATTTAAAGGCGCTCAGTAAAATGTGGGTGAATCCGCTTGCCATTTACTCCAAAGAAATTATTATGAAAAATGGTTCAACCGTTTTTGGGAAAGTGATTTATCAAGATGAGGAATCTCTGAAAGTTGAAACGCTCCTGGGCTACCTGATTATTAATCGGAAAGATGTGGTCAGGATGGTAGATAATGTTGTTACAGAAGAACAGGCAGAATATGTACCAGAACAAGTGCGTGACAGTTATACCCCGCCACCCATGCCAAAACTGGCAGAACCTCAATACACATCTGCTGATAGAGGTGCATCAAAAAAATATTCAGCCAATTGCGTGTTGGTTGGAAATATTACCGAAAAAAAGGACGTTCAAGGGAACTACGTATTTACCGGGGAACTTAAAAATATTGGCGGCCGAAGGGCTGATTTTGTCAAAGTAGATTTTGTATTCCGTAAAAACTGGAGCGGGGAAACGAAAACTTTAACCACATTTGTCAGGGGCGGATATCATACATTTGATTCTGGCATTACCACAGATGCAACCTTGTTACCGGGAGCAACGGGAGCTTTCGAACTTTATGTACCCCATGACTTCGGATCATTTATCGGTTATTCCTATGTCATTGACTGGGAAGAATATGAATGATGAGGTTGGGAATCTTCATTAAACCATTCACCAAAGGACTGACGGCTTTCGTTGTAATTGGTTTTCTTTATGCCCAGGACACACCTCTTTCTGAAATATTCTTTTTGGATCTTGGGATTGTTATTGAGCCGGCAAAGGGTTCTGAGGCTTATTCCCGGTTTATTGAAAAACCCTCAAAAGAAGTTTCTTTCAAAATAAAAAAAGTTGAGAGTGGCTCTGTCTATATGGCTTCCAGCAAAGAATTACTTTCAACACTTGGGCGGATTAACAATCGAATTGAGCGATTAGAAAGCGCCTTCAAATCAGAAGTATCTTCACTGAGGCGGGAAAACGGGCAGCTTAGACAAAGTTTGGCAGAATTAAAACAAGTCAAAACACTGCCTGTTCAACCGGAAATTGTTTCAAAACCACCCATTAAGAAAACAGAATTATCTACAAAAACCGCCGCGTATACCCCTTCCATAAAACCAATATCTAAACCAGAGCCGGTTTTGCCGGTTTTTAACCAAGCAACATATATGGCGGGTGTATTTGCTTATCAGCGGGAAGATTACCAGACAGCCCTGGATAAATTTTCTACCCTTCATTTAAAGGGTGTATCCCAAAAAACAATCGAAAATATTTTATACTGGACAGCAGACTCGTATCAGCAAACAGAACAATATGAAAAAGCACTGAATCTCTTGAATAAAATCACAGTCACCGGTGAATTAAGAATTGATGATGCATTGGTCAAAAAAGGACTTTTATATCGAAAAATGGGTAACGAATCTTTAGCCATAATTGCTTTTAGCAATGTGGTAACACAACACCCGGATAGTGAATATTTCCGTTTGGCAAAAATGGAATTAAAAAAGACTGACGAGATTCAATGAAACAGCTAAATCGTCTACTATTATTATCCGTTGTCTCTCTATCCACAATCTTCGGCGCAACCCGCGTTGCTTATCTCCGGCCCGGGCCCATGATGAAAATTCCCTATACAGCCGTGGGGCCTTCTCCCTATTTGTTTACAGCCGGGTTTGGGTCTGAACTTCACAATTTATCCCCATTTAATACCGCGGGTGGTGCATACTTCAGTATGGAGACAAATGGATGGACATTTGGTTTTTCCACAGCGCAAGCAGGCGATACTACCCGTCTTGCCAATCTGGAAGTCTCCACATATAAAGCACCTGTGGAATTTGGCTTTCATCTCCAGCGTCGCGTATATGTGCGAGAAAATATTGCATTTTCCGTTGGCCTCCAAGACATTGTGTTCGAGAACAAAACCAAAGGGCTAAATCTTGATCCGAAAGAATTGTCTTTTTTTGGCATTGTAAGCAGTCAAAAACAAATGGGTCAATATAATATGAATACCTTTATCGGTTTTGGGACGGGTGGCTTTGGTGCGATCGATACGGTTAATACAGATACCCTTACGGAAGAAATAACCGGAACAAATGCCGGTGTTTTTGCGGGTGCAATTTTTAATACGCCTTACTTGGAAAAGTGGGGCGGTGTAGATATTGTGGGTGAATTCGACGGCAACGGCATCAATGTGGGACTCCGCATCCCCCTTACCTCGGATTATCGCCTGAACCTAGGGTTCACCCACATAGAAAAATTACCCAAATGGAAAGAACGTTATTGGGAGGGCCATGTTGGGTTAACCATTGGTTTTGAAATCACGGCCCCAAGGGGGTCTGCAATTAAAACGCCTGGCGGTGGGCCCGCACCGCCTCTGTATGAGCCGGGCCCGATTCATATGGCAGAAATGGACACCACCTTAATGCTGGCTGACTATATGGTTTCTACATTGCGGGATTCTATGGGGCTGATGAACAATGAAATGCGAAATTTAATCACGCGGCTTTCCGCCATGGAACAACACTCCAAATTTTTGGAAGATTCATTAAAAGCGATTCGACTAAACCATAATGTAAATGAACAAAAAATGAATGAGGCCATGCGCCATTTATCTCGTTCTTTACGGTACTTTCATGCAGGAGATTATCGAACTTCGCTGCAAGAAGTGGAATCAGCATTAGACGCAAATCCAAACCTGGCCCTGGCTTATGCCCGGCGCGGATCTATATACTTTAAGTTGGGGGATATTCAGCGCGCAACTATTAACTGGAATCTTGCTTTACGCATGGATCCTGAATATGATGATGTAAGAAATGTGCTGAAGGCATTACATGAAAAACGACTAAAATCAACCAGCATGATTAAGGAATAAATATGGATATTGCAACGCTTGTAGGAATAATATTAGGAATGGGAGCCATTGTTGGCAGTATTCTTTTAATGACACCCAATCTGGGTATGTTTGGATCTGCGTCAAGCATCGGTATTGTTATGGGTGGAATGATTGCATCTGTTTCTGTAGCTTTCCCTTTAAAAGATGTACTTCAGTTGGGCACCGCCATGGGTGCAGTATTTAAAGGAGATAAAGATTCTCTTGGGAATATTGTTGATGAGGCAGTTGAAACATCTGAAGTAGCGCGTAAAGGTACTGCTGACTTAGAAAACCATATTGGAAATATTAAAAGTTTTTTCTTCCGGGATGGTGCCCAAATGGTCATCGATGGTTATTCTCTCGATGAAATTACTGAAATTTTAAATACGCGGATTGAATACCGAGAATTAAGAGAAAGCACGCAGGCGGGATTATTTAAATCCATGGGCACAATGGCGCCTGCCTGGGGTATGGTTGGAACACTTATTGGTCTTGTGGTTATGTTGTCCGGATTTGGTGAGGGGGGTACAGACACGCTTGGTGCTGGTATGTCTGCAGCGCTTATTACAACATTTTATGGGGCTGTACTTGCCAATCTATTTTTTCTCCCCATGGCCGATAAAATTAAAACGCGGATATCTTTTTCAAGTACCATTCAGAGCTTACAAGTTGAAGCAGCCCGGTTAATTCACCAGAAAAAACACCCTATTATCGTACGTGAAAAATTGAACTCATTTATCCCACCAAAAGAATGGAAACAAGATACGGATTAAATTAAATGGCCGCTACAGCTCAAGAAAAAAAGCAACTCATACGCAAGGGAATGGGTTTGGTCGAAGAAGGTTTGCCGGGATGGTTCGGGACCTTTGCTGATATGATGACCCTTCTATTCGCTTTTTTTGTTTTATTAGCTGCAATCTCAACCATTGACCCAGTTAAGCTGCAAAATATGGCAGACGGAATGGGGAAATCTGTTGGGAAGAAAAAAGAGATTGAAAACCAAGCCATGTCCCTTGGGGATATTCAAAAAGAAGCTCAAAAAATGGTTGAAGAAATGGCCGTAGATCCTAAAACCGGAGAAAAGCCGGTTGAGGTTACAACCAGTCCAAAGGGGGTTACCATTGGAATTTCATCTGATATCAGTTTTCGTTCCGGGTCTGCAGAAACCAAACCAGAGTTTCTTGATATACTAAAAAAGATAATTCCCACAGTTGAGAAATCTTATTTTCAAATTGCCGTAGAAGGTCATACAGATAGCGATCAGCTTCCAAAAGCGCTACAGGTTAAATACCCAAGTAATTGGGAGCTATCCGGTGCCCGTGCTGCTGCTGTTGTGCGGCTCATGATTTCTTTGGGTGTGGGTCCTACCCGGCTTGAAGCAGTAGGTTATGGAGAATTTGTCCCAAGAGATAGAAAAAATACAGAATTGCTTTCTTCGGATTTAGTACAAAAATATAATTCTAACCCCCAACAGAAAGCCAGAAATCGGCGTGTTGAAATTACCTTTTTAGCACCTCGTGGTGGCCCCGTGGGAAGAACAGAAGCCAGCACAAAAGATACTGGGGATAATTAAAAATATTTCATATGAATAAGGGAGTTGATATGATAAAGCGGAGAAACAGGGCATTATCTTTTGCCATTACAATTGGATTTATTTTAAATGTGGGTTTTAGCCAGTCAAGCGGTTATTTAGCCCAAAAACTGATGATTGAAAATGATTTGCGTAAGCGAATTTCAGGTGCATTAGAAAAAGTAATTGACAATCGAAAATATGTTGTTGACGTGAGTGTTGATCTTGAAATCAGCAGTGCTTTCGAAAATCAAACAACATATTCTTCTGGCGGAGGTGACAATGCTCTTGAATCTTTAAAAGCAGCTGAAGACCTATTAAATGTTACTGATTCTCCTGCAAGCGGCAGTGTGGGATTACCCATTCCAGGCTTTGATTTTACCGCTGAGACTCCCGCAACATTATCCGACAGTGCAAACGAAGAAAATGCGGCAGTGATGGAATCTCCTGCCATGAAAGATAATGTAGTATCTCGGACGCAAATTGAAAAGCGCCCCGCTTTAGCTAGCGTCAGAAATATGGAAATCAGTATTATTCTGCAGGAGGGTGCCGCACCTGAATTGATTGAAAATATTCGCCAAGTGGTCATGGTCGCCTCCCGTTTTAACCGGCCAAGAGGGGATGTGCTCAGCATTATGACCGCCAGTTTTAAAGAACGACGGGATGAGAAATCCGCTGAACAAGTTCTTCTTAAAACCATTGCTGAAAAACTTGAATCCCTCGAAAGTCAACGTGAACGTTTAGGTGAGGTTGATTGGAAGAAGGAATTAGAAAATTATAAGGATACTGAAGAAGAGCGCCGCCAAGAAGATCGGCTTTATTTTCAATCTAAACTCGCTGAATTTGAATCAGCCGCAAGAGACCGATCTTACGATCAGGAAAAACAATCCATACTCCAACAGGACTCTATACGACTCCAAGCAATAAATGAAGAAATTCAAAATCTCAAGGCTTTTCTGGGAACAGCTGGTTTAACAGATTCTGCTACGACTGAAGCCAAAACCTCCGTACAACAAAAATTGCAAGAAAAAGCAAGTCTTGATTCCCAAATTGCTGAAAAATTGGCTATGCTAGACCAAGTGCAAAGTGATCTGGATAATCAAGCCAGCTCCGGCGGCGGCAGTACTGGGATGATTGTTTTTATTTCCATCCTCGCTGCGCTCGTGATTGTCTTGGTGGTTGTTCTCGTTTTTGTTTTAATGAATAAACCAAAACAACAAATGCCGCCTCCACCGCCTTGGATGGTGTATCCTCCCCGGCCTAAAAAAAAAGATGAAACCCGTGGCGAAACCAAAACACAAGTAGCGGCCACAGCTCCGGAACCGCCAAAAACGGAGGATATTGGTGTACTTCAAAGTGAAGTAAATGATATGAAACAGGCTGTTGTTTCTATGAGCGTAGGTCAGCCGCAGGCAGCCACAAAAATTGTAAAAGATTGGATTCTGGAAGAAGCTCCTCCAGAGCCGGAGCCCGAAGCAATAGAAGAACCTGAAGATGATGGCAAGAAAAAGAAGAAGAAAAAGAAAAAATAAGAGGCAAATATGATTTCAGATTATAACAGACTTTCCGGCCTACAAAAAGTGGCCATCCTGTTCTCTGTCCTTGGAGAAAGCCTCGCATTGAATCTTGTAAAGGATTTAGATAAAACAGAAATTCGTAAAATTCGTGCAGCGATGCGTGGGGTAGAAAATGTTGCTTTTACTGTGAAAAAACAGGTGATGGAAGAATTTTATTTTGCATTTGTCAGTGAAAAATTCCAAGAAAGCGATGAATCAGATGAGCCCAAAAAACCTTTCGCATTTTTGAATGATTTAACCGACGAACAAATTATTGCTATGTTAACGACTGAAACACCCCGGGTGATTGCTATCTCAATTGCACAACTCCCTGGTGAAAAACGCATGAAAGTCTTAAACCGAATTAGTGAGGAAGAAAAGGGTCAAGTCCTTTTAAGTATTGGCAATTTGAATGATGTGCCGCTTGAAGCTGTCGTCCAAATTGCAAACAGGCTTCAGAAAAAAGCAAGACAACTGCCAAAAACAGTCGCTTTTTCCCGGGGCGGAGGCAAAGATTTGGCCGATATATTGGGCTCCATGGATCCGGTTGAAGAGGAAATGTTTATGACAAACCTTGAGCAAGAAAACCCGGAATTGGCTGAAGAGGTTAAAAAATATCGAATAACATTTGAAACAATTTTTGAAATTTTTCCGGACAACCTACTGCGAGATCTCATGAATGCGGTGGATTTAGATACTGTGGCCCTGGCCCTGAAAGGTATGGATCAATCCATTTCTGACAGAGTCATTGGTATTTTGCCTAAGAAAAAACAGGCCATGTACGAACCGGTGGAAGGAGCAGTCCCAAAGCGGGATGTAGATAATGCCAGAAAATCCATTGTTCAATCTGCCAAACAAATGGAGAGTGACGGGGCCTTCAAACTTGAAGACCTCCTTGGCGGGGAAACCGTCGAATAATATCACTCCCAAATATCGCTGACAAAACCCTGTTTATCTAACGTTGATGGGCAGGGTTTTTTATTCCGCATACCCGCTCAATTCTCGCGCAGATGGATCGTTTGTTTCAACCCACTTCGGCATCCAAAAGTGGGGGATAAGTTTTTCCTGTTTTCCAAAAAAGGATTCAAATACTTTTCGGTAATAATAACTCTCCTTTAAAACGGGTGTACAATGTGTGTACGTTTTTGCTTTTGTTTCATATTCAACATCAGATATTTTATGATCTACAAACGATTGAATCACCCGATGCCATGAATTTTCTTTTGCACTGACACCATCAGAAAAGGCACATTTTCTTCGCCATAATACAGAATTTGGTAATAGGCTTTTTTGATCAAATGCTTTTCTTAATAAATATTTTTCCAGCCGGATTTTCCCATCAAATATTTTCATTTCAGCTGGAATGGATAAATAATATTGTACAAAATTCTTATCCATAAATGGGGTTCTGGCTTCTAATCCGTTTGAACTAATACTTCGATCAGAACGTAACACATCAAATCGATGAATTTCATCTATAAGTCGAATACATTCTGATTGAAAATCCTTACTTGTTGGCGCATTTTTCATATATATATATCCACCACACACTTCATCACTGCCATCCCCGTTAAAGATTACTTTACAATTTGAATTTTCACGAATATATTTTGATACAAGATAATTACCCACGCTTGCCCGAACAGTTGTGGTGTCAAAAGATTCTATATTATAGATGACTGTTTCAATTGCACCCAAAAAGTCTTCCTTTGATATTTGAATTTGATGATGGTCTGTGCCTAAATGATCTGCCACAACTTTTGCATAATCTAAATCCACGCTACCGGGCATACCAATGGAGAACGTCTTTAGAGTAGAGCCATTATGAAATTGATTTACCAATGCGGTAATCAAACTTGAATCCAGCCCGCCTGACAGGAGAGATCCGATTTCTCGTTCAGCCATCATTCTTTTTTTCACTGCATTTATCAGATATTTTCTGATACCCTTAAGAATCTCCCTCTCAGGCGTTAGATTTAAATCTATCTCATTGTGGAAATAATATTGGGTGAATTTATCCCCGGACAATTGCCACCAATGGCCCGGTGTAAATTGGTCAATCTGATCACATAAATCCACGAGCGGTTTTGCTTCTGAAGCAAACATTCTTTCCCTTCCCTTTCTCCCAATAAACCCCGGACGCACCCCAAAAGGATCCCTCCCTGCAAATAATTCCTGTTTATTTTGATCGTATAATACAAACATAAAAACGCCATCCAGAGATTCTACAGTTTTCTTTATCCCAAATCTTTTATACAAATGCAAAATAATTTCACAATCAGAACCTGTTGTCAATTCAAAACTATATTTCTTTGCTAAAAATTTATAATTATAGATTTCCCCGTTGCATACAATTGAAATGGATTTATCCTGTGGGTGACAAAGGGGTTGGTCTCCAGATTCACTTGTTCCCATTATTGCCAGTCGATGAAAGGCAAAAAGAGTTTCTGCATCCACTTTTTTTACATGTGAATTATCGGGTCCCCGGTATTGTATTTTATCCACGTGTGGTTTTAACTCATCCCAGTTAAATGTTTTCCCTCTATATGCAAATATACCGCACATTATTTTTTCCTTTTCTTTTTGAATATAAAAAAGCCCCCACAACCTTTCGATTCTGGGGGCTTTTAAATGTTTTATTATCCCGTCAGGTTACACGGGAGCCCCTACGCCGTTGACGTTATTATTGTTGTTATTGTTAAGACTGATTATGTAACGCATATCGTACGTAAACCTAAGTTTTAATTATGACCTGAGTCAAAGCTTTTATTTTTGATCACTGCCTGGGCTGCGGCTAACCGGGCGATGGGAACGCGAAAAGGTGAACAGCTTACATAATCCAAACCGTTTTGATAACAAAAATCAATACTGGCTGGGTCCCCGCCATGCTCACCACAAATTCCTATTTTCAAATTTTTACGAACATGGCGACCTTTTTCGACAGCCATCGCTATTAATTGGCCTACCCCATTCTGATCTAAGCTCTGAAATGGGTCATGAGATAATATTTTATGATTCAGGTAGTCTGGCAAAAAACCTCCAATATCATCACGGCTAAACCCATATGTTGTTTGTGTTAAATCATTTGTGCCAAAACTGAAAAATTCTGCTCTTTCTGCAATTTCATCTGCAGTTAAACATGCCCTGGGCAATTCAATCATTGTTCCAACTAAATAACTAAAATCGATTTTCTTTTCTATTTTTACTTTTTCAGCCATATTTCTAACTATCTTTTCCTGATTATTAAACTCCGTATTCGTCCCAACCAATGGGATCATAACCTCAGGATATACCATCACGCCCTCATCCAATAATTCCGCTGTTGCTTCAAAAATCGCCTGAGCCTGCATTTCGGTAATTTCTGGATATGTCACGCCCAAACGGCACCCACGGTGTCCTAACATAGGATTGAATTCGTGAAGATTAGAAATACGATTCTTAATTTTTTTAATACTTGTATTTAATTCTGTCGCTAGCGTTTCAATTTGTTTGCTGTTTAAGGATAAAAACTCATGGAGGGGGGGATCAAGAAGCCTTATGGTTACCGGTTTCCCATCCATTGCTTTAAAAATTCCTTTGAAATCATCCCGTTGAAATGGAAGCAATTCCATAACTGCTTTCCGGCGTACAGATTCATTTTCTGCCAGAATCATTTTTCGCATAATCATAATTCTTTGGGGATCAAAAAACATGTGTTCAGTTCGACACAATCCAATTCCCTCAGCTCCAAAAGAAACGGCCTGTTGTGCGTCAACCGGGCTATCTGCATTTGTTCGGATCTTTAATAATCGAAATTTGTCCGCCCATTCCATGAGCTGGCGATAGGTTTTGTTTGAGTCTGGTTCTGCCGGCTGTAAAGTAATCTGGCCTTCATAAACTGTTCCTGTTGAACCGTTCATAGAAATCCAGTCACCTTCATGAAGAATTCTATTATCAATGGTGATCTTTTTATTAGAAAAATCGATATTGATGGCTGAACAGCCAACAATGCAACATTTCCCCCACCCGCGGGCGACCAATGCTGCGTGAGATGTCATGCCCCCTTTTGCTGTTAATATTCCTTCTGCCGCGTGCATACCATGAACATCTTCTGGAGATGTTTCTTCCCGGACCAAAATAACTTTTTTCCCAACTGTTGCTTGCTTTTCGGCTTCATCTGCAGAAAAAACAATTTGGCCGATCCCACCACCCGGGCCAGCTGGAAGGCCTCGCGCAATCACCTTGGCTTTTTTTTCTTCTTCCTTATCTAACATGGGGTGAAGCAAGTCATTTATTTGTTCCGGGTTAATGCGTAATATTCCCTCTTCTCTTGAGATCATGCCTTCCGTGACCATATCTACAACCATTTGAATTGCAGCTGTCCCTGTTCTTTTTCCAGCCCGTGTTTGAAGCATCCAAAGGGAATTGTTCTCCACTGTAAATTCAATATCCTGCATATCCCTGTAATGCGTTTCAAGTTTTATTCTAATTTTATCGAGTTGTGTATAAATCTTGGGCATAAAAGTTTCCAATGATTTTAAGTGATTGGATTCTTTTGTTTTTGTTACTTCGTTTAGTGGGTGAGGTGTCCGAACACCAGCCACAACATCTTCGCCTTGGGCATTCTGCAGCCATTCACCGTAAAACCTGTTTTCTCCCGTGGCTGGATTCCTGGTAAAAGCAACACCCGTTGCCGACTGACCCCCTGTATTTCCGAATACCATTGCTTGAACATTTACAGCCGTTCCCCATTCGTCAGGTATTTTTTCAATACGACGATATTGAGTTGCGCGTTTTCCAGACCAGCTTCGGAATACGGCCTGGATTCCTCCCCATAGTTGTTCATAAGGATCGTCCGGGAATTTTTTATTTAGATTTTTTTCTATATGATTTTTGAATTCATTGGAAATATATTTCCAGTCGTCCCCATTCATATCCAGGTCTGACTGATATTTATTTTTAGATTTAAAAGAATCAAGTAATCCTTCTAATTGTTGGCGGATTCCATTCCCTTCTTTTGGTTTGATCCCTTCGGCTTTTTCCATGACGACATCAGAATACATCATAATCAAGCGACGGTAAGCATCATAAACAAATCGCTCGTTTTTGGTTTTAGCGATAAGACCGGGGATCGTTTTTGTGGTCAACCCCAAATTCAACACCGTCTCCATCATCCCCGGCATAGATTGGCGGGCCCCGGATCGAACGGAAACAAGCAATGGGTTTTCCACATCACCAAACAATTTTTCCATATCGACTTCCAATAGGGTCATTGCTTCTTCCACTTCTTGTTTTAAACGGTCGGGAAATTCCTCCTTATTGTAAAAATGGGTACAAACTTCTGTCGTAATTGTAAATCCAGGTGGAACGGGTATACCCAATTTAGTCATTTCCGCAAGGTTCGCGCCCTTCCCTCCTAATAAATCCACCATATGGGCTCGACCCTCTGCTTTTCCCCTGCCGAATGAATAAACAAACTTATTTATTGATATTTTATTCATGTTCTCTTCTGTAAAAAATGTCATCAAATTTACAGAATCGTACCACACACCGCATTAATTTATCGTATTAATTTTCCTGATAATTTTAGCGAAAAGATGCCATTGAAACGACAACCATTAAAACAGTTATTAATTAAATATAAAAACAAACATCCTGACCAACTATCAGTGGTCAAAACTTCAATTCAATTCTTAGATTCCACGCCGTTGTGCTTCAATCGAAATAATCTATACGGACATTTTACCGGTTCTGCCTGGGTCATAGACGAAACGAGGGAATGGGTATTGATGACCCATCACCGCCAATTGAATCAATGGCTCCAGTTGGGTGGTCATGCAGATGGGTGTTCAAATTTATTAACTGTCGCACTGGAAGAGGCGAAGGAAGAATCGGGATTAACTGATTTTAGGGTTTTATCTCAAGATATTTTTGATTTAGATGTTCACCATATTCCACAATACAAAGATGTTCCATCCCACCTCCATTTTGACATTCGGTTTATCCTAGAATGTCAGCACGGGACTGATAATATTGTTGTGAGTGATGAGTCGCATGATGTTGCATGGATTCATAAAAATGATGTATTAAATAAAAATTCTGAGGAATCCATGGTGCGGATGTTGAAAAAAACTTTGGTAAATTTCGCCCTTTAAATTATGAATTTAATTGAAAACATTAAATCTGAAATTCTTTCTCACACTGTTTCAGAGAATCAACGGAAAATTGGGCTTGAGATAGAAGGTCTTTACTATGATCCTCATTTTAATCGTCTTCCTGTAAATCCAACGAATCAATATTCCGCAACTGATTTAATTAATGATATCCAAAAAAATACTCGGCCCGATGACCCTTTTACTTATTCTCTAGAGCCCGGTGGTCAACTTGAATGGGCCTCAGCCCCCGCCATAAGTTTGTGGGATATTCAAAAACAATTTGACCGACATGTGGAATTAGAGAATCAAATTTGTAAAAAAAACCATATTGACCGGCTATATTTATCTCTAGAGCCATTCTGTGAACCAAATGATATTGATATTATAACTTTGAATAAATATCAACTGATGCATAACCTATTTACGCAAACCGGTCGTTTAGGTCCATGGATGATGCGAAACACCACAAGTGTTCAATTAAATATTGATTATACTTCGGAAAAGGACGCCAATGAAATGGCTTTTGTTGCCGATGCCATTCAACCCTTGTTTAGTATTCTCTTTTCTAATTCACCGTTTATGCGAGGAAAGCCGGTGGAAACAACCAATATGCGTTGGAAAATTTGGGAAGATACGGATCCAAATCGATGTCGTTCTCTTTTTGACCATGGAATTTATTCACCGCATAAAATAATCGACGACTATGCAAATTGGCTTCCAGGCGTAAACACCATTTTTAAATATAACGAAAATGGGAATGCAGAAGGCTTCAATGGTACCCTTGGAGAAATGATCATATCTGAACCAAATGCAAGAAAGACACAAATTATATCTGCGCTTCACCAGTCTTTTACTCATGTGCGATTTAAAACCGTTTTGGAAGTTCGAGCCAGTGATCGTCCGCCCAAGGGTATGGAAATGGCACCGGCAGCCTTTTTGGCTGGTTTACTTACGGGAGAAAGGGCACGTACAGATTTGTTGGATGTCGTTTCCCGGTGGTCATTTGAAGAGAGAAAAAACCTAATCGAGATTGGGAATAATTTGTCCTTTAATCAGGTTGGCCCCGAGAATAAAACTGTAGGTGAATGGTTAGCTTTCTTATCAGATTTAGCATTAAGCGGCTTGGATGAAAGAGGAACGCTGTTTGAAATAAAAAATGAACGTCCCCTCGTTCAACCCTTTTTAGACGATGTTCTTTCGAACGGCCCAATTTCCATTCAGACGCAAAAAGCGTTTCGAAACGCAGGCGGTTCGTTAAGGGACTATTTAAAAAATTACTGTTTAGAGTCTATTTTATAACTTTAACTATGCGCCCAAAAATGTTACATAATATAACTTTTGTCACAGTAATTATTTTGGGTTTCATCACTTTTTTTGTGGGGTTAGGGTGGCTTGTGAGCCCAGAACCCTGGCTATTAGATCAAGCTGCAAATGAGACATTATTAAACGTATCTTTTGATAAGCTGTTTTCAGAATCAATCAATATTAATCTTCCTCTTTATCTCACATTATCATATCGCTTTTTTGGATGGTGGATTCTCTCTGTGGGTTTACTGATTACCGCCTATGCTATTGTCACCCGTATGGGGACAACCGTGGCGCGATTTACTATATATTTTGTTTTATTCATTATATTCTGTGGCATGACGCTCATAGAAAAAACATTTATTCCAACATCTCCATTTTTATATTTGACTTTAGGGGCTTGGATTCTTTGGTTTATCGGCATTTGGTCTGGAATTCAACTCAAAAAATACGATGCCTGAGTTTCATCCATTAATTATTCATTTCCCGATTGCCCTTTTGTCGTCTGCCATCTTTCTTGATTTATTATATATCATTTCAAGAAGATGTGATTTGTCGAAAACTGGATGGTGGGTTTTACTCGTTGGTCTTATCTCTGCCGCCGCTGGCATTGCATCCGGAATTTGGCAGGATACACTTATTGGTCATTTTGGAACTGTTTCACCTCCTTGGATAAACCATGGTCTTGTTCAGGTTATTGCTTGTATTATTTTTCTTATTCTATTTGTATGGAGAAATAAGAATCCCAATCTGCTAACGCATTCCAAACAAAAATGGTTATATATTATCATTGGAGGCGTGGCGACTGCCATTTTATTTTACGGAGGGCATTTAGGAGCCAAGCTGGCGGGAAGAATTTAAATTGTTTTGAAAATCTTATTTTTATAGTCCATTACAAATGATAATTTCACACATTCAAATTCAAATATTTTCGAGTACACATTGAGCTGGGTTACCACTTTCCTAAATTCTTCTATTGGCAAAAAAACAATCATGGCAATAACCGGGCTATTGTTATGCCTTTATTTGGTTATCCACCTTGCGGGAAATCTCACCCTTTTTGGCGGTGCTGATTTTTTTAATTCATATGTCTTGCGTTTATCGGCTTTTAAGCCCTTGGTTCGAATTATCGAGGCTGTTCTGTTGTTAATATTTGGTGGGCACATTTTCAACGGTCTGCGTCTTTCAATTGAAAACCGAAAAGCCACAGACAAAAAATATCAATCGAATCGTGCTCAGGAAAACAGTTCCTTTTCATCAAAAACCATGACCATAACCGGCAGTGTGCTGCTTGTATTTTTAATCACCCATTTAGCTACAGTGTGGTATAGCTTTCAAATTGAGCATTCGGGGGGAGAGTTTTTTAAAATTATCATTGGGCCCGTTGTGGGGCTTGGTAACCTTTCTGTGGCTGTTTTATATGGGGTTGCTATGGTTTTCCTTGGTTTTCACCTTCACCATGGATTTCAATCTGCATTTCAAACATTTGGAATTCGATATAACCGCTATGGAAGATTAATCGAAATTATTTCTATTCTTTTCTGGTTCATCATCCCTGCTGGATTTTTATGGATTGTTGTTTATTTCGGCTTTTTAGGAGGCGTAAAATAAAATGATATTAAACTCACAAATCCCCGGGGGGCCTTTAGCCGAAAAATGGACTAAACATAAATTTGATTTAAAACTGGTCAACCCATCCAATAAGCGTAAATATGATATTATTGTTGTAGGAACCGGATTGGCTGGCGCTTCTGCGTCTGCATCTCTAGCGGAGCTTGGATATAATGTTCAGGCCTTTTCGTATCATGAGTCTCCTCGAAGAGCCCATAGTATCGCCGCCCAAGGGGGAATCAATGCTGCCAAAAATTATCCAAATGATGGGGACAGCATCTTTCGCCTCTTTTATGATACAATAAAAGGTGGGGATTATCGCTCAAGGGAGGCCAATGTATATCGTTTGGCAGAAATAAGTAATAATATTATTGACCAGTGTGTTGCGCAGGGAATCCCATTTGCCCGAGAATACGGTGGTTTACTAGATAATCGCAGTTTTGGGGGTGCGCAGGTTTCTAGAACATTTTATGCCCGCGGGCAGACCGGACAACAATTGCTCTTGGGTGCTTACTCTGCATTGGTTCGGCAAATGAAAACGGGCAAGGTTAAGTTTCATCCCAGGCATGAGATGCTCGATTTGGTGCTTATAGATGGTGAAGCGAAAGGAATTGTAACCCGAAATCTAATTACAGGAGAAATTCAATCTCATGCAGCCAATGCTGTTGTTTTGGCAACGGGTGGATATGGTAACGCATTTTTTCTTTCAACAAACGCCATGGCCAGTAATGTAACCGCTGCATGGCGGGCTCATAAAAAAGGTGCTTTTTTTGCGAACCCATGTATTACACAAATTCATCCTACGTGCATACCAGTTGCAAGCAGTCACCAATCTAAACTGACCCTCATGAGTGAAAGCCTAAGAAACGATGGTCGGGTTTGGGTACCCAAAAAAATGGGTGACAAGCGACATCCGTCAGAAATTTCTGAAGATGAGCGTGATTATTATTTAGAACGTCTCTATCCTTCATTTGGTAATCTCGTCCCTCGAGACGTGGCTTCCCGACGTGCAAAAGAAATGTGCGATCGGGGACACGGGGTTGGAGAAACCGGGTTGGCAGTTTTTCTTGATTTTGCTGATGCAATAGCGCGTATGGGTAAAGATACTGTCACTCAAAAATATGGAAATCTTTTTGATATGTATAAGCAAATTACCGGCGAAAACCCTTATGAGACTCCCATGCGAATCTATCCAGCTGTTCACTATACAATGGGGGGGCTATGGGTAGACTACAACCTGATGAGTACAACACCTGGTTTATATATTTTGGGTGAAGCAAATTTTTCTGATCATGGTGCGAATCGGCTGGGTGCTTCTGCGTTAATGCAGGGACTCGCAGATGGTTATTTTGTTATTCCATACACCATCGGAGATTATTTGTCCGGAAAACTTGGAGAATCTATTTCTACAGAACACAGAGCATTTGCCGAAACTGAATCAGATGTAAAAAGCAGAATTGATACGCTTATTTCCGTAAATGGGAACAGAACCGTGGATGATATTCATAAAGAGCTTGGCCTTATTCTATGGGAAAATGTGGGCATGGCGAAAAATAAAGCTGGGTTGGAAAAAGCAATAGAATCTATACCAAAACTCCAAAATGAGTTCTGGAATAATGTTAAAATAACTGGTACCGCAGATGAACTAAACCCTGAGTTGGAAAAAGCAGGGCGATTGGCTGATTTTCTTGAGCTGGGAGAACTAATGGCAAGAGATGCATTAAACCGGGAAGAGTCTTGCGGGGGTCATTTCCGAGAAGAGCATCAAACAGAAGAAAATGAAGCAAGGCGGAATGATGAAGAATTTTCTTATGTCGCTGCATGGGAATACAAAGGAAAAGGCAACCCGGCTAAACTTCATAAAGAAGAATTGGTTTTTGAAAATGTAGCATTGACTACAAGGAGTTATAAGTAATGCGGGTTATGTTAAAGGTTTGGAGACAAAATAATTCCAAGTCTCAGGGAGTCTTTGAAATGTATCCGGTTAAAAATATTTCTGGTGACATGTCGTTTTTTGAAATGATGGATATGCTAAATGATCGACTCGTTTTAGATGGAAAAACACCCATTGCATTTGATCATGACTGCCGTGAGGGAATTTGTGGAACCTGTGGTTTGTTTATTAATGGTAGAACTCACGGATCCTTAAGAGGCATTACAACTTGTCAGCTTCATATGCGTAGTTTCAAAGATGGGGAAACAATTGTTGTTGAGCCGTGGAGAGCTAAGGCCTTTCCTGTTATCAAAGACTTAATTGTAGATAGATCGTCGTTTGACCGCATAATGGAGGCGGGTGGATATGTGTCCATAAAAACGGGTGGAACACCCGACGCAAATGCCATACCTATTCCAAAAATAAATGTAGATGAGGCAATGGACGCTGCATCGTGTATTGGCTGTGGGGCTTGTGTCGCAACATGTAAAAATTCGTCAGCAATGTTATTTGTGGGCGCAAAAGTATCGCAATACGCTCTTCTTCCTCAAGGTCAGCCAGAAGCTCGGGAGCGCGTTCTCAATATGGTTGCTGTCATGGATGAAGAGGGGTTTGGTAGTTGCACCAATACCGGTGCTTGCGAAGTAGAGTGTCCCAAAGAAATTTCATTAGAACACATTGCCCGGATGAATCGAGAATTTTTAAAAGCGAATATATCCTAAAATCATTTCTTGCCTCTTTATATAAAATAAAAGCCCCCGAAGTACGGGGGCTTTTATTTTTTCATTTAATACTTTATTTAACTTTTCAGACGAAAATTCACTGGGATTGAAATCCAAACACCCACGGCTCGTTCTCTTTGTTTCGCCGGTCGAAATCTAACAGAGCGTATAGCCTCGGTTGCTGATTCATCCAACCCCGTATTCGGAATTCCCTTAAGAATCACCGTATCTTTTACGCGACCTTTTTTATCAACAAAAACTTGGACAACAACCGTTCCTTCTATTCCTGCTTCCTGAGCAATTTCGGGATATTTTGGCCGAATGGGTGAAAGCGGTACGGGTGGATCATCGTATGGAATAAATTTTACACGAGGTCCTTCTGGCGGCGGCGGCGGCGCGCCCCAAGCATCGAATTCATCCAAATTAAATTCATCCAAGGTTACATCATCTGCTAGATCTTCACTTTCTGATTCCACGGGGACAGAGGGCCGGGCGGGGGGCGGGGGGCGATCAAATTGTTCTGTTTGTGGTATATCAATTTGTTCAATAATAATTTGGACTTCTTCGTCCAATGTTGCCGTATTTATAACTCTTGGAAAAATTAAAAATGCGGAGATTAGCAGAAAAAGTCCGGCGCGAAGAACCGCCGGTGGAATTGGCTGATATTGCCTATGCTTCATTGGAAGAATTGGAAGGAGACAATTTTGGATCATAATTTTTTAATATGGCGGGGCGATTCGAAAAAAGGGGAATTTAAAAATTATACGGTAAAATTAGAGCAGGGAATGGTGGTGTTGGATGCCATTCATAGAATTCAGGTGGAACATGCCAACGATTTAGCCGTCAGATGGAACTGTAAAGCGGGAAAATGTGGATCTTGCAGTGTGGAAATAAATGGTCGTCCAAAATTAGCGTGCATGACCCGCATGAATGAGTTCACACCCGGTGAGGTCGTCATAGTACAACCGCTGAAAACCTTCCCGGTTATAAAAGATCTGGTAACGGATGTGTCATGGAATTATGAGCAGAACAAAATGATTCCACCCTTCAAGCCTCGTGAAAAGAAAAATGGCAAGGATCATGTCATGTATCAGCGGGATGTCGAGCGAATCCAGGAATTTCGAAAGTGTATTGAATGTTATCTCTGCCAGGACGTCTGTCATGTTCTCAGGGATCAGAATAAGAAGGAAAAGTTTGTCGGTCCGCGCTTTATGATCCGGCTAGCCTCACTTGAAATGCACCCGTTAGATCGGGAAGACCGCATACCTAAAATTAAAAATGAATTTGGCTCAGGTCTTTGTAATATTACCCGTTGCTGCACAGACGTTTGCCCTGAGCATATTCAGATTACAGATAATGGGATTATCCCCCTTAAAGAAAGAGTGGTGGACCACTTTTATGATCCAGTAATGTGGATTTACAATAAATTGTTTGGCAATGCAATGGCGCCAAGCAGCGGTGAAGATTAAAATACAGATGCTGTTATTTGTTAATATATCTTTTGATAAAAAAATTTAATATCGGTAATATACCTAATGTTAATATTCCATTATCAAAGATTAAAGGAACCCCTCCCCCATGAAAAATAATATTCGGACAGTCGTCGTATCCACGATTTTATTAACCCTTTTTTCCTGTACAACTTCCACTGATGTGCCGCTTCCAATTACTACTTCAAGTGAAGAAGCCCTAGAAATGTATAATAAAGCCTGGTATTATTGGGGTGATCATGATGGAATAAAACAATCAGAATATATGAAAAAGGCTATAGAGATTGATCCAGACTTTATATTAGCTAATCTTTATGTGGTTGAAAATGATCCAAATAAAAGAAAACAGTTTAGAGATAAAGCGATACAAAATAAAAATGATGGGTCTAATGCAGAAAAATTGCTTGTTGATATGTTCGTCGCTGGAAGAGAAAGTCGCACAAACGATCGAATTGATATAGCTAAAAGGCTCGTCGAAGAGTACCCAAACAGCTCAAAAGCTTATGTTGATTTAGGAGACGCTTATAATGTTGCTAGAGATTTTAATTCAGCAGCTCAAAACTATACAAAAGCTACTGATATTAATCCCGAAAATGTTAATGCCTGGTGGAGGCTCGCTTCACATCATATTAATGTTTATAATGGCCAAGTTTTGTTGCCTGCCGAAAAACAAGATAAAAAGTTAGGTATAAAATATATTGATAAAATGATCAAGTTAAGACCGGAAGCCGCTGTTGGCTACCAAATTAGAGGAAATGTTGATCGGGCAAATAGTGATTTTGAATCAGCAAAAAAATGGTATTCAGACGCTTTAGAAAAAAGACGCGCAACAGGCCGTGCAGCAAGTGGTCTTTTGGGTGTTATTGCACATAATCTTGTTTTTAATGGCGAATTTGATTCTGCTCAAGAGTACTATAATCTCGCTATTAGCGAGGGTCAAACAGCAAATAGTAAGTATAGTGCGGCAATTTTTCAGATTCAATCTTATCTGTTTAACGATGATTATTCCGGAGCAATTCAGATTGCGGATCAGATATCAAAAGATTTGGAAAGCTATGGGGCTTCGGAAGTTCAAATTTTTTGGAGTAAATCCCAGATCGAGCTGAGAAAATTTTTAGCTTATGCCCATAGTCAAAAACAGGAAGAAGCATATGAATCGCTAATGATGCGTAAAAATTATGCAAAGCAAGCAATGGCTAAAATGGAAGTTGATGAGGTAAATCAGGCCAACTTTGATTACAACAATGCAAAGGATCAAGCTTGGTACCATATTTTATTTGGAGAGTATAATAAGGCTGAAACTCAACTTAATACTCTTTATTCTATTGCTAGCAAAATACAAAGCCCAACCGCATTAGATGAATACTCGGCAATGATGGGTATGGTTCGTCTTTTTCAAGGAGACTCAGCAGGCAGTCTTAGTTATTTTAATGAAAATATCGACACAGAAAATTACCAGTATTACAGCTATTTCAAGGCACTTGCGCTAAGGGCCGCTGGGAAAGACATAGAAGCGAGAGATATCTTCAATAAACTCGCTAATTACAATTTCAATGGTTTGGGTGCCTCACTAGTAAGATCACTGGCTAAAAAACAGCTTGAGTCATAATAATATTAGAGATTTAGAACAATAAAAAAGGGCTGTAATAAATACAGCCCTTTTTTATTGTTTAAATAAAGCTTTTTTAACTTTTTAATCTAAAATTAACTGGAATTGAAATCCAGACGCCCACAGCTCGCTCCCTTTGTTTCGCCGGTCGAAACCGAACAGCGCGTATAGCAAGTGTGGCCGCTTCGTCTAACCCGGTGTTGGGAATCCCTTTTAATATTACTGTATCTTTAACTCGCCCTCTATCGTCTACAAAAACCTGCACCACTACGGTGCCTTCAATTCCCGCTTCTTGAGCTATTTCAGGATATTTCGGCCGAATGGGTGAAAGCGGTACGGGTGGATCATCGTATGGAATAAATTTTACACGAGGTCCTTCTGGCGGCGGCGGCGGCGCGCCCCAAGCATCGAATTCATCCAAATTAAATTCATCCAAGGTTACATCATCTGCTAGATCTTCACTTTCTGATTCCACGGGGACAGAGGGCCGGGCGGGGGGCGGGGGGCGATCAAATTGTTCTGTTTGTGGTATATCAATTTGTTCAATAATAATTTGGACTTCTTCGTCCAATGTTGCCGTATTTATAACTCTTGGAAAAATTAAAAATGCGGAGATTAGCAGAAAAATTCCAGCAAAACTGGTGATCCTTACGATGACTGGATAGAGAAATTTTATAGATGCTGATTGTTCAGTACGCATGTTAATCTACCGCTGTCTTTGAAGAATAATTTAGTTTTAGAGCGTCGGCTTTTCTCAGTTCTGTATGAATTGAACTAATCAACCCCATCTTTGCTCGTTCATCCGCTTTTAACGAAACAACGAGTTGTGGATCGGCCACGCGTTTTTCGTACATAACGTGTCTTACCCCATCAGAAGCATAGAGTTTATCTTCAATTGAGATTAACCCATCTTTAGACACCCAGATGTGTGATGTATGGCGCTTGGATTTTAGCTTTTCAATTCGCTTTGCTTTCGGTAGCGAAATAGGTAAACCGGAATATTCTCTTAAGACGGTTGTCACCATAAAAAAGATCAATAACATAAAGATAATGTCCGGCATAGATGCTGTTGGAATTTCTGAGTCTATTTGTGTTTTTCTCTTAATCTTCATCAGTTAGACTCCGCAATAGATATGCGTGTTGCATTTGCCCGTTTCAGTTGATCAATGACAGCCACATAATCTCGATAAGTCGCTGCTTTATGGGCTTTTACTGAAATAACCAGCTTATCATTTTCCGCAATTTTTTGTCGTACAACTTTAGACAAATTTCGTACTTCTATGCCCTCTCCGCCCAGCAAAACATTACCCGATGAATTTATCAGACAATTAAGAATATTCTTCTTACTGATTTCTATTTCTTCGCCTTCTGCCGGCAGTACCATTCCCAATCCTTTATCCATATCAATTGTTGTCGTAACTAAAAAGAAAATCAAAAGCAAAAAAGCAATATCTGCCATAGAAGATGTGGGGATTTCTCCCCCCTTAAATCTGCGTTTTCCTGCCATGGTTTGGTTATTTTTTACCTTTTTTCCTAGAATCTAATTCATAAAGCTGGTCAACCAGCTTCATAGAGTTTTCCTCCATATCAAAGATTAGCCTGTCAATCCTTGAAACAAAAAAGTTTTGAAATATTTGAATAATCATGGCTGTAATCAAACCAAACGCTGTGGTCAAAAGTGCCTTTGAAATACCGCCGGCAACCACCGCCGGTGAAATATCATTTGCAGCTTTAATGGCGTCAAAAGCGTCGATCATACCGACAACTGTCCCGGTAAATCCGATCATCGGGGCGACGGTAATAACCGTATTCAACCAGATCATATTCTTTTCCAGAAAAGCCATTTCAAGAGATCCGGCGTTTTGGATTGCTTTCTCTACTTCAGCTAAACCGCGATGTGTTCTTGAAAGTCCTGCGTGGAAAATTTCCGCAACAGGCCCTCTTGTGTCATTACACAATTCAACAGCAGCCTCCACACCGTTATCATCAATCGTATCAGAAATATCTTTAAAAAAATTCTGAGAGTCTATGGATGATACAACAAGCGAATATGCTCGTTCTAATGCAAATCCAAGGCCAAAGACCAGTGATACTAAAATGGGCCACATAAATGCGCCGCCGTCAATGAAATACTGAACCATACGTTCCTCCGTTTATGTCAAAATCAGTGTTAAAGTTATCCCTTACCTCTAAGGAAAGTCAAATAATTAACGCGGGAATTTAATTGCTCTCAACCAAGAATGCATCAGCTTCGTTAAAATGTTTTAAAGCGTCTAATATTTGATTATCTGCTGTAACTCGTACGCCCCAAAGTTCGTCCCGACCCCACTTTGCGCCTGCGATTTCTGACTTCAATATTGTCTTTAAATAGGCGCTGTTTCCCAAGGCTTCTTCTTTTCCAACTGTATCCCCTACCTCTGTGGCATAGCCTAAAAAATCCTCAAAAGCACTGGGAGATAATTCCCAATTTTGCTGAAATTCACTGTAATTATCTGGAATATCTAAATTTTTTCTGATATATTTTGCACTCCAGTTAAATATCGGACGATTTGGATCTGCCATTATTTTTCGTGTGGCGGTTTTGAGCTCTAAATCCCAGGGAATATATATATCGGGGGTAATCCCGCCGCCGCCATATACTGTCCTTCCTGTGCGGGTGGAAAAGGGCGGGC
>JACKQG010001114.1_pt1 | contig 37832 bp, 28 predicted proteins | sample 8237621 | NCBI WGS metagenome assembly JACKQG01 (sample SAMN15677084, study PRJNA649215) | marine metagenome | biome: marine; feature: Black Sea; material: saline water; isolation source: suspended particulate matter (SPM) from the Black Sea western gyre | collected 2013-06-09/2013-06-10 | depth... | reverse complement strand
AATCCGAGGGTTTTTCCAGGATAAAAACCTAGCGTATATTACATCCTGACGGGAAATTGTGTCTACTTACTTACGCACTCCTTAGTAATTACCGGGACTGACCCCTCAACTTTAAAAACATTTTATTATGAGCAATAAAGAGACAATTCAATTTGATGGCGCGTTTGTGTCAAGACACTCAGAATGTATCTCTACGGAAGAAATTCAAAAAATAATGGACGCTTACAAGGGTTGGCATGAGATTCAAAGCGATCAGCCTGAAGTATATCAGGTGTCCAGGGAATGGTTGCCGATTTATCAACAATATCTAACAGAGACGGTAGACGCATATTTAAGTAACAACTTAGCTTTTATTAAGCATGCATATGAAAATTTTTTCAGACATCCGATCAGTACTGGTCTTCATGGACTGCATTTTCAGATGACTGAAATCTACATGAACCCTGGTCGGCGCCCGACTGAAGATGAGAAAAATCGTTACGTTGAGTCTGCATTACTGGGGTTACAGACGTTTTTATTGACCTGTCCGAATGTCCCTTTAGAAAAGTTGGCAAGAAAGCCAGTGGGAAACCCATACGGATATAAGATAAATGAATTCGAGGTATTTCCAGGTGCAGAATATCATTGTGCGTTTGCTCAAAAAATTAATATGTTGGTTCGTAAATTTGATCGCCCCACAATTTTAGAAATTGGTGGCGGATTTGGAGGGCTAGCCTATTACTGCTTAGTAGAGAATCCTAGGATGAGAATTGTCCTATCTGATCTACCCGAAAATTCCGCCTTACAAGCGTTCTACTTGAAATCTATGTTTCCACACAAAAAAATAAAACTTTACGGCGAAATAGAAATCGATGGCGATTTTGATATTTTGATAACACCAAATTTTGCTTTGGAGGAAATAAGTGAAAATAGTGTAGAGTTGACTTTTAACTCCTATAGTTTGGCTGAAATGAGTAGAGAAACGGTTAATCGCTATATCAATATTATTTGCAATGTTACGAACCATTACTTCTACCACTTGAATCATGTTTTTTGGGAGATGAGTTCGGATACGTTCCCGATAGATTTTGACAAGTTTGATTTACTGTTTAGAAATCCAACACTTTGGGGAAAAGATCCCAAAGCATACCAGATGGACCAGCATGAGTATTTGTATATCGCCAAGGATTAGGGATGTTTGTGTGTGGAATCACTATTCAGGTCGCATAAGGTTTTAGGGAAATTATAGTATCACAGTAAAAAAGTCAGTTCGATAGCTGAAGAACCGCAAAGTGAAAAGATGATCCATAATCTGAAACTAGTGGCCAACATTCACCGGCGAGTGAGAGCAATACCCACTTGGCGGGCTACACCAAGGATTTCGGTGATTGGGCAGAACCTACATTTGGCAATTGTCGGGACTGACCCCTTTAAGGCTGTCACAACACGGAACTGGGACATAGCAGGTTCCACCTTAAAAAAGCCGATCCGTGGTCGAAGAGTGGGGGTAGGCGCATACAGTAACGACTAATGAGGATCCCAATTTTGATATTAATGCCATGGTGTTTCTTGCTGGCACATGTTGCCGGTGCCGATGCTCAACCATGGAAGACAGTAAATGTTTGGCCGTCAAACGCTCCGAGCGAAAAGGGGGATATTGGCAAGGAGAAACTCTCTAAGATTGAGTACAAGAAGGGGGTTTTTTATCATCGTATAGATAATGTATCCATTCCGACCCTGAGTATTTACAGGCCATCACAGGAAGAAAGTAACGGACTCATAGTCGTTGTTCTTCCGGGTGGCGGATACAAGGGGTTAACATGGGATATCGAGGGCTTAGAGATCGCTGAATGGTTGAACTCCTTTGGCGCAACTGCGGTACTACTGAAGTATCGAGTGCCGGGAAGAAAGGGGCGGAAGAATTATGAAGCTCCACTCCAGGATGCTCAACGTGCTATGAGCATTGTCCGGTCAATGGCAAAAGCTTGGGGGGGCGATCCAAAAAGAATTGGCGTCGTTGGCTTTTCAGCTGGGGGTCATCTGGCTGTTGCCTTAATGGCAAACTTCAATCGCAGGACTTATTCAAGGATAGATCAGGTTGATGAGGTTAGTTGTCGACCCGATTTCGCTACGATTGTCTATCCGGGTAATATCATCAATGAGGATGGCTCAGGGCTTTCTCCAGAATTAGAATTCCCGAAGAACACCCCACCAGCCTTCATAGTGCATACTTTAGATGATGCTCTGGCAGACGTTGAAAATAGTATTCTGCTTTGGGAAGAGCTACGGAAGAAAAAGGTGGAGGCTGAACTCCACATCTTTCCAAAAGGAAACCATGCTTATGGAGTACGAAATATTGATGCTGGCGTCAGCATTTGGCCTGAACTAAACCGAACTTGGATGATGGGGGTTCAGTAATCTGACACAGTTGGGGAACGGCAATTTCGCCTGCCTTATGGAAAGGGTCTGGAAAGGGTCAGTCCGATAATTGAAGTATCGCAAAGCTAAATAAACATTACTTGGTTTAGGCAATCTCGAGGCCTTGCATGGGGCCGGTGCTGGTGGCGAACTTATCGGTTGGGAGACCCATGCTTTGCATCATGCTGACGAAGAGGTTGGGGAGGGGATAGTTGTTCGTTCGGTCGAAGGCCAGGTGCTGGCCGTGCTTCAACCGCCCGCCTGCGACGAGTACCGGCATGTTGGTCGTGGTGTGCTTGTTGGCGTCACCGAAATTGCTGCCGTACATCACGACGGTGTTTTGCAACAGATTACCATCGGCTTCCTCGATGCCCTTGAGGTCGCGGATGAGTTCTCCGAACAGTTGCATCTGCTCGCGGTCGATGGCGTCGAGCTGAGCGAGTTTGTCCGGGTTCATTCCGTGGTGCGAAAGGTTGTGGTAGCCGTCGGTAATCTTCGTGCCGGTGACCTTGATCGCGGGAGAGTTGTTGCCGTCCATCAACAGGGTAATGTTGCGCGTGGAGTCGGTCTGAAACGCCAGCCGCGCCATCTGGTACATCAGCCGTGTCATTTGCATGAACGCGTTGCGGTTGGAGGGGTCGTTGGGAATGCCGGCCGGGGCGGCCGGTTTTGGTTTGCGCTCCCACGCGCGGGCCATGACGAGGCGTTGCTCGGCTTCGCGAACGGCGGTCGTGTACTGATCCAGCCGATCGCGGTCGGCGGCGCTGAGTCGGCGTGTCAACGACTTCGACTCCTGCGCGAGCGTGTCCATGATGCTCTCGCCCAGTTGCAGTTTGCGCACCTGCCGCTCGATCTCGTCTTCGGAGCCTTGCAGGAACAATTTGCGATAGACTGACGAGGCGCGGTTTTCGCAGGGGATCAGCACGCCGGCATCGGTCCATGAAAGGCTACGCCGGCCCACACTGGCGTTGACGCCAAGCGAGATCGACGGGAACCGTGTGAGGTGTCCAATTTTTGCGGCGATGAATTGGTCGAGCGAGATGGAGTTGCGGAAACCGCCGCCGCCGGGGTGCGGTGCGCAAGTGAGGAATGATACGTCCGACGAGTGCGAGCCATCCACACCGGGATGCGATACACCGCTCAACACGGTGAAATCTTCTCGGTACGCCTTCAACTCATTGAGGTAGGGCGACAGCTCATACTCGCGACCTCTTGTCTTCGGGAAAAACCGATCCGGCAACAGGCCGAGATTGTTGCAAACGGCGAACATCCGTCTCGGCGGATCCGGTTGCTTGGCACGCGCGAACACCGGCGTCATCGACTCCAGCAGCGGTAGCGCCATGGCCACGCCCGCCCCGCGCAGGAATGTACGGCGGTTCAGAGTGCGGCTATCGGCAATGTGCGGTCCCTTCATGGCTGGGCGGAGTTTATCGGCTTGTAATGCGGATGCAATGCCGGTTCCGGTGTCATTTGTGCAGGAAAAGTTCACTTTGGATGAGCGAGTGGATGAGTGAGCGGACGCCGTAATTGTTATCCTCGCATTGGTCGAGGATCGCCTCGACGGCGGTCCGATCGCCAAATGCAACCGGAGCGCCGGTTGCGTAAACGACAAACTGGTGAACCAGATTTCGGGCGATCGCTCGTTCGTCCGAGAGAAGCAGTTTCTTCATTTCGGAAATGTCGTTAAACCGGCGTTCGTCCTCCAGTTCGCCAGCGCAGTCGATCGGTTTGGCGAGTCGAAACTTGAAGGCGTGTCCATTTTTCCCGAAGCCCTTCACGCGTTCACCCTCATCGCCCAACGAGCGGTAGTGGTCGCGCCAGCCCCCGGCCACGTCAAAACTCTCGAGTGCAAAACCAACCGGGTCGAACTTGCGATGGCAGGCCGCGCACGACTCAGCCTCGCGATGTTTGTCGAGTTGCTCGCGGATGGTGGTCGCGCCGCGTGTGTCCGGGGTGATCGCCTCGACTCCGGACGGCGGTGAGGGAATGTGCAGCCCCATGATGCGCTCCATCATCCAAGCACCGCGAACCACCGGCGAGGTTGTGGTGCCGTTGGCGGTCACGCGCAGCACGCTGGCCTGCGTCATCAAGCCACCGCGGGGGGAGTCTTTTGGCAGCACCACTTTTCGCAGTTGGATGCCCTCGAACGGTTCCATTCCGTAGAGCTTGGCCAAGCGTTCGTTGGCGAAAACGAAGTCGGAATCGACCACGTTTCGCGCCGGTAAATCGTTATCGATCAGTTCGGTTAAAAACGCGCGAGTCTCAAAAACGGACGCCTCAGTCAACTCGTCGTCGAGGTAATAATCCGGATACAGAATGGCGTCCGGCGCGTTGGCGAGGATGTCGCGCAGGTCGAGCCAGTAGTCAATGAACGAGTTCACGAACCGCTCTGCCTTGGCATCGTTGAGCAGTCGGTTGGTGTGCTTGCGCAACCGCTTCGGCTTGGCCAAGCGCTTGGCCTGCATGAGTGCTTCGTCGGGCGGACTGTTCCAGAGAAAAAACGAGAGTCGCGCGGCGAGTTGCCGTTGGCCAAGCGGACCCGGTTCGGCATCGAGATAAAGAAAATCAGACGAACACAGGATCGACGCGCAGGCGGCGATAATGGAATCGGTAAAGTCACGCCCAAGCGCTTGGCTGCGTTCGAAAATGGCAAGGTAAGCGTCCGCCTCGTCGTTATCCACCGGTCGGCGGTACATGCGTTTCATGAAATCGAGCAGCAATTTTCGGGCGTCGCGCTTGGCATCGTCCGGAACCAATTTGACGCCGCCCTCCAGCTTGAAGGGCATATCCCCGGCGACCGCTTTAAAACTTGCCGGAGGCCACTCGTCCTGCAGCGGCCCCTCAAGCTCCAGCCAGTTTAGCGCAAAACCGGGCACGCCTACGCGTGTGGCATTCGCGTTGCCGGACCAACCGGGCCGGGTGCGGATGAGTCGCGTGGCGTCCGGTCGGATGATTTCATTTTTCTTTAGGACGACCTCGCACTCCGAGACGCTGGGTTCGGGGTGCGAGTCGTAAACTGCGAGCCAGCGGCTGTCGGCGTTGCGTGACACAGAGTAAAGCGTGATCGGTTCGCTGCGCGTTCCGGGGAAGGCCACCGTGCGGCTTGGCCGCCACCACGCCTTGCGTCCGCCGGTCAGGCCGTGGTCATCCCCACCGCTCGCGCCGTTTGGTCCCGCAAGGAATGTGTAGGTCTTCATACGGATCTTGTAGCGGCCATCCACCGGTACCCGTACCCGGGTGAAATCGTATTTCGTTGTCGCCGTGTACGTGCCGGAAACAAAACCGACCGCTTCGCGTTCGCGCACCTCGGGGTCCGAGGGGCCGACGGTCATCGGCTGGTTCCCCCGGATGATCTCCGGCTGTGGCGTGGTGCCGAGCAGGGGTATTGACGCTCGAGTGGCAGCGGTCTGGATATTTGGTTTCCAACGGAGCGCACTTTTCATGTGGCTTTCTTCACGGGCGTAAAATTTTTGCGTGTTCGACTTGTGCGCGACCGTTTCCAACGCGGCACGCAGCGCGTATTCCGCTACCTCATAAAACTTTGTGATCTGCACGTGCGACACGTCCAGCCGCTCGCCCACTTTGTTGAACAGATGTGCTGTGCCATCCTCCGGCAACATATCGGACACAAGCAGCCAGGGCGCATGCAGTTGGTCGCGCAATGAGTTTTCAAATTCAAACCGGTTCAGCCGGCGAACCGTGGCGCGGCCGGATTCGGTTACTCGCTTGCGATTCGCTTGGCCAAGTGCAGCCGAGAGAGGGTTGAGAAACGCCGCCGACCCCTCCGGCTTGGGGCGGCGCTTTTTCTTCGGTGGCATTTCACCGGATTGCACCTTGTCGTGGACGAGCACCCACTGGTCGAACGTGGCCCGTTGGCCAAGCTCGAAGCCAAGCGCTTCCAAATTAAGATTTCCTTTTTGTGTCTCGCCGTCGTGGCAGTCGAGACAGTGATTTTCCAAAAAGGAATGGAGCCCCGCCGGCTTGGCTGCATGGGCCGAAACGGCAAACAGGATGCCAACATACAACGCTGCTCTGAAAAACACACTCACACCTTGAAGGGGGGAGTTTGGCAAGAATTCAGATGTGAGCAACTTTTTCCTGCCTGCCTTGGCGCTTGGCCAAGTGCTTGGTTGGAAAATCGCTCAAAGTGAAAAAGATGATGCTTCATCTGAAACTGGTGGCCAACATTCATCGGCGAGCGAGAGCAAAACCCACTTGGCTGGCCACACCCAGAATCTCGGTGACGGAGGCAGAACCTCCATTTGGCAATTGCCTTGTTTCCCACGGTTGACTTGGGGGACTTGAGCAAGTTTACTCCGCGCATGCAATCGCGTTTTTTCTCTGTTGGATTGTCGCTGGCCATCGGTCTGACCGCCGTGGCGGAACTGCCGAAGGTGGGGCTAAAGCCGGTTTGGAAGGGGCTAGAGACGACTCGGCCGCTTTGGCTGGAGACGGCTCCGGACGGCTCCGGGCGGCTGTTCTGCCTCGAACAGGGCGGTGCCATTATCATTTTGCCAAGCGACAAATCCGCGGCCCAGCCCAAGCGGGAGGTGTTTTTTGACATCAGCGAACGCAAGCCGTGGCGCGAAAACGAGGAGGGGCTGCTCGGCATGGCGTTCCATCCCAAGTTTGCGGCCAACGGCAAGTTTTACGTCTACTACTCGCAGCAGAAGCCGAAGCGCAGTGTAGTCAGCGAGTTCACCGTGGCCAAGGCGCACCCGAACCGGGCCGACATGAAATCGGAACGCGTCCTGCTCGAGTTTCCGCAGCCGTACTGGAACCACAACGGCGGGGTGATGGTGTTTGGGCCGGATGGCAAGCTGTACGTCGCCTCGGGCGACGGCGGCAAGGCGAACGACCCGCACGATAATGCGCAGAACCTGACGAACCTGCTGGGCAAGATTTTCCGGATCGACGTCGATGCCCGCACCGGCAAGCTGGCCTACGGCATCCCGGCGGACAACCCGTTCGCCGGCCGCTCGGACGGCACGCGCGGCGAAATTTGGGCGTACGGTTTGCGGAACGTCTGGCGCATGAGTTTCGACCGCGCGACGGGCGATCTTTGGGCGGCGGATGTCGGGCAGAACAAATGGGAGGAAGTGAACCTCATCACGCGCGGCGGCAACTACGGCTGGAACATCCGGGAGTCGTTTCACAAGTTCAAGGAGGACAGCCCGGCCAAGGGCGACTGGATCGACCCGGTGATCGAGTACGCCCACCACGCCGGCATCGAGAAGGAGTGCAAGTTCCCCGGGCACGGCTACGGTGTGAGCATCACCGGCGGCTACGTCTATCGCGGAGAGGCGATTCCCAAGCTGCGCGGCGCGTACATTTACGGCGACTTCACCACCGGCCTGATTTTTGCCGTCCGCCAGAAGGACGGCAAGGCGACCGAGCACGGCACGATTCATCAGCAGACGGGCAAGGTGTACCAGATCGCCAGCTTCGGCGAGGATGCCGCCGGCGAGCTGTACCTGCTGCCGTTGGTGGCCAACCCGGCGACCAAGCGCGACCCGGCCGGGAGCATCCTGCAGCTCGTCGTTGAGTGAGCTTGGCCAAGCGCTTGGCCAGCGGGCGAAAAAAGGGTTGCCCTTGGCCAAGCGGGGAGTCAGTTTTGCTCCGGTTCAGCGGGTTTTTCAGGCGCAGCCAAACAGCAAGATGGCAGGAAAAATCAACCGGGTGGGCACGAGCCGACCCTCCACGGCCTCGCGGGTGGCCGCTGCCAAGGCGGCCCGGGCGGCGGCGGTGGACGCCGTGGGCGGGGTTCGCCGTGCAGAGGCTGTCGATGAAGTCTCCCAACCGGAGAGCCCGGCCAGCATCGCGATAAAAAGCCTCGAGCTGGATGGCGCGAAAGCCGCCGACTTGAAGGTGCGTGTCGAGGCCAACGAGCGGGCGCTGGATGACCTGCAAAAAGTCCAGAGCAAGGCCGGTGACATCGCAGACAAGGCCGCCGAGGCCACGCCGGAGGCAATGAACGCCGCCGCCGGCCGGGTGGATCAATTGCTCGAGGAGGGCGTCTCGATTGCCAATCGCAAGGATGGGGAAGGCGGTTTTCTATTTGGCGGTGAACAGGCCAAGGACGTGCCGTTTGAAACGAAGAAGGACGCCAAAGGCAAAATCACTGAGGTCAGTTACCGCGGCAGCAGCGGGGTGGGGGTCGACGAACTCGGCAGCGGCTTCTCGGTGACGACTGACATCCCCGGCGAGAACGCCGGAGCCACCGGCGCAATCGGCCTCGTGAAGGACTCGAGAACCGGCGGCGACCTGTTTGCCAACCTGATTTCCCTGCGTGACAACCTGTTGACCGGTGAGAGGGAAGCCATCGTCGAGCGCGACATCCCGGCGCTGAAGAAGGATGCCGAGCATTTGATCCAGCATTTTGGCGAGGTGTCGGCCAACCAGATGATGCTCGACACGGTCGTCGCCCTGGCCACCGACATCCAGACTGAGGGCGGTCAGTCAATGAGTACCGTCGACAAGCTGGGCAACATTCAATATGCGCTGCACCGGGCGACGGTCGACAACCGCAACTACATCCAGCAGGATCCTCTTCGGCCGGTCCGCTGATCCCCGCTTGGCAAGCGCCGCATCTTGCTTGTGATCCGCCTTCGCCCGGCGTAGAAAAGCGGAGTCAACTCGATTATCCACGATGTCACAGGTGGTCACAAAAGCCGGAAAGGTTCGGGTGTTGTCGGTGGTCATGGGGGGCGGACAGGGATCGCGCCTGTTTCCGCTCACCCGCGACCGATCCAAGCCGGCTGTGCCGCTGGCGGGGAAGTATCGCCTGGTGGACATCCCCATCTCAAACTGCATCAACTCCCGGCTGAACGAGATCTACCTGCTGACCCAGTTCAATTCCGCCTCGCTGCACCGGCACATCTCCCACTCCTACAAATTCGACCATTTTTCGCGCGGTTTCGTTGACATCCTCGCGGCGGAGCAGACGCCGACGAGCGACTCGTGGTACGAGGGCACAGCCGATGCCGTGCGGAAAAACCTGATTCACCTGCTGAACAACGATTTTGAGTACATGCTGATCTTGAGCGGGGATCAGCTTTACCGGATGGATTTTCGTGAAATCATCGCCTCGCACCTGGAGCGGGAGGCGGAACTGACCGTGGCCACCATTCCGGTGAGCCGCGATCACGCCACCGGCTTCGGCATCATGCACAACGACGAGCAGGGCCGGATCAGTCGTTTCGTTGAAAAGCCCGGCACGCCCGAGCTGCTCGATTCGCTCCGGCTCCCGGCCGCGCAACTCGCCGAGCACGGCCTCGACCCGGCCCGCGACCATTACCTTGCGTCAATGGGCATCTACCTGTTCAACCGCAAGACCCTCATCGAGCTGCTCGAGAACGAGATGACCGACTTCGGGAAACACATCATCCCGCGCTCCATCGACACGCACACCGTCTACTCCCATGTGTACCAAGGCTACTGGGAGGACATCGGCACCATTCGTGCTTTTTTCGAGGCCAACCTCGACATGACCTCGCCGTTGCCGCAGTTCGATTTCTTCGAGATGGAGACGCCGGTCTACACGCGGCCGCGCTTCCTGCCGGCCTCCAAGATCAACGGGGCCGCCATCGACCAGGCCATCATCTCGGACGGATGCATCATCGACCGCTCACGCATCAGCCAAAGCCTCATCGGCGTGCGGAGCCTCATCGCGCCGGGTTGCCGCATCCACCGCTCAATCCTGCTCGGCTCGAACAACTACGAGACTGAGGCATCGAAGACCGCCAATGACCGGGATGGCATCCCGCGCATCGGCGTCGGCGGCAACACGCGGATCGAGAACACGATTGTCGACAAGAACGCCCGCATCGGTGCTGATTGCGTCATCACCCCGGAGGGCAAGCCGGAGGATTTTGACGGAGACAATTATTTCATTCGGGACGGCATCGTGATCATCCCGAAGAACGCCGTCATCCCGGACGGAACCGTAATTTGAGCGGCCAAGCGCTTGGCCAAGTGGGGAAGCGGCTTGGGCGAAAATGATACGTGTAAGTATTATTTTGTTGCATGGGTCACGCCGCCGGTTAGGCTGGCGGCGCTGTTTGTCCTTGGCTGTTTCGGGGGTTTCCCCTTGGCCAAGCGCTACTTTTACTGAGGTTTCAAATGAAAACGCGGTTTTTTCTGGGTTTGAGTCTGGCTGCCACAGCGGCGACGGCAGCCCCTGTCGAGGGTTGGCTCCACATGCGCGGGCCGCTGCAAACCGGTGTTTCGCTGGAGACCCATCTGCCGGACAGCATCCAGGCGGCGGACGCGCTCTGGACGGTTGATCTGCCGGGTCGATCCACCGCGACGGTAGCCAACGGACGCCTCTTCGTCGTCGGCCATCTCGGCGAGGGCGCCGACCTGCAGGAGGGCGTATTCTGCTTCGATGCCGAGAGCGGCAAGCCGATTTGGGAGCACAGGTTCAACGACTTCCTGAGCGACATCATTTACACGCGCTACGCTTCCTCAAGTCCGACCATCGATCCCGAGACAGGCCACCTGTTTTTTCAAGGCACGCAGGGAATCTTCGCGTCGTTCACGCCGGACGGCAAGATGCTGTGGCAACATTCATTGATGGAGGCGCTGGGCCGGATGACCTTCCCGAACGGCCGCACCGCCACACCGGTGGTCGACCGCGATCTGGTGATCACCCGCGGCATCATGGCCAACTGGGGCGCACAAGGGCCGCCGTGGGATCGCTTTTACGGCTTCGACAAAAAAACCGGCGAGCTGGCCTGGGCAGCCAAGCCGGGTGGGCGGCCCAAGGACAGCTGCTTCTCCTCCCCGGCGCTCGGCTGGCTTGATGGCAAGCGCGTCTTTTACGCCACCACCGGCGACGGGAGCGTGGTCTGCGCCAACGCACGCACCGGCGAGGCGATCTGGCAGGTGCCGCTCTTCAAGGCCGGCATCAATGCCTCGGTTGTTGTTTACAACAACGAAATCGCCGCGGCGATCTACGGCACACCGTACGAGCCGGGGCAGATGGTCGGATTCAAGATTCCGCATGTGCAGCCGAAGGATGCCAACCCGGTCGTCATCGAGCGCAAACAGGTTGAGCTTTGGACGCAGAAGATCACCACTTCCACCAGCTCGCCGATCCTCGTCGGGGACACCATTTATGTCGTCGCCGAAAAGGGCGAGCTGCACAGCGTCAATATCACGACCGGCAGGGAGAACTGGAAAATCAAGCTCGGCATCGAGCAGCGCAACGCCTCCCCGCTGTTCGCCGACGGGAAGATTTATCTGCCGATGCTCGAGAACCCGGCCGGCGAAGGCGGCGCGGCCAAGGGCGGCACCGGCACGCATGGCGCGTTTTATGTAATAAAACCGGGCAAAAACGAGGCCAAGATCTTGTCGCACGCGGTGCTAGACGGCCGCTGCTTTGCCACGCCGTCCGTATACAACGGCAAGGTCTACGTGCAGACCACCCGGAAACTTTACTGCTTTGGCCAAGCGGGCCGGAGCCGCGGGCTGGCCAAGGCGCCCTTGGCCAAGCGCTGGCCCAAGGCGGGCAAGGCGGCGCGGTTGCAGATTGTCCCTTCGGAAATCCTGCTCACGCCCGGCCAAGCGGTCTCCTTCCGAACACGCAAGCTCGACGCCAACGGCTTCCTCGTCGAGGAGGTGGACGGGTCGACGCTCCGGTGGGAGTCTTACATCCCGCCAACGGCCAAGGTAAAGGCCCGCATGAATGCGTCGTTCAACAATCGGGGCCAGATCGTCGCCGATAAAAAAATGGTCAGCTCCGCTGGTGCATTCCGGGCGACGCTAGGCGGACTGACCGGCGTGATCCGCGGCCGTGTGCTGCCGGCGCCGCCGTTGAGCGAGGATTTCGAGGGCTTCAACCTGACGGAGGACAGTCTCGTGGACGACGGCGTCAAATTCGCCTACCCGCCGCTGCCGTGGATCGGGGCGCGGTTCAAGTTCGAGGTACGCGAGCGGGACGGCTCCAACGTGCTGCGCAAGACGATCGACAACAAGCGGCTGCAGCGCGCCACGGTGTTCATCGGAGAACAGGGCATGAGCAACTACACCGTCCAGGCCGACGTGCTGACGGATGGCCGTCGCAGGAAGATGTCCGACGTTGGCATCATCAACCAGCGCTACTACATCGTGCTAAAGGGCAACGAGCAGAAGCTTGAGATTAACTCCAACCTCGACCGCATCCGGGTGCCGGAACGTGGCTCGCCGCCGAACTACCGGTGGAAGGCCAACACGTGGCAAACCATCAAGGCGCGCATCGACGTGGCCGCCGACGGCTCGGGGATGGTTCGGGCCAAGGCTTGGCCAAGGGAGGAAGCCGAGCCGAAGGGATGGACGCTGGAGTTCAAGCACAACAACGCGCACCAAAGCGGCTCACCCGGGTTGTTCGGGTTTTCCCCACAGGAGCCGGTGTACATCGACAACGTGAAAGTGACGCCCAATCGTTAATTTAGTCAGATAATGAAAAACTTGAGAAATGTGATCGCGGCCGGCTTGGCCGCCACTATTTTTAGTAGCGCTGCCATCGATGCGGCGGATTGGCCGCAGTGGGGTGGTAACACATTGGGCCGCAATATGTTCGCCGCCGGGGCCACCGGCCTGCCGGACAAGGTCGAGCCGGGCGATTTCAAGCAGGGCACCGAGGAGGTGGATTTGTCCACCGCCAAGAACGTCAAGTGGGCGGCCAAGCTCGGCACGCAAAGCTACGGCAACCCGACCATCTCCAACGGCAAGATTTTTGTCGGCACCAACAACGACTCGATGCGCGACCCGAAGCACGAGGGCGACCGCAGTATCTTGTTGTGCCTCGACGAAAAGAGCGGCGACTTCCTCTGGCAGCTGGTCATCCCCAAGCTCAAGTCCGGCAAGGTGAACGACTGGGAAAGCCTCGGTCTGCTCTCTTCGCCGACGGTGGTCGGCAATCGTGTGTACGTGGTCAGCAGCCGGTGCGAGGTGCTCTGCCTCGACGTCGACGGCTTGGCCAACGGCAACGACGGCCCGTACCGGGACGAGGCCGTTTATGTGCATCTCGACACCGGCAAGCCACCGGCCCAGCTCGGGCCGAAGGACGGCGACATCATTTGGCGATATGACATGATGGACGAGCTGGGCGTGTTCCCGCACAACGCATCGAACTGCTCGGTCATCGTGGTGGGCGGCATGGTGTACGCCTGCACCTCCAACGGGCAGGACTGGACGCACTCCAATGTGCCCTCCCCGCTCTCGCCGAGCTTCATCGCGCTGGATGCCAAGACCGGTGAATTGAAGGGCGAGGATGACGCCGGCATCGGGCCGAATATTTTTCACGGTCAATGGAGTTCGCCCTCCTACGGCGTGGTCAACGGCAAGGGCCAGTTGTTCTTCGGCGGCGGCGACGGGATCTGTTACGCCTTCGAGCCGAAGCCAGTTTACGACGAGGACGAGGACTTGGATTTTCTCCGCAAGATTTGGTGGTACGACTCCAACCCGCCGGAGTACAAAAAGGACGAGAATGGCAAGGCGATCAAATACCCCGCTGCCGAGGGGCCGAACGAAATCAACTCCACCCCGGTCTTTTACAATGGCCGCGTGTACGTGGCCCACGGGCAGGATCCCGAGCACGGCGAGGGCGTCGGCCACCTCGTCTGCATAGACCCCACGAAGAAGGGGGACATCACCGAAAGCGGCACGATCTGGTCGTACAAGGGCATTAAGCGCAGTATTTCCACCGTATCGATCGACCCCGCCAACGGGCTGTTGTTTGTCGGCGACTTTTCCGGCTTTGTGCACTGCCTCGACGCCGACACCGGAAAACTTCATTGGGTATATGACATGAAGGCGCACATGTGGGGCTCGACCTTTGTGGCCGATGGCAAGGTGTATGTGGGTGATGAGGACGGCGACTTTGTCGTGCTGGCCTCCGACAAAAAAATGAAGTTGCTCAGCGAGACCTATTTCCCGGCGCCGATCTACTCCACGCCGGTCGTGGCCAACGGCATTTTATACGTGGCGACCCAGTCGCACCTTTACGCGTTGCACGACGAGGCCCGCGCCAAGGCGACCACGGATCAACCGAAAACCAAGTGACCCGGCGCTTGGCCAATCGCATTTCATGAAAAAAGTTGTATTCGGCTTGATCATCCTGCTGGCCGTCATCCACCAAGACGTCTGGTGGTGGGACGACAACTCGCTGGTGTTCGGCTTCATGCCGCTTGGCCTGTTTTATCACGCGCTCTATTCCTGCATGGCGGCCGGCGTCTGGGCAATGGCCGTGAAGTGGGCTTGGCCAAGCGACATCGAGCGGTGGGCCGAGTCGGCTGACGAACCGGGGGGCGGCCAATGAGCGGCCTCACCCCGCTGATTGCGCTTGGCCAAGCGGCCGCGCCGGCGTCGCGCACGCCGCTCGTCGTGATCTGCCTCTATATGTGCCTGCTGTTTGCGCTGGGCTTGATCTCGAGCCGGCTCTTCCGCGGGTCGAGCAAGGATTTCTTCGTGGCCAGCCAGTCGATCGGGCCGTTCATGCTGTTGATGAGCGTGTTCGGCACGACGATGACCGCGTTCGCGCTGGTGGGCTCCACCGGCAAGGCGTTCAGCCTTGGCATCGGCACGTACGGGTTGATGGCCTCCAGTTCCGGGCTGATTCACGCTGCCTGTTTTTTTCTCGTCGGCATCCGGATGTGGAGCTTCGGCAAAAAATACGGCTACGTGACGCAGATCCAATTTTTCCGCGACCGATTCGAGTCCAAAGGTGTAGGCTATCTCATGTTCCCCATACTGGTTGGACTCATAATCCCCTACCTGTTGGTGGGTTTGATGGGTGCGGGAAAATATATTTTCGGTGTAACCGTTGGAATGTTTCCAGGAACATTTGCGGCCGGAGCAATTCCCGAATGGTTATCCGGGTTGGTCATTTGTGTGGTGGTGCTGTTTTACGTCTTCTTTGGCGGGGTGCGCTCTGCTGCCTGGGCGAACACCTTCCAAACCATCGTCTTCATGATCATGGGCTTGGTTGGATTCTACGTGATTGCGGATGCTCTCGGCGGACCGGCTGCCGCTTCTGAAAAGGCACTGGCCAACGCACCGGAAAAACTTTCGCGCGAGGGGTTGATGACCCCGGCGCATTTCATGAGCTACATGCTGGTGCCGTTGAGTGTCGGGATGTTCCCGCACCTCTTTCAGCATTGGCTGACGGCCAGGAGCGCCAAGTCGTTCCGGCTGACGGTCATCGCCCATCCGATCTGCATCATGATCGTCTGGGTGCCGTGCATCCTGATCGGCATCTGGGCCGCCGGCCTTTACGAGGCCAAGGAGCTTGTTGTGCCGCCGCCCAACGGCGATCCGAATCCGAACGCGGTGCTCAGTGCCATGGTGAAGACGTTCATGAATAGCAGCCCGCTGCTGATCGGCCTTTTTTCTGCCGGGGTGCTGGCGGCGATCATGAGTTCGCTCGACTCGCAGTTCGTCTGCATCGGCAGCATGTTCACCAACGACTTCGTTGTGCCGCTAAAGGGGGAGGTCAGCGACCGGCAGAAAGTCTGGCTCGGCCGAGGCTTCATCGTGCTTATCGTGTTAATCACCTATGCGATCTCGATTTTCAAACCGCAGAATGTGTTCAACTTGGGCGTCTGGTGTTTCAGCGGGTTTTCGGCGTTGTTCCCGATCGCCTTTGCTGCCGTGTACTGGAAGCGAGTGACCAAGGCCGGAGTCATCGCCAGCGTAATAGCGACGGCGGTGACGTGGTCGCTGTTTATTTACGATGCGCTTGGCCGCGAGGTTGGCGAGCAGTGGTTTGGGGTAAAGGAGCATGGCGAGTACCTTATTGCTGGCGTTATGCCGGTGACCTTCATTTGCCTGGCCTCGGTGGTGGCTCTCGTGGGCGTGTCACTGGCTACCCGGCCGCCCAGCCGCGACACGATCGACAAGTTTTTCCCGGCTAACGGCTGATCTTGCTTGGCCAAGCCGTCATCGACGAGACTACATTTTAATGGCTGATTTGACCCAACCCATTCAGGAGGCACGGGCGGCGCTGGATGCGCACGCCGTGGAGATTGTGAAGTGGCATTTTTCGCCCGAGACCGGCTGCCCATTCTGGCTCGACTGGGCCAAGGAGGCGGGCTGGAATCCGGCCGAGGAGATCAAGTGCTTCGACGACATCATCGCAAAATTCCCCCACTTTCAGGACGAGTGGCTGCGTGATAAGCAGCCGGAGGTGTGGGTGCCACAGGAATTCAAGGGGCAACCGTTCAATATCTTCGAGACCGGTGGGACTACCGGGATGCCCAAGCAGCGCATCGGCTGGAACGATTACAAGGTGGATTACAGTGAGTTTTCAGATTCGCTGGACGACAAGGAATTCCCCCGAGACCATTACTGGCTGATGGTCGGGCCAACCGGGCCAAGGCGACTGCGGCTCTCGATCGAGCACTTGGCGAACGTGCGCGGCTGCTCCTGTTACTTCGTCGATCTCGATCCGCGCTGGGTCAAGCGGCTGATCGCCGATAAGCAGTTTGACCAGGCCAAGGCGTACATGGAGCATGTGGTCGATCAGGCCACGACGATCATGAAGCACCGTGAGGTAAGCGCGCTGTTCACCACGCCGAAACTGCTGGAATCCATCGCCGAGCGGCTCGAGGACGAGGGAAGCAGCCTGTATGAGGCCGGCATCCGCGGCGTGTTCTGCGGCGGCACCACGATGGATCCGCAATACACGCGGTTCCTCGTGGAGGAACTGCTCGAGAATAAGATTGGTTTCAAGCCCACCTATGGCAACACGCTGATGGGCTTGGCCAAGCACAAGCCGTTTACTCCGGAGGACAAGTTTTCAATCACATATCACGCGCCCCAGCCGCGGGCCGCGTTGCGAGTCGTCAATCCCGACACCGATGACCTCGTCGAATACGAGGAATGGGGCCGCGTCGAACTGACCACATTAACGAAGGAGTTTTTCATGCCGCGCTTCCTCGAGCGCGACGAGGCTATCCGCCGGCCGCCCATCGAGCTGTACCCGTGGGATGGCGTGGCTGAGGTCCGGCCCTTCGGCGCAATGCAGAAGAAAATCGTCGAGGGCGTCTACTAAACCAAGCGGTTGACCAACATTTTTTCATGCTGAACATTCCTGTATTACGCTGGGGCGAACCATACGAAAGCCTTGAGACTGACGAGGTCATCCATCACCGCACCGGCGAGGTGTTGGCCAAGGTGGGCCAGGCCAATCCCGGCCTGCTCGCACGCGATATGCGCAAGGCCAATCGCGCCCGCGAGGCGCTGCGTGAGATTCCGATCAAGGATCTCATTGAGATAATGAAAAAGGCCGGCGACCTGTACCTCAACGCCACCCTGCCCCTCGGCGACGGCGAGCAGTCGCCCGACGATTTCGCCCGGCAACAGTCCGCCTCCACCGGCCTCCCGGAGCATATGTGCAAATTCAACATGGAGAAAAACCACTTCGTGTTGAACAACATGGATCAGATTTTTGATGCCCTCACGCGCGGGCTGGATTTGGAGATTCTCGAGCGCGGCTTCGGCGTGGAGGAGCGCGGCGTGCCGGTGAGCTATCAGGCGCAGTCGCCCGTGCTCGGCATGGTACTGCCCAGCAACTCTCCCGGCGTTCACACATTATGGATGCCGGTCATCCCGATGCAGATCGGCCTCGTGCTCAAGCCCGGCCCGCAGGAGCCGTGGACACCGTACCGCATGTTCGCCGCCTTCACCGAGGCTGGCGTGCCCAAGGAAGCCATCGGCATTTATCCCGGCGGCGGTGATATGGGTGCGGAGACGGTTTCGCGCTGCGGACGCGTGATGATTTTTGGCAGCACGCAAACGGTCAAAAATTATTCCGGCAACGAGCAGGTGCAGGTGCACGGCCCAGGCTACAGCAAGATTTTGCTGGGTGACGACATCGTTGACCAGTGGGAAGACTATCTCGATTTGATGGCAGACAGCATTTTCAAGAACAGCGGCCGCGGCTGCATCAATTGTTCCGGTGTGTGGGCCTCGCGGCACACCGAAGAAATCGCTGAAGCGCTCGCCGAACGCGTCGGCCCGTACGAGGTGAAAGACCCCACCGACCCCGAGGCCGGCCTCGCCGCCTTCACCGTCCCCGGCCAAGCCGAGGCGATTTGGGGGATGATCGAGGAAGGCTGCCAAGAGAACGGCACCACGCACGTCACCGAAAAGCACGGCGCGCGTCTCGAGCAATTGGAGCGGTGCGATTACATCCGCCCGACCATTCTCCACTGCGATTCGCCGAACCTGAAGATGGCGAACACCGAGTACATGTTCCCCTTCACCACCGTCGTGAAATGCCCGCAGGAACAGATGATCGAAAAAATCGGCGGCACCCTCGTCGCCTCCGCCATCACCCATGACGAGGCGTGGGCCGCGCAACTCACCGATGCCACCAACATCGACCGCCTCAACATCGGCGCCATCCCGACCATCGCGCTCAACTGGCTCCAGCCGCACGAAGGCAGCATCGTCGATTTCCTCTTCCGCGCCCGCGCCTACCAGACTCCCGACGAGCGCCTGCAGCGCCACTGCAGCCGGTAGCCAAGCGCTTGGCCAAGTGGGGATGCCTTGTATAGCTTCGTAATATATAATTAAACCCCATTGATGCTTCAGGTTTGCTCACTCACGAAAACCTTCCGCTTAGCCCGTAAGAAACGGGCCAGGGCAGACCAGCCGGATCCCCGGGAAAGGGGCCGGTGGTTTCATGCGCTGGACGGCGTCGATCTCGGGGTGCAACGCGGGCAGGTGCTTGGCCTGCTTGGCCAAAACGGCGCAGGCAAGACCACGCTGCTGCGCATTCTCTCCAGTTCGCTCAAGCCCGCCTCGGGCGTCGTGCTGTGCGACGGCGAAGACCTCACCCGGCACCCGTTGGAGATTCGGAAACGCATCGGGTTTGTCTCTGGCAACACCGGGCTCTACGGCCGGCTGACTGCCCGCGAGATGCTGCGCTATTACGGCAAGCTTCACGGCATAGCTGCCGCCGCGCTCGACGAGCGCATCGGGTCGCTGGCGGGGAGGCTGGACATGAGCCGGTTCCTCGACCAGCGCAACGAGACCCTCTCCTCCGGCATGCGGCAGAAGGTTTCCATCGCCCGGGCGCTGGTTCATGACCCGGAAATCCTGCTCTTCGACGAGTTGACGACCGGCCTGGACGTGGCCGCTGCGGAGTCGGTGCTAAAAGTCGTGACCGACTGCCGGGAGGAGGGACGGACGGTGCTGTTTTCCACGCATCACATGGACGAGGTGGATCAGTTGTGCGACGGGGTGGCCATCCTTCACGAGGGCAGACTCTGCTTCGAGGGGGGCGTCGATGCGATGCGTTCGCAAACCGGTGAGTCGTTTTTGGACAAGGCGTTCCTGAAGCTGATCCGGCCAAAAACGGAGGAGACGCAATGAAGGCAGGATTCCGAATCGTTTTTTTCAAGGAGATGCGGGACATCCTGCGGGATCGCAAGACGCTGCTGCTGATGATTGTCCTGCCGATCGTGGCCGTGCCGCTGCTGCTGAACCTGCTGATCGGGTTCGTAATGAAGAAGGAGCAGGAAGCCCGGACCGAGGTGCTCGAGTACGTCGTATTCGGTGCCGAGCATGCGCCGGAGCTGGCCAGGGCCTTCGAGACAGACAGCGGCTTCAAAAACGTTTCGCTCGGCTCACCCGACGAGCTCGCCGGGGCGATTCGCGGGGACAGGATCGACTTTGGCCTGGTGATCCCGGAGCAGGCCGCAGACCGGTTGAGCGGGCAGGAACAGGCGACGATCGAATTTCATTTTGACAACGCATCGGCCGGCAGCAAGGTCGAGGAACGCGTCAAGGACGTGGTCGGGGACTACAATGAGGAGTTGACCGCCGCCCGCTTGGCCGAGCTCGGCGTGTCATCGAGCCGGGAACGGAGAGCTGTGCTCGAGCCGGTCCGGCTGGAGGAGAAGGGCACCGGCAACATGCGGGAGGTCATCGGCGACCGGATCGGCGGGATGGTGCCTTATTTTTTCATCGCATTTTGTTTCATGGGCGTGGTGTACCCGGCGATCCACCTTGGCGCTGGTGAAAAGGAGCGCGGCACGCTGGAGACGTTGCTGCTGGCGCCGATCCCGCGGCATCAGCTTGTGATCGGGAAATTCCTCGCGGTGTTTTGCGGCGGGATCATCGCCGTGTTGCTGAATCTGGCGAGCGTCGGGACCTGGCTGGCCATCAAGGCGGGGCAGTTCCGCGGGGTGCTCGGCTCGCTCATTGGCTCGATCGACACGCTGGACTTGGTTTTGCTGGCGCTGATGCTGATCCCGGTCGCGGCCATGTTCGCCGCCCTGCTGTTGAGCGTCTCCATTTTTGCGAGGAACTCCGCCGAGGCCTCCACGCTGATCTCGCCGTTCGGCATCGTGCTGATCGTCCCGGCCGTGCTCGCCCTGCTGCCCGGCGTGGAGCTGAACGGGTTCTGGGCGTGGGTGCCGGTCACCAACGTCTCGCTGGCGATGAAGGAGCTGCTCAAGGGCACGATGGATTATACCATGCTGCTGGCCATATTCGCCTCCAGCACCGTGATCGCGGGCGGCCTGCTGTTTTTTTGCGCAAAATGGTTCAACCGCGAAAGCGTGCTTTTCCGGGTGTGACCCCGCTTGGCCAAGCGCTTGGCTTCAGACTGCAAACGATTCATTCAGCTCCGGCACGGTGACGTCTGCACCTGGCTTGAGTTGATGCAGCGTGTCGGCGAAGGCGAGGCTCGATTTTTCCTCGCCGTGAACGACGAAGATTTTTTGGATGTCGCCGGTGAGGCTTTTTACGTAATTGGCTAGCTCGTTTTTGTCGGCGTGGCCGGAGAACCCGTCGAAACTGGCGATCTTGGCTTTCACCTCGTGCGGCTCGCCGAAGATGTACACCGGGTTAATGCCGTCGCGGATCACGGAGCCCAGCGTGTTGTAGGCGCAGTAGCCGACGAACAGGATGAGGTCGTTCGGGTCGCTGATGTTGTTTTTCAAGTGATGCCGAATGCGCCCTGCCTCGCACATCCCGCTGGAGCTGATGATGATTGCCGGGCCGTCGAGGTTGTTGAGCTTGATCGACTCGGACGCCTTGCGGATGTACGTCAGGTTGTCCATGCCGAACGGGTTCTCTTTCTCGCGCAGGAACGTGTAGATGTCGCTGTTGAAACACTCGGGGTGCAGCCGGAACACCTCGGTGGCGTTCACGCTGAGCGGACTATCCACGTAGATGGGGAAGGTCGGCAGCCGCCCGGCCTCGACGAGCTGGTGCAGCGTGTAAACGAGCAGTTGCGTCCGCCCCACCGAGAACGCCGGGATGATCACCTTGCCGCCGTTGTTCAGCGTGCCGGAGAGCAGCGCCTCGATTTCGCCCGACAAGCCGGATTGCGCCGCGTGCTCGCGGTTGCCGTAGGTGCTCTCGACAAGCAACACGTCGACATCCTCGACTGGCTGCGGGTCGCGCAGGATCGCGTGGCCGCCGCGGCCGATGTCGCCGCTGAACAGCAGCCGGCGTTTCGTGCCACTTTCGTCGATGTCGAGGATCACCTGTGCCGAGCCAAGGATGTGCCCGGCGTCGCGGAAGGTCAGCGTCACGCCGTTGGCCACCGGGATTGGCCGCTCGTAGCCCAGCGCCACGAATTGCCGCAGCGCGCGCTCTGCGTCTTGCGGCGTGTAAAGCGGCTCGACCGGTGGCAGGCCCTTCTTTTTGTGCTTCTTCGAGACGTAGGCCGCGTCGGCCATTTGGATTTGAGCCGAGTCTTCGAGCATGATCGACGCAAGGTCGCGCGTGGCGAATGTGCAGTAGACGTTCCCCTCGAAGCCCTGCTTGTGGAGGTTGGGCAGATTGCCGATGTGGTCGATGTGCGCGTGGCTGAGGATCACGGCGTCCACCGACTTGGGGTCGAATGGGAACGCCAGGTTGCGTTCAATCGACTCTTGGCGCTTGCCCTGGTATAGTCCGCAATCCAAAAGCAGCCGCACGCCGTTGACCTCGAGCAGATGCCGGGAACCGGTCGTGGTACGAACCGCGCCGTGAAAGGTAATCTTCACGCAGCCAGCTTGGCCAAGCGCCACGCCGGGGCAAAGCAAAACTTGGCCAAGCGCCAATTTTGGGCTGTGAACAAAATTGACTGGTTCGGTGCCGCGCTTGGCCTGACAATGCCTCGGCCGCGCGATGGCGCGAGCAGTCGATGAAAGCCAAGATAGTCATCACCCCCAAGAAGGCCGTGCTCGATCCGCAGGGCAAGACGGTTCAGGCCGCGCTGGAACAGATGGGCCACGACGGCGTGAAGGCCGTCCACGTCGGCAAATATCTCGAGATCGAGTTGGAGGGCGACGCCGAGGCGTGGCGGCCGAAGATCGACGAGGCGTGCCACAAGCTGCTCAGCAACCCGGTGATCGAGGATTACCATTTCACCATCGAGTAACCCCGGATGCGCTTCGCTGTTCTCCAGTTTCCCGGCTCAAATTGCGACCAGGACTGCGTCCACGTCCTCAGCAACGTGCTTGGTCAGCAGGCCGACTATCTGTGGCACAAGGAGGAATCGATCGGCGGCGCCGATGCCGTGGTGGTGCCGGGCGGCTTCAGCTACGGTGACTATCTTCGCACCGGCTCGATTGCGCAATTCAGCCCGGTGATGAATGCCGTGAAGGCGTTCGCCGATGACGGCGGACTGGTCATCGGCATCTGCAACGGGTTCCAGATTTTGTGCGAGAGCGGCCTGTTGCCAGGGGCTCTGGTGCGGAACCGGTCACTGCAGTTCCGCTGCGAGCATGTGCATCTCAAAGTGCCGACCACCGATTCGCCGTTCACCCGCGAAGTGCCGGAGGGGAAAGTGCTGCGTGTGCCGATCGCCCATGGCGAGGGCTGCTACTTTGCCGACGAGGCGGCCTTGGCCAAGCTGCAGGCGGACGACCGGATTCTTTTCCAATACGCCACCGAGGCCGGGGAATTGACCGACGAGGCCAACCCCAACGGCTCGTTGCTGAATATCGCCGGCATTTGCAACGACGGCCGGAACGTCTGCGGCATGATGCCCCACCCGGAGCGGGCCAGCGAAAACATCCTCGGCGGGGATGACGGCCGGCTGGTGTTTGAGGGCATGCTCCGCCATTTCGAGGCCGGGGCCGGCGTTGGCCAAGCCGCAGCCGCAGCCGCTGAGGCTTGATTCCGTTGGGCATTTTGGGGGTTGCGTTGAGGGAAATTCGGGGTAGCTTTGGCGTTCAGCGACCTGTGGCATCCCCCTCCCATCCCAGCCATGGGTCGTAGGCCGTCGGCAAACCTCCACACCCATCCCCTTGCCGGCGGCCGTTTTTTTATCCCAGCCTGGCCAGGGGAAGCTCGCCATCGGCCACCCTGTCAAGATGCCGGAAGCCGGGCCGCATCATCCAGGCCCAGACTCCCACGCCGAGCAGCGCGCCGGTGATCGAGTCCCAGATGAAATGCTGCTTGGTGGTCATCACGCTGACACAGAGGCCAAGCCAGGCCGGCCAGAGCAACCAGACCGCCACGATCCATTTGCGCTGGAGCCACCAGCGCGCCAGGGCCGCGGCCATGACGAAGCTCTGGGCGATGTGCAGGCAGGGCCAGGCGTTGAACGGCTCGTCCAGTGCGTGGAACGCTTCGTAAAGAAATCCGTATAGGCCGTGCATTTCGCCCAACTGCCAGCGCAGGTCGATGTCCGCCGGCAACACGGCAAAGATCGGATAGGCGATCCAACTCGACACCACCCAGGCTTGGGCCATCACCAGCGACTCCGCCCGGCCACGATCGGTTTTTTGCGCCGCAAAAAACGCGCAGTAGTAGCCAAAGAGCGAGAGATAAAACCAGATCGTCCAGTCGACAGCCGGGATTTTATAATCGAGATAGCGGCCCTCGCTGTCGCGGAAGAGCGACTTCGGGTCCCACGCCGTGCGCTCGTCCTGCTGCGACACCTTGAGCGTGTCGCGCTGTGCGACGATTTCCTCGCTGATCGGCGTGTGATTCGCCCAGGCCGCCAACCGGTTGATGACGATGTACGGGCTGATGAGCAGCAGCACCCAAAAGAGCAGCAGCGCCGGGAAAAGCATCCCGTTGGCCTTGTGGCGTAACTGCCAAACCGGCCGCCAAAGTCGCCAAAACCGTGCCCCGAAAGGGATGATTGCTGGATCGGCCACGGGCGGGTCAGCGCTTGGCCAAGCGGCCCGGCTCGCGCTGGCCTGCACCCTTCCGGTTCTGGTCGCCCAGCTCTTCGCGCATCGCTTGGCCAAGCGCCTGCAGCTTGGCCAACACCTCCGGGTGCTTGTCCTTCACGTCGGTGGTCTCGCCGATGTCCTTCTCCAGGTTGAACAACGACAGGCCGATCTTGTCCTGGCTGTAGGCGGTCGGGATGCCGTCCCTGCCGCCGGGCCGGCCGGCCATGGTGCGGTAGCCGTGCGGGAAGTGCAGCTTCCATTTGCCGGAGCGGATGGCCTGCAACTGCCTGCCGTAGTAGAAATAGTACGCCTCCTGCGGGCTTTCGTCGCCGGTGCCCTTGACAAGGTTCACGATGCTTTTGCCATCGATCTTGTTGCCGGGCAGCTTGGCCCCGATTAACTCGGCGACCGTCGGCAAAATGTCGATCGTCATCGCCGGCGTGCGGCAGACGCTGCTGGGTGGCACGGTGCCGGGCCACCACATCAACGTGCTTTCGCGGCAGCCACCGTCGAACATCGTGCCCTTGCCCTCGCGCAGCGGCGCGGCCGAGCCGGCGTGGTCGCCGTAGCTGAGCCACGGGCCGTTGTCGGCGGTGAAAATGACGAGCGTGTTTTTATCAAGCTCGTGTTTGCGGAGCGTGTCGAGGATCCGGCCGACACTCCAGTCGACCTCCATCATCACGTCGCCGAACAGGCCGGCTCCGCTTTTGCCCTTGAACTTGTCGGAGACATACAGCGGCACGTGTACCATCGAGTGTGGTACGTAGACGAAAAATGGACGCTCCTTGTTCTGCTCAATGAACGAGACGGCGCGCTCGGTGTACTCCACGGTGAGCTGCTCCTGATCCTTCCCGGAAACTTTCGCATTGATGATTTTATTTTTGTCGATGAGCGGCAGGTGCGGCCACCGCTTGAGGCGCTGCTCCATCGGCAGGTGCAGCACGCCGGGATGGTACGGCCACATGTCATTCGAGTACGGCAGGCCGAAGTAGTCGTCGAACCCGTGCTGCATCGGCAGGAACGGCTTGTGATGGCCAAGGTGCCATTTGCCGTAGATCGCGGTGGCGTAGTTTTTCTGTTTGCACAGTTCGGCCAGCGTCATCTCGTCGGCGTTGATCCCATGCCTCGCGCTGGGGCCAAGCGCGCCGAAGATGCCGACGCGCACGTTGTAGCAGCCGGTGAGCAGCCCCGCCCGCGACGCGCTGCAGACGGCCTGCGTCACGTAAAAGTCGGTAAACTTGCGGCCCTCCCGGGCCATGCGGTCAAGGTGAGGTGTGGGATACGCCGTCGCCCCGAACGGCCCGATGTCCGCGTAGCCCATGTCGTCGATGAAAATGACAACGACGTTGGGTGGCTGCCTCTCGGCGGCGGCAACCTGAGTCGGTGAAACCGGCCCAAGCGCAAAGATACCGATCAACCCGCACAATGATGTAATCCGGATGACAATGTTCATAGGTCGGGCGAAGCCTTCCGCAAATCAGGCCGCTTGGCCAGCCGATTCCACCGGTTCAAAGCGTGCCCTTTTCCGGGGCGTTTCGTCGATGATCCAGCTGCTCCAGCAGATCGCAGAGTGTCGCGAGACGCGGTGCGTTAACCCCGGCGGCCCGCGCTTGGCCAAGCGGCAGGCGAAAGAGCGCGTCCAGTTCCAGCGGCAGGCCACGCTCGAAATCGATCGGTGTCGAGGCTCGGTAAGCCTTCATGACGCGGGTGCGATTGCGCTGGTGCTCACCAAGGCCGGGCGGGAGATCGTGGCCAAGCGCGCGGCCCGTTGCAATGACCTCGTCCATCAGTTCCGTGACGAGTTGCTCCCACGGCCCGTTGTCGAGCAGGGCGTCCGTGGCGAGGCAGGGGCCGATCGCTCGGCCGGGGTCGAGCCGCCCGGCGAGGGTGGCATCGAGTCCCGCCGCGCTGGCGACACTCAGGCCGTTGAACGGAATGTTCCAGACCAGTTTCTCCCAATGCGCCCGTTCGAGGTCGGGTGAGACATCGACCGGGATGCCGGTGGAGCGGATCAGCGCGGCGACTGCCCCGGCCATTTCATCCGGCGGGCCGCCGTGGCGGCCGAGGACGATCTTGCCGTGGGCCATGTGATGGATGACACCCGGCTCGACGCGGTTCAGGCAGACAAAGCACATACCGCCGAGGATCGGTCGGTCTGGAAACAGCGCTGCCAACGCAGTCTCGTTGCCCAGCCCGTTTTGAAGCGTCAGCAGGACGGTCTGTTCGCCGACCATCGGCGTCAGCAGCTCGGCGAGGCGGTGGTTCGCCGTCGACTTGAGCGCGACGACCACGAGGTCGCATGGGCCGATTTCCCCGGGCGATCTGGCGGCCTTTGGATGGGCATGAAAATCACCGTCCGCGCTCCGAATCTGCACGCCATTGTTTCGAACAGCCTCAAAATCTGAACGGAGCAAAAAATGCACGTCGCGACCGGTTTGGCACAATTTCGCCCCGTAAAAGCCGCCCACAGCGCCGCAACCAACCACGCCGATTTTGTCCAGCCTGTTCCTGTTCGCCTCCATGGTTGCACAAAAAAAGCGCCCAGCAGAACGCGGGCGCTTTTTATCGGAATGATCTGAGCCTCAACTGGCGATGGCGTCCTTCGCGGCCTTGGCCACGGTGAATTTCACCACGGTCTTGGCAGGGATTTGGATGGTCTCGCCGGTGGCGGGGTTGCGCCCCATGCGAGCTTTCCGGTTCACCAGTTTCAGCTTCCCAACACCTGGGAACGTAAAGGCACCAGTCGTCTTGGTGCTCGAGATAGCCAAGTCAGCCAGATTGGCCAGTAGGTCGGTGGCCTGCTTCTTGGTGAGACCGTTCGCCTCAGCGATAGCTGCGGCGGTTTGTGATTTTGTCAATGGTTTGTCTGACATATCGTTACTAATAGTACGGGTTATTATTACTCCTTGTAGTAGTGGTGCACCACTGGCAGTCGGTTGTACGAGCGGCCTCCGGGGTTCGCAAGCAGAAAAACCAATAAAATGAACTATTTTTAAAGCTTGTTGAACCCCTGTTTTTTGAGCCGGGACGCCGGTTCGGAACCGTTCATCCCCTTGAGTCGGAACTAGCTGTGCAGCGCCCCGGAGACCGTCCAGATCAGCTCAATTAGTTTTGCGGCTCAAAAAAAGACCGGCCGCTGCTCCCTGCTGGCTCACGGCAAGGTCGGTTTGCCCGTCCTTGTTAAAATCGGCAGCCACCACCCCGCGCTGCTCTCCGTGGAGCACGATGCCGCTCTGGGAGGCGGGCACGACAGTGAAACTGCCCGCGCCATCGCCGCGCAGCAACAGACCCCGGCCGCTGTCATAACGCGAGTGGCGTTCGGGCACTCCGAAGTCGTTTTGTGTCAGGAACAAATCAGCCAAACCATCGCCGTCGAAATCCTCGGCACACAGCCCAAACGCCGGCGAGAATTGAGCGGCATCCGGCAGCGCACTCATCTTAAACCGCCCGTTTTTGTTGAGAAAAACCGCGCTGGACAAGGTGCGAATCTCGACCGAATCCATGTCATGAAACGCCGGGCCGATGATCTTCGGGAGTGACAAGGCAGCAAACGCCTTGTTGCGTGTGACCATGCCCCGCACCCGCGGGAAGGTGTTCGCGAACACATCCAGTTTGCGAATTGGTTTCCACTGATTCGTTCCCGCGTCGACGTAACCTTCGGCCAGTTCCAACACGTCATCTCCGTCGCCGTCGCCATAAAACAACCGCACCGGCTTGGGGTGCAACTCGTAGACGGTGTTGCGGCCGGCGTTGCTCGCGGCGATGTCGAGCCTGCCATCGCCGTCAAAGTCCGCCAGCGCCACTCCGTGCCACAACCCGGTGTGTGGGGCGAGGCCCCAAGGCTCGCTTGCGTCGGTGAACACGCCCCCCTTGTTGAGCAGCAACGTCACGTTGCCCCATTCGCAGGCAAGCACGAGGTCGGTGTCGCCGTCCCTGTTAATGTCGGCAGCGGCGCAACCGGTCACGAGCCCGACCTGGGGCAGGGGGGTGCCGGCGTAGTCGCCGTCGTGGTTCATGAAAAGTTGCGATCGGGCTGCGACCGGAAATTGGCCAAGCGACGAGCCGCCGCCGATAAACAGGTCGAGATCTCCGTCTCCGTCTGCGTCGAGCGTGGCGGCGCAACTTGGCGTGCCGTCGAAGGCCAGGCGCTTGGCCAGGCGCAGCCGCCCGCCGTCGATCGTGTAGAGCGTCGGCGGCTCGGAGAGGTGGAGCAGTTGCTGCGCTTGGCCGTCATTGAATACAACCACCCCTCTTCCGCCAACCGGCAGCGAGCTTGGCGACTCGGCGAAACGTCCGCTGCCGTCGTTCAACAGGAGCACAAGCCGAGCGTCGCTGGTGTCGGTGACGATCAAGTCCTGGTCGCCGTCACCGTCAATGTCGGCGGTGGCCAAGGCCGGGCCGGCACGGTTCAGGCTGCGCGGCAGACCGGGCTGTATGGCGAAATTGTCGCGAGAAACCGTTTTGTGGACATACCCAAGCGGCGCGGCCGAACTACTGAAAAGAGACTGTTTTTCGCCTGTTTTGGGTGTGATTGGCCGGGAGCTGGATTGGTGGATCTCATAAAGATGTCCCGCCATGGCGTTGGCCACGGTAGTGCGCGTGCCGTCGCGCCAATCGACCTCGATGGTGAACGGCTTGTCCGCTTGGGCGGCGAAGGTGCGCCTTGCCTGGTCGCCGCTGACGTACCGCCCGCCGCTCATGATTTCCTGCGACTGAGGCGCTTGGCCAAGCGTGCTGATGACCCGAATGCGGCCGCCGGTGCCCTCGGTGTTTTTGCCGCGGCCGGACAGGCGGACGGCAACCCGTGGCGCGGCGGCGTTGTTGTGATACAGCAGCGCCGGACCCTTGAGACAGTTGACCACGGCGTCGAGGTCGCCGTCGTTGTCGAGGTCACCGAGCGCCATGCCGTTGCCGTCATGCGCGTCGTCAAAACCCCACTTGGCCCCAACCTCCTCAAAGCGCAGGTTGCCGAGGTTGCGAAAGGCGACGTTCGGTGTGTCGAGCGGCGGGAAGAGGAAAATGGTCTTCCGCTTCTGCGCCACCGACAGGTTGCCGAGCCGGTTGATGCGGGCCTGCGTGTCGAGGTCGTCGGTGTCGAATTCGAACCCGTTGGTGACGAGAATGTCCTCCCAGCCGTCGAGGTCGACATCGAGGAAAAGGCTGCTCCACGACCACTCGGAAGCGGCCACGCCGGAGAAGTAAGCCGTCTCGGCAAAGGTGCCGTCGCCGCGCGCCACATAAAGGCAGTTGCGCCGGCTTTGTGGCCGGTGGGTGAAGTTGCCCGGCTCAACCCTCGCACCGGGAACCGTGCCCTGCTGGGTGAGGCGCCGCTCGTGACTGCGGCTGAGCATCTCAACCACAAAAAAGTCATCATGGCCGTCGCGATTGATGTCGGCAAAATCCACGCCCATCGACGAGTAGCTGAGCTGCCGGAGGGCCAGCGGCGCAATCTCGCGAAAGTTTCCGGCGCCATCGTTGATCCAGCAGCGATCCTCGGTGAAGCCGTCGTTGGCAATGAACAAATCAGGGGCGTGATCGCCGTTCATGTCGCGGAAAATCACGCTCAAGCCCTGGTCGCGGTACGGCCCGGTGAGCGGCTTGCCGGAGTGTGTCCGGAAACGGCCATCGGTCCAGTTCAGCAGCGAAAACCGGCCGTTTCCGTCGTTCAGGTAAAACTCATCCGGCTCGCCGTATTCAAACATCTGGTTGTCGATGAACTTGATCCGGTTCGCGTACGGGCCGCGGACGGTAAGCGTTCCGTTGGTCCGCACGATGTCGAGTTTCCCGCCGTCCTTGAGCACCGACTTGGCACCGTAGTTGGCGATGTACAGGTCGAGGTCGTCGTCGCCATCGATGTCGGCGAGGGCGATTGAGCTGCTGCCGTAGCGCGTGCCGATGCCGGCGGTGGCGGTGGCGTCGGTGAACGCGCCGCGACCGTCGTTGCGAAAAAGCCGGTTGGGCTGGCCCATTGCCGTGACCAGCAGGTCGAGGTCGTGATCACCGTCAACATCGGCGAACACCGCCCCGGTGGAGAATTGGCCGGGGCAGGCGGTGCCGCTGGCTGAGGTGGCATCCTCAAATCTCCAGCCGCCGAGGTTGCGGTAGAGGGTGTTGTCACCATCGAGCCGACAGAGGTAAACGTCGCACAGGCCGTCTCCGTCGTAGTCGCCGAGCGCGACGCCGGAGCCGTTCAGTAAATTTTTATTCCCGATAAGGATCGCCGTCGAGAGGGTGTTCGTGAACTGCACACCGGTTCGTCCCGGAGTCATGCGCGTGAAGCCAGGTTGGCCGTCGCCGGGATCGGCCAGCCTGGCCCAGCGGTGGCCGCCCGCCTCCTGCCACTCCAGCGAAACGCCGTTGGCCACACCAAGCCCGGGGGCAAGCAACAGCCCCGCAATGATTCCGAAAACTGAAAACGGATTTCTGAAAACGGTTAACTCTTCATCTTCCACTCGTTCATCAACTCCTTTCCTTCGCGGCTTTCGTAGGAGCGGGGTGTCCAGCGGTGGAGCAACTCGAACGACCCGCCTAACCGCGTGTCCAGTTCGGTCGTCGTTGTGCTGAACGGCGGTTCGCCGTTGTCGTCGGTGATCATGTAGTTGACGGCGAGGTACAGCCCGCCCGGCTTGAGCCAGCGGAGCAGGGCCTGCACGTAGTCATCACGCCGCGCCGGCGGGATGGCGCAAAACAGCGTGTGCTCGAAGACGAGGTCAAACGTTTGGTGCGGCTCGTCGCGCAGGAAGTCACCGACGCGGTAGTCGATCTCGAGGTGTTCCTCCTCGGCCAAGCGCTTGGCCAACGGCACGGAGCTTGGGGCGATGTCCAGCCCGGTGACCGACCAACCAGCCCTTGCCAGAGCGCGGGCATCGTGGCCGTGGCCACAGCCGGGAATGAGCGCTTGGCCAAGCGATGCGTTCAGGTTGGCAGCGAGGTGATCGACCAGTCCGGGCGAAGCCTCACCGTGATCCCAAATCATTTCATTTGCCTGATAGTGCGATTCCCAATCCCTGTCCTCGTTGATTTGCATTGACGCAGTGCGCAAAGCGGTTAGGAACTTGGCCGAGTTTTTATGAAGAATCAAATCCTGACTGGGCTCATCCTGAGCATGGCGATTGCGACCCCGGTTGTGGGTGCAAAGAACAAGGTCGTGAAAATCGGCGAACGCCCCGAGAGTGTGACGAAAGGCTTCGGAGGCAAATATTACATCACCGTGATGAACACCCCCGACAAGGAGGGCGACGCGGTGATCAAGGTGCTCGACGGCGATTCGTCGAAGGTGTTCGCCAAGGGATTGAACGAGCCGAAAGGCATCGCCTTCACCGGCAAGTACCTCGTCACGGCCGACCAGACGCGCGTGATGAAGATCGACCGCAAGGGCAACGTGAGCGTGTTGGCTGCGAAAAAAGATTTCCCGCGCGAGGTGCGCTTCCTTAACGACGTCGCGGTGTCGGCCGATCGCAAGAGCGTTTACGTGACCGACATGGGCGCGGTCAGCAAGATGTTCGATCCCGACAAGGAACGCACGCTCTGGCCGCTCGACAGCAAGCAAGCCAAGGAGCTTCCGGCTCACGGTTGCGTGTACAAGATTTCGGTTGAGAACGGCAACATCTCCGACGCCGTGGCACCGGGGCAGGCGAGTGTGCCCGGCCCGAACGGCGTGGGGCGCTCCGGTAAATCCGGACTGTTGCTGGGCGACTTTTTCACCGGCAACATCGTCCGCAAAACGGCGAAGGGCAAACTGCGCGTCATCGCCAAGGGGCTGCGCGGTGCGGATGCCATCGACCCGGACGGCAAGGGCGGCATCTATGTCTCAAGCTGGACGCAGGGCAAGGTCTGGAAGCTGACCGACAACGGCAAAAAGAAGGAAGTGATCCTCGACGGCCTCAAGTCGGCCGCCGATTTTTACCTCGACCGCAAGGCGAAGAAGCTGATCGTGCCGGACATGCTCGCCGGGACGCTGATTTTTGTTGATATCAAGTAGCCAACGCCCGTTTGATTTGCGCCTCCGGGGGGCACGGCCGCTGGCCCGACGCCCGGGGGTTTTTTATCCATGATCATACTGTCAGGAATCCAGCCGTCGGGGACGCTGCATGTCGGCAACTACTTCGGCATGATGCGACCGGCGATCGAGCTGCAGGAGCAGGGCGAGGCGTATTATTTCATCGCCAACTATCACTCGATGACGTCGGTGTTCGACGCCGGTGAGCGCCGCAGCAACACGGTCGGCGTCGCGCTCGATTTCCTCGCGTGCGGACTCGACCCGGCCAAGGCGGTGTTCTTTCGCCAGAGCGACGTCCCGGAGGTGTGCGAACTCACTTGGCTGCTGACGACGCTCACGCCGATGGGCCTGCTCGAGCGTTGCCACAGCTACAAGGACAAACTGGCCAAGGGACTCTCGCCAAACCACGGGCTGTTCGCCTACCCGGTGCTGATGGCGGCGGACATTTTGATTTACGACTCCAACGTGGTGCCGGTTGGGCGTGACCAGAAACAACACGTCGAGGTCACGCGCGACATCGCGATCAAGTTTAACCAGGCCTACGGCGAGACGTTCGTGATCCCGGAGCCGCAGATTCGCGACTCGGTGGCGGTCGTGCCGGGCACGGACGGCCAAAAGATGAGCAAGAGCTACGAGAACACCATCGACATTTTTGGTGATGAAAAGCCGCTGCGCAAAACCATCATGCGCCTCGTGATGGACAGCCGCCCGCCGGAGGAGCCGAAGCCGGATGCAGACAAAAACATCGCCGTGCAACTGCTGCGCCTCGTGGCCCCGGAGGACGTCGCCGCCGATTGGGAGGAGCGCCTGCGGGCGGGCGGGCTCGGCTACGGCGACCTGAAAAAGGCGCTGTTCGAGCATTATTGGGACTACTTTACCGAGGCCCGGGCCAAGCGCGCCGAGCTTGAAAACAACCTCGATTTTGTGAATCAAGTCCTGATGGACGGCGCCGAAAAAGCCCGCGCACGGGCCACCAACGTCCTTGACCGCGCGCGCAAAAACTGCGGCCTGGCCTGACTAAACCCAGACGCCCAGCGCGTTGAGCAGGTAGAAGATAACGCCGGCGGCGCTGGCAACGATCACGACTGCCTCTGTCACCAGCAGCGCCACGGGCGGCAGGCCAAGCGCGCCGGCTTGGCCGGTCGGTTTGCCCGCTTGGCCAAGCGTGCCGAGCATCAGGCCGCCGGTCATCACGACCACCTGCGTGCAGACAAACACCATCAGCCAGGCGAACGCCTTGTCCATGAAGCCGTACGAGTGCAGGCCGATGCCGAGCATGTTCGTCCCGAAGAATGACCAAGCGGTGACGGCGTTGCCGAAGATCGCCATGGCGACGAGGCCGCGCTCGCGGATCATTCCGCCCCAGCGCGCGTGCAGGATGGCGGCGTTCCAGATGACGATCATGAGCGCGCCGTTCTCCTTCGGATCCCACCCCCAGAAACGGCCCCACGACTGGTCGGCCCAGATGCCGCCCAACACCGTGCCGACGAAGCTGAACAGCGTGGCAAAACAGACGATGCCGTAAATCATCTTTGTGAGGGATGAGCGGTTCGCCTTGCCGAACGGCACCTTGTTGGCGACGAAATCGCGCACCACAAAAACGATCGCAAGGAACCCGGCGACGAACGTGGCCGAGTAGCCGATGGTGATGATCACCACGTGCGTCGCGAGCCAGAAGTTGGTGTCGAGCACGGCCTGCAGCATCTCCATCGTGTCGCCGCTCAACGACAGCCCTCCGGCGACGAGCAGCGTGACAAAGCCGACCGCGCTGGCGACGACGTTGCCGATGCCGTCCCGGTAGATCCGCTCGAGAATCAGCCCAAGAATCACCGCGCCCCAGCCGACGAACACCGCTGCCGAGTACAGGTTGGTCACCGGCGGGCGGCCCTCGAGCCACATGCGGAAGATCAGCCCGGAGGTGTGGATGACCGCGGCCAGCGCGATCAAATTATAGGCGGTTTGGTTGGGCCACTTGGCCAGCGTCAGCCAGCCGCCGCAGGCTAGAAGGAAGGCCAGCACGTAGAGGATTTCGCACTTGTAAAACGGGTCGAAGTTGTTGAACGCGAACTCTTTACCGGTTTTGCCAAGCGCCGCATTGTGCCCGCTTTTTTCAAGATAGTCGCGGTAACCGGCGAGGGCGCTGTTGAACTTCGCGGCGTCGCCTTTCCCGTAGGCCGTGACCATCCCGGCGTACGACTTGGCCGCGTTGTCGATTTCAATTTTCCAGTCGCTGTCCGCCGCCGCCGCGTTGGTGATGCTGTGAAACAGGCTCGAATTCAGGGATCGCCAGCCGGCATCGCTGTCCTTTCCCGGCGGGATGACCCGGGGCGAGAACATCACGCCGCTCCGGTCCCCTTCGTGCGCCCCGGGCTCAATCAAGGTGTCGATCAATCTCGTGAACTGGTGATGATCCTCCTCGTTATGCTCGGCACCGGTTTCGTGTGCCCGGGCGGCGGCCATGCCGACCGGGAAGATCGTTTCAAACTGATCAAGCTCACCGGAAAAATCGACCGAACGCTGCGGCCGGAAGCTCTTGGCCAAGCGCTGGTAAATCAGCAGCGAGTCGGCGACCGCCTTCAGCGATTTTTCATACGGCGTGCGCAGCGAGGCCTCTTTGGAGTGGATGCGCCCGCTTTCCCGGGCCAGGCGCTCGAAGTTGTCGCCGGTGGTGATGTCGTTTACCGAGAAATGCTTCTCCTCCTTGGCCAAGCGGAGGTGATCCTTCACCTCCTCGTTGTCGATGCGGAACACCGGCCGGGTGCGGGCCACGTCTGGCTTGGCGGCCAATTCCAGCAGCCACTCGATCGCCGGAATGGTTTCCACCTCGCCACCACCCCGGGCGTAGCGCCCGGTGGACTTGTGGCGGATGACCTGCATGGCGTTGCGCGCAGTGGAGTCGATCGGCTGGATGCGCCCGTCGAGCAGCACCGGCAGTTGGCCGAAGCCGTAAAGGTCCGCCTGTTGGCTGTCGACTTTCGGCATGCGCACCAGTCCCATCAAGGCCCACAAGGCCATGACCACGACGATGACGAGCGGGACGGGCAGTTTTTTCATGCGGCAGCCTTTCGTTTTTTGTTGAACGAAAACAGGTGGGTCAAAAACTGGATGAGCAACCCAAGGCCGACCAGCGCGCAGGAGATGTACGGGGTCACCCAAGCGGGGTTCCGAACGACCTGCAGGACGGTGGCTCGGGGATTTTCCGGGTCGAAGCTGGCCTGAAAGTAGGTTTTGCCATGGGTGCGCAGCGGGTGGTTCATCCAGATGTTCACCTCGCGTTCGGCCCCGGTGGCGCGGTCGCGCACGATGACAAGGCTGGAGAAGTTCCGCGCCTTTTCGGTACCCTGAAACTTGTCGTGCTTGAAGTCGACCAGCTCGATGTCGTACGGCGTGTGGTGGCGCGTGAAGCGCAGCGCCAACTCGTACTCCTTGCCGCCGTGCTCAAACGTCTGCTCCGGGATCGGTGTCGTCAGCGCGCCGAACAGCGCGGAGACCATCCACGTTCCAAGCGCAGCGCCGTCGGTCGATTTCAGCTGCAGGTAGGCGGCGGGAAAGTTGACCTTCTCAAGCGATGTGACCGATTTTTTCCGCACGGCAACCAGCTCGAGCCCCTTGCCGCGCGTGGCCTTTTTCTCCTGCCCTTGGCCAAGCGCGGCGAGGTCGGAGTTGGTGAAAAAGTCGAGCACGGTCACCTCGAACGGCAGGGTGCCCATTCGGTGGGGGGTGCCTTGGCCAAGCGCCCCGGCCGGGATGGCGGCAACGGTGTCGGTGTCCGGTTGGCTTTTGTCGATGATCACCAGCTCGCACGCACTGCTGCTGATGGAGTAGCCCCTGCTCTGCCCCTCTTCGAGCCGGAGGTTGCTCTCGACCTGGAACTTGTCGGTGACCAACTGGCCCAGCAGCATGAAGATCAGCCCGGCGTGCGTTATGAAAATGCCGATCTTTTTCCGGGAGAACGTGAACCGCTGGAAGTGCGCGGCGAGCAGGTTGACCAGCAGCACGATGCCCAAAAGATAACCGCCGACGAATGGGAATCGAAACATCACCGGGTAGCGGGCGGAGCGGACGTAATCCTCGAAGGCCGCCTTTTCCTTCATCACGGCGTCAGTGTCGCCGGTGATCTTGTAAAACCACGTCTCCGGCAGCGAGCGGTAGGAGAGGGAGTGGATGACGCCCAGTGTCGTGGCCGGGCGGCCGTCGCGCGTGCCGCTCATCTCGACATAGGTTCCGGGGTTGCCGTCCACATCGAATGGCTGTGTCGTTTCCGTCAGCTTGGCCTGATCGATTTTCCCAAGGCCAAGCTGGCCGCGCCAACGGTTGACGTTGTCCAGCAGGTCGGCATTATTTTCCAGCTTGGTGACCGAGATGACCGCCGTGCTGCCGCCGTGCTGTGCCTCGAAATTAATGAGGCTGAACTGCGCGCGCTCAGTCTCGCTCCAGTTCGCGGGCGGCTGCCACTCAGAGCCGCCGAGCCGAATCTGCGCCCAGCCCGCCCCGCCGATGCTTTCCGGCACGAGGAAGTAGCTGCGGAAATATTTCTTCTGCGCGTCGTACAGCCCCTGATCGACCTGCGCCAGCGTACCGACGAACACCAGCACCATCGCCGCGATCAGGCAGGCCACGGTCAGGCGGAGCGAGCACCAGAATTGGACGAACGTCTTGAGGAGCGGCATCACGGTTTGGGGAGCTGAATGGACTGGATGAACTCCATGAACGCGCCTTTCTCGGCGGTGACCACCGCGCTTGGCCCGGAAATCTTGTAAAACCAGGTCTGCCCGCCCACAGGGTGATAGACGCTGATCGAGCCGGTCTGGTCACCGATGGCCTCGACGAGCGTGGCCGTTGTCCCGCTCACGGTTTGTTGCGATGTCGCCTCGACCAGGCCGGCGGCATCGACCGGCGGCAGCCCGGACTGGCCGCGCCACCGGTTGACGTTGGCCAGCAGCCCGCCGACGTCGCCGGGGAAGGTCATCACCGTGATCTCCGCCTGGCCGTTCCCGGCGGTGAAGTTGCCCAGCCGCATCGAGGTCGGCGGCTTGGCCGCCCAGCTGTCCGGCTTGGCCCACGTTGGCGCGGCCGCCGCCGGGCTGGCCGCCGCCGGCCGGGCCGCCTCGGCCTCGGCCATCAGCCGGTCAAAACTCACCTCGCTGGCTCCCGGCTGGAACCGGAGCGTGGCCAGGAAATTGGTGAAGGCACCGAATTGCGGCTCGATCGCGTCGGCCGAGCCGGACAACTTGAAGAACCAGCCCACTTGGCCAAGCACCAGCGACGCAGTGACGATGCGCGGCGGGGTCTCCTGCCCCGCGAGCGGCTCGGTGCCGGCCCCC
>JACKQG010001113.1_pt1 | contig 37866 bp, 30 predicted proteins | sample 8237621 | NCBI WGS metagenome assembly JACKQG01 (sample SAMN15677084, study PRJNA649215) | marine metagenome | biome: marine; feature: Black Sea; material: saline water; isolation source: suspended particulate matter (SPM) from the Black Sea western gyre | collected 2013-06-09/2013-06-10 | depth... | reverse complement strand
TCGATTGGGTCGTCCGGATCGCCGTAGTTGACCCAGCCGTTGTGCCACAGGCGCTCGATGGCGAAGGGCTCGCGTTCGGGCGTGCCGGGCGTCATCTCGAAGTCGAAGGTCAGCAGCCAGCCCTTGTCGCCCCCGATCCAGGAGTCGATGTACAGCAGCAGGGTCACGTCGTCGTGGAGCAGGAACTGGTAGTCGGTGAGGTCGGAGGTCCAGCCGCAGGAGCCCGGGCCGCCGCTGCCGGTGATGTCGTAGGGCGTGATGAAGCGGTGGATCTCGTAGTCCTCGAACTCGGTCTCGTTCAGCCAGCGGCGCAGGCTGAGCCTGGCGAAGCGGTCCCAGGGATCGCAGTCGCCGGGGGGACCCGGGCACTCGATGGTGACGTGCAGGAGCACCTGCTCGTAGAGGGCCGGGGCCGGGAAGGCGAAGACGCCCTCGTGGGTGCTGGCCCAGTTGACGAACTCCTTGTCGAAGGTGCGGACGGTGAAGGGATCGCGGTCGGCCGCGGCGGCGGGCAGCGGCGCGAGGGCGCAGGTCAGCAGCAAGGGGAAGGCCGCACAGATCAGGGCGTGTCGGCGGTACGGCATCACGGGGGCTCCTTCGTGTGGGTCCCAGGGGTGCGAGCGGCGCGTGCGGGGCGAAGACCCCGGCGAAGGCCGCATCCGCTGTGCATGATAGCACGATTCGTCATGAAAATGACGGATCGGGAGAGCACTTGATTGTCAATGACGGCCCGCCGGTTCTAACTTGTCGCGAATCGGAAGCGCGGAACGGAGACGGGAGCGGGGAGGGAACAGATGCACGAACTCGGAGCCCGGCTCCGCGCAGCGGCCGACACGTTGCTGTCTCCCGACTGCTATCCGGGCGAGTTGCTGGACGCGGCCCACGCCCTGCACGAGATCCTGGCCGATCTCGCCGAATGGGACGACCAGTCCGACGAGGCCGCGCAGCAGATCGAGCTCGACGCCGGCGTCGCCATCGCGCCCGTCGATGCCGCCCGCTGCATCCTCGACTTCCGGCGCACGGCCGCCTACCTGCGCGGGACCCTGGCGGCCATCACCGCGGCCGGCGCCGACACCGACGGCCCGGTCGAGGTACTCTACGCGGGCTGCGGACCCCTGGCGCCGCTGGCGGTCGCCCTCTGCCACCGGGCGCCGCGGGCGCGGTTCTGGCCGGTGGACATCCACCGCAACGCCACCGAGAGCGTGCACCGGCTCGTGAGCAGGGCCGGCTATGAAGAGCAGTTCGGGGACATCGTCCGCGCCGACGCCGCGCGCCACCGGTGGCCGGCCGCGGGCCACGTGGCCATCGCCGAGGTGATGCAGAAGGCCCTGGAGAAGGAACCCCAGATCGCCGTTGCGGCCAACCTGGCCACGCAGCTGCGGCCGGGCGGCGTGCTGGTGCCGGAGCGCATCTCCCTCGACGTGCAGCTGCTGGACCCCGCCGTCGAGTTCGATCTGGAGCAGGGGACGACCCGGGAAACGGAGGCACGGGTCCGGGTCCCGCTCGTGTCGTTCCTGCAGCTGCGCGCCGACAACGCCGCCGAGCTGATGGCCGGGTGCGAAGTGGAATTCGAGTTCACCGATCCGCGCGGCCTGCAGGTGATGGTCTCCACCCGGATCGACGTCCACGGCGACATCAGCCTCGGCGACTACGATTGCGGCCTGACGATTCCCTGGCTCGCGCACGACCTCGGGCGGTCCGGCCCGGGGCAGCGGGCCCGGCTGAGGCTCGTGCCCGGACCCTCGCCGCACCTGGAGGCCTCGCTTCGTTGATATAGACCCTGCGCGGATGCTATTCTGCCGGCTTCGCCGCTGCCGCGCGTCCCTGGAACCGGAGTTGCCATGTCGGACGTACCGATCATCGACCTGTCCGGATTGACCCTCGCCACCGGCCGCTCCCTCGTCGGCCTGGACTTCGTGCGCCGCAACGACGCGGGGCCCGACGTGGTGCTGCGCCTGGTGTCGGCCGAACCCGCACGGCGGGATCCTACGGCGGACGGCGCGGCGGACCGGCCGTTCAGCCTGGTGTTCCACGGCCCGCCCGATCCGCGCCTCACCCAGGGCATGCACGACCTGGAGCACCCCGAGCACCGGTTCGTGGGCCTCTTCCTGGTTCCGGTGGGTGCCGCCGACGAGGGGCTCCGGTACGAGGCCGTCTTCTCTTGAGCGGCGACCCGCGCATCACCCTGCGACCGGCCACGCCGGACGATCGCTCGTTCCTGGAACGGGTCTACGCCGAGTCCCGGGCCGCGGAGCTGGAGGCCACGGGCTGGCCCGACGACGAGAAGGACGCCTTCTGCCGCGGCCAGTTCGCCGCCCAGGACAGCCACTACCGGACCTACTATCCCGACTGCGAGTACCTGGTCGTCGAACGCGACGGCGAGCCGGTGGGACGGCTCTACCGGGAGCGGCGCGCCGACGAGATCCGTATCGTAGATATCGCCCTGCTGGCGGACGCCCGGGGTCACGGCCTCGGGGGCCGTCTCATGCGGCGGATCCTCGACGAGGCCGCGGCCGCGGACCTGATGGTGCGCATTCATGTCGAGCGCACCAATCCGGCGCGCCGTCTCTACGACCGGCTCGGCTTCGAGCTGGTCGAGGAAGGCGATGTCTACGATCTCCTGGCCTGGAGCGCCGCCCCGAGATAGAGGAGTAAATTTATCCCTTTAACAAAAGTCGAGAATATGCTAATAATGCCTGATCGAAGTGTAGCGAGCAGTCAGGAAAGTCGTCTGTCCGCGTCAACACCCCCCAAGGAGTGCCGCCATGTCGGATCCGTTCATCGGCGAAATCAAGATCGTCGGTTTTAGTTTCGCCCCCAACGGCTGGGCCCAATGCGATGGCCAATTGCTGTCGATAGCACAGAATTCGGCTCTTTTCTCTCTGTTCGGCACCTACTACGGTGGAGACGGCCGCACGACCTTCGGTCTGCCCGAATTGCGGGGACGATTCCCCATGCACTACGGGAATGGCCCCGGGCTGACCAACCGCAACCTCGGCCAGGGAGGCGGGGCGGAGAGCGAGACCCTGTCGATCAGCGAAATGCCCAGCCACAGCCACGGCGGCGCGGTGGTCACCTCGACTGACGAGGGGGACCGCACCAGCCCGTCCGGCGCCTATCCGGCCCGGCCCGAGGAGCCGGTCCAGCCCTATGCCGGAACCGCCGGAGACGCCATGGCCGCCGGCAGCGTTCAGATCGACGCCAGCGGCAGCGGCGTACCCTTCGACAAGATGCCCCCGTTCGAGGTCCTGAACTTCGTGGTCGCCCTGGTGGGCATCTACCCCTCGCGCCCCTGACGGAAGGCGATCGAACATGATGACGCGACGCCAATTCATGGGCGCCTTGACCGTTCTGACCGCCGCCTGCGGGTCGGGTCTGGGGGGCGTGCTCGCCTATCGCCGCCGCCTGTCCCTGGCCGAGATCGTGCCGGCCGCGGTTCTCCCGTTGCAGGGGGTCGCCGTTTCCCTGCGCGCCTCGAGCGGCCGGACCGTGCGGGGCGTGATCGAGGGCGTGACCGCGGTGCGCCGCCCGTCGCGCGCCGGCGCGCCGGGCACCGAACAGATCTCGCTGCTGGTGGCCGGCGATCTCGCCGAGTCGCCCTCGATCAGATATCACGTCGAGACAGACGACGTGAACCTGGGCGAGCTGGATTTCCTGCCCGTCGGCGGGAACGGACGCGCACGGCGGCTGGAAGCCGTCATCACTCGCATCGTCTGATGTGATAACGAATCGGGAAACCGTCATGCGAGTTCTGAATCCGATCCCGCTGGTGATCGTCCTGATGGCGCTCGGCGCCGCCGGCACATCCTACGCGGTCGACATCGGGCCCGACGATCGCCAGATCAGCTTCACCGGCCCGGCCGGGTCGACCGCCACGGACGCCGTGTCGCCGGCCATCGCCTACGACAACCTCAACCAGCGCTACCTGGCGGTCTGGTCGGCGGATGAAAGCGACGGCGACTTCCTGATCCACGGCCAACTGCTTTCCGGCGCTGCGGGCGCTGCGGTGGGCGGCGCCTTCGTTGTCGGACCGGCCGGCCTGCCCGATACCGATCATCGGCAGCCGGCGGTGGCGTTCGACGACGTCCACCAGCACTACCTGGTCGTCTGGTCCAGCGATGCCCTTTCTCCCGGCGCCTACGAGATCCTCGGGCAGGCGGTCGGCGTCGATGGCCAGCTCGTCGGCCCGACCCGGCGCTACAGCGACATGGGAACCAACGACGCCGACACCGCCTTCGACGCCGTCACCCCCGACGTCGCCTGGCATGCCGGTCTCAACGCCTTCGTGGTCGTCTGGGCCGGGGACGACGACGCCGGCGACCTGAGCGACGGGCGTTTCGAACTCTACGGACAGCTCGTCGCCGGCGCGACGGACACCGAGTTCGGCGCCAACGATTTCCGCATCTCCTTCGCCGGCCCCGATGCCGCCGGCAACGACGCCACCAACCCCGCCGTCGCCGTGATCCCGGATCCCCTGCGCTGGTACGTGGCCTTCGAGGGCGACATCACCGACGACGATGTCCACGATACCGAGGTATGGATGTACGGCGGTTCCGTCGACGTCCCGGATGGCGCGGCCACCCAGCTGAGCCTGATGGGCGGCGGGTACAACGACGGCTTCAGCGCGCGCAACCCCGATCTGGCCTGGGCCCCGAGCAGCGGCGAGCTGATCTGCGTCTGGGACGGCGACAACGGCGGCGGCGCGCCCCGCGCCATCTACGGCCAGCGCGTCCTGCTGGATGGAACCCTGTCGGGCGGCATGCTCTTTCTTTCGGACCTGGCACCGCCGACGACCGGTATCCTGCGCGAGGCCATAGAGCCGGCCATCGCCGTCAACCCCCAGACCGACGCCTGGTTCGTCACCTGGCGCGGCGATCTGGACGATACGATCATCAAGTACGACCACGAGATCTGGGCCTGCCGTTACGACGACATCGGCGCCCCCATCGACGCCTTCAGCTTCTCCCTGAGCGGCATGGACCCGTCCCTCGGGCCGATCGCGGGGGCCGGCGCGCCGGCGGTGGCCATCAACGCCACCCACGGCTACAAGCTCGTCGTGTGGTCCGGCGACCTCGACACCCCGCCCGGCGGCGAGCACGAGATCTTCGCCCAGGCCTGGGCCGACGACGGCGCCACAGCCGTGGACGACACCCCGGCCGCCGCGGCGTTCAGGTTGCACCAAGCCGTCCCGAACCCCTTCAACCCGTCCACGAAGCTGTCCTTCGAGATGGCGGCGCCCGGCCGGGCCCACCTGGACGTGTACGACGCGGCGGGACGCCTGGTCGCCACGCTGGTGGACGGGCACCGCGACGCGGGCCGCCACGACGTGACCTGGGACGGCTGGGATTCCGCCGGCCGCCCGGCTCCGGCCGGCGTGTACCTGTACCGGCTGCGGGCCGAGGGCGTCGATACGTCCAGGCGCATGATGCTGGTCAAGTGACGCGACCGCCGGTTCGAGTCGAAACAGAAGACGGGCGGGAGAGGCGACTCTCCCGCCCGCTTCGTTCTGCCGACGCTTCCCGCTAGGCGCTGCCCGCCCGGGGATAAGACCCCAGCAGCTTGATCCTGTACGCGTGGCCGACGTCGCCCAGGGCGGCCGCCACGTCGTCGTCCGCGGCGTGTCCCTCGATGTCGATGAAGAAGTGGTACACGCCGAAGGACCGCCGCGACGGCCGCGACACGATGGAACTCAGGTTGATGTTCCTGCGGGCGAAGGGGGAGAGGATGCCCTCCAGCAGCCCGGGATGGTCCTGGTCGCCGAACACGACGAGGCTCGTCTTGCAGCCCGCGCGGGCCGCGTCGGACTGTGTGTCGGCTTCGGGGGACAGGACCACGAAACGGGTCTGGTTGTCCTTGAAGTCGCCCACGTCGTCGTCGACGAGGCGGAAGTCGCCCCGGGAGAACGCGCCGGCCGGCACGATCGCGCCGTTGGCGTCCCCGCCGCTCCGCACCCGCTCCAGGGACTCCATGTTGCTCTCGGTCGTGACGATCCGGATGCCGTCCATCGCATCCAGGAATTCCGAGCATTGTCCCTTCGCCGCGAACTGCACGTGGATCGTGTCCACGTCCCCGACGGTCTCCGCGCGGCTCACGAAGGCGAAGCGGATCGGCAGCATGATCTCGCCGACGATGGAGAGGTCCGAATCCACGAGATGGTCGATGACCAGCGAGACGTGCCCCTCCGAGAAGTTCTCGACCGGCAGCACGCCGCGGTCGCAGCTCGCGCCGACGGCCCGCAGGGTGCTCCGGATGGAGTCGAAGTAGCGGATCTCGTGGTCCTCGTCCCGCGCGCCGACGTACAGGCGCGTCGCGGCGTCGGAGAAGGTGCCTTCGGGGCCGAGCGTGGCGATGGTCTTCATGAACCCCTCTCTCGCGGGATGGTGTGGCGTGGTTTCAACCGCAGGAACGCCACCCGATGGGATGACCATCGCATATCCCTCGTCTTCTATGCAATCAGGGGTCGCTCAAATAGAGCGGGCTGGACGTAACGCGGCGCGTGTGGTCGGGTACCCCGCTACGCCCACACGCGCCGCGTTACGTCCAGCCCGCTACTTGAGGCGTTTTAGGACCGGATCCTCTTTGTAGCCTAGTGTGGACCAGTCCAGGCGCCCGTTCTCGGCGTGGCAATCCAGGCACTGGAGCGCCTGCTCCTTGGGCACCACCCCGTGGAAGATCCCCATCCAGCGCCGCGTGTCCACCCACTCGTACGCGAAGTCCTCGAGTCCGTACTGGTGGTGGCCGCCTTCGAGTACGGCCTTGTGCATGTCGCCGTCGGCGAAGAATTCCTCCACGCCGATGGGGACCAGCCAGCGCTCGTCGGCGAGGACGGGCAGGCGGCCGCGGTGCAGCTTGAAGGGATAGATCCGCGCCTGCTTGTCCTTCATGCGGCCCACGGGGCTCATGATGTGGACCGTGCCGTCCTTCTGCACCTGCACCTCTTCGCCCATGCGCTGGTGGCGCGTCTTGCCGTTCCACCAGGCGTAGGCGGGGACCACGTCGCTCTGGAACTCGATGGTCGCCGCGTACTTGTCGGCGTCCTCGATGTACCGGGGCGTGGACCAGTCGCGGGACATGTCCGTGGGGTCGGTCCTGGCGAAGGTCGGGATATGGCAGGTGGCGCAGGCGATGCGGCCGGCGTGGTGGTCGAGGACCTGCGTACCGTGGGGGGCGGCTTCGTGGCACTCCTCGCAGGTCAGGCGCGGGCCCGCCATGTCGGTGCCGGACAGGTCGGCGCCGCGGCCCCGCACGCGGTGGTCCTCGCCGGCGTGGCAGTCGGCGCAGGACATGTCGCCGCCGTCGACGCCCATGTGCACGTCGTACGCGCGGTCGCATTCGGCCAGGGCGTACTCGAGGTCGCCGCGCTTGAAGTTGGGGCCGCCGCCGGCGCCCGAGTGGCAGCGTAGACACATCTTGCGCTTCGGCATGGAGATCCGCTTGGAGACCGCATCAAGTCCATACTGATTGCGCCAGAGTATCGGCCGCCACTCGGGTTGGCCGGCGTCGTTGTCGTAGAGGTCGCGCCGGTAGCCGCTGGCGTGACACATCAGGCAGTCGATGTTCTCGAGCTGCGCCCGCGAGAGCTCCGGCTCGGGACGCAGGCCCAGGCCGGCGTGGCACTTGGAACAGCCCTGGGCCAGCACCTTGCCCTCGCCGTTGCGCACGTTGCCGATCCAGTTGGCGCCGGGGCTGGTGCAGAAATCGTTCATGGTGTTGAACTTGCCCAGGCGTTCGCCTTCGCTGCCGACGAGGTCGGGGGTCTCGCCCCGCCACTGGTAGTGCTGCGAGTGGAAGAAGGCCTCGGCCTCCTCCTGGTGGCACTCCAGGCAGGTGGCGGTGCCCTCGTAGTGCTCGAAATACTCCTGGTGCGCGTAGTCCGGCTCGTCGCCGGCCCACGCGGGACCGGCGACGGCCAGGATCACCAGGACGGCGATCGTCCTGAACATGGCGACTCCTTTAGAAACGCACCGACGTGCTCAGCGCGATCTTGTTGGCCGCGCTGAAGGTCGGGAAACCGAGCACCGGGGTGTCGGTCAGGGTCTTGGGCGCGCCCAGGTGCCAGCCCGATCCCGAGTACTCGTAGTCGTAGTGCATGTAGTCCAGCTTGACGATGAAGCGCTGGGCGACGCGGTGGGTCAGGTAGAGCTCCCACACCTCGCCGCGGGTGGCGGTCTTCGGGGCGAAGATGTCGTCGGCGCCCTGGCTGAAGTTGAACCAGTACTGGCTGCCCTTGTTGTACTCGATGCCGACCTTGGTCCTCTCGTCGTCGAAGGAGTAGCGCGCGCCGGCGTAGGCCATCTTGCCCGTCTGCTCCTCGGGCGTCTCGAAGGGGTCGCAGAACAGGCCGCCGAAGGGCGTGGTCACGGCATCGGGGTGCGACTTCATGACGCTGTAGCTGGCGAAGAAGTCGAAGCCCTTCCACTCGCGCATGACCAGGAGGCTGGCCAGGTCGATGTCGCCGAGGTTCGCCGAGGGGGCGAAGCGCATGACCATGGGCGCGCCGATGGGGTCGCCGCTGACCGGGTTGTTGGGCAGCACGACCATGCCGTTGAAGCCGTCGGTCACGTCGAAGGCGCGGGCCACCGTCGCCTGCACGAAGTTGTCGCCCTTGCTCCAGACGTCCCAGTTGAAGCCGAAGAAGTGGGCGTCCTTGAGGCGGTCGGCGGGCAGCTTCAGGTTGTCGGCGCCGCCGAAGCCCGACTCGTAGCCTAGGCCGTAGCAGAGGCGGAACTTGGAGTACTCGTGCAGGTCGAAACCGGCGGTGATGCCGTCGAACTGGAAGTCGATGACCGAGCCCAGGGGCGTGCCGGCGCGCATCTCGTCGTCGCGCAGGTGCAGCGGCGGACCACCGGTGCTCGGGCGGCGGCCGATGGACAGGTACAGCGAGGTGTCGAACATGTTGTTCCAGTTGAAGTAGGCCCGGTCGACGCGCACGACGTCGCTGTTGGGCGTGCGCGCGGTGTTGCCGTCGATGTTCAGGCTGTTGGCCTGGCCGTTGAAGACCTGGATGCCGGTGCTGTCGCCGAAGGGCTTGTACATGGACAGGCGGCCGGCGAAGCTGACGTCGTCGTCGACCTTGGCGTTCATGTTCAGGCGCAGGCGGTTGGTGTAGAGGATGCTGTTGTCGTATTCGTAGGCGTCGGTCATCACGCCGGGGGCGGCGGCCATCATCTGCATGGCCATGTCCATCAGCTCAGGCTCGCTGGGGACGGGGAAGCCGAGGCTGTCCATCCACATGGCCATGGCGGTCAGCATGCCGCCCATCTGCGTCTGCAGGCCGTCGAAGGTGAGCGAGTTGGCGTAGGCCATGTAGTCGCCGCCGTTGGCCATGATGAAGTTGCCGACCGCGCCGAAGTTCAAGCCGGCCATGGGATCCATGGGATCGTTGGCGGGCAGGTTCCCCCCGTTGTCGGGGTGCTGGAAGTAGAACAGCGACTGCACCATGACGTTCTGCAGCGCCATGCCGTCCAGGTGGGCGGGGATGTCGGCGTCGATGTTGTGGGCCTCGAAGCGGAAGTCGCCGGTGAAGGCGACGCGATCCAGGGCGGACTTGCGCTCGACCTTGCGCAGGCGCTTCTCGAGGTCCTTGACCTTCTTCTCGAGGTCGGTGTCGTCGGCCTGGGCGGCCATGACGAAGCCCACGGCCATGATCAGCACGAGTGCGAGTATCTTCTTCATCGTTCAATTCCTCCGGTGGAAGCGATCGGTTCAACCACAGGTCATCGGATGTTCGGAGTCGGCGGCGCCGTCCACGCAGAACTTCCGGATGGCCTTGAGCATCGCGGGGGTGATGGTGTCGACGACCTTCGTGGTGTCGTCCTCGGACACGGTCAGGGCCCCGTGGGTCTCGAGGTAGTCCTCGTCGAAGAAGCGCTCCCACTGCTCGATGATCAGGAACATGGGGGCGTATTCGCCGGCCTCGGCGTCCTCGCCGTGGCAGCCCTTGCAGTTGGCCTTGTAGAGGTCCTTGCCGTCGAGCTTGACGGGCTTCTCGGCCTTCTTCTCTTCGGCGAGGCCGGCGCCGACCATCAGCAGCACGAGCGCCGCCGCCGCCAGCAGGATCAGGTTTCTCTTCATCGCGGTCTCCTTCGCGTGTGTGAAGCGGATCGGGCGAATTCGGACCGGTTCGGTCCTTGATTGTCAAACTTTCAACAACACCCAATTTACCGGTAGAATATTCAATGTCAATAAATATAGAACTCAACAGGATTCTGTTTTAATGATCAATTGTCTGATTCCGTACGGCCGGCCCTGTCCACTCGACGAAAGTAGTGATATACTTAGTAGACGTGTAAATCGACACCCCGCCGGACAAGGATGCCCGGCGTTTGGGTTTGGCCGTCCCGGGCGGCCAGCCCGACCACGGAGGGGGATCCCGCCGCCCCCGGTCATTTCAGCAAAAACCTGGAGGCACCCATGCGTAGCGCTGTCCTGCTGACGCTTCTGTTCGTCCTCGTCCTGGCCGCGGGCACCGCCCTGGCCCACGGCGATCACCGGGGGGGACCTTCCCCCGTCGCGGCCGATCCGGCCCTGCTCGAGGAGCTCGGCTCCCGCGAGGTCGCCAGGCTCGCCGGCTCGGGCGAACCCGAGGCCGAACTCTACCGCCTGTCCGTCGAGGAGATCTCGGCCGGCAAGTCCGCCAAGGTGACCGGCACCGGTTCCTGCCTGCTGATCCTCTTCGAATGGACGGATCATCCGGCGGACACGATGGCGCATCCCCAGTCGGCCTACGACGACATGATGTTCTCCACCGGCACCTATCCCACCGGCAGCGTCAACGACTTCTACCTGGAGAACAGCTACGGGCAGTTCGGCGTGGACGGGCTCGCCTCGGGCTGGCACGTCTCGGCCGACCTCTACGCCGACTTCACGCCCACGGACTACGGCCAGGTGCGGGACATGATCGCCGCCGCGGTCGCCCAGCTCGACCCGGTCATCGACTACAGCCAGTACGACAACGACGGCCCGGACGGCGTGCCCGACTCCGGCGACGACGACGGCTACGTGGACGCCCTGTTCTTCGTGCACGCGGGCCCCGGCCGCGAGCAGACCGGCGACGACAGCGACATCTGGTCCCACGCCTGGGCCTTCTACGGCGGGCTGTCCACCAACGACGGCGTCGAGCTCTACCGCTACTCTGTGGAGCCGGAGATGCTCGAGGACGGCACCCAGATCACCATCGGCGTCTTCGCCCACGAATACGGCCACGTGCTCGGCCTGCCCGACCTCTACGACACCGACTACAGCTCCAGCGGCATCGGCGACTGGGGCCTGATGAGCGGCGGCTCCTGGGGCCGTCGCGACGGCGACGCCGCGGGCAGCAGCCCCACCCACATGACCGCCTGGAGCAAGTGGAAGCTGGGCTGGCTGACGCCCACCGTCGTCACCGCCGACATGCTCGGCGTGACCCTGCCGCCCGTCGAGACCAACCCCGTCGCCTACCGGATCTTCCGTGGCGGCACGAGCGTCGGCGACGAGTTCTTCCTGGTCGAGAACCGCCAGCAGATCGGTTTCGACGACGCCCTGACCCGCCGCCAGGTGGACCTGGGGCTGCCGCCGGCCGAGGGCATGGTCATCTACCACATCGACGAGGCCCAGTCCGCCAACTCCGGCGACAAGCACCGGCTGGTGGACGTCGTGGAGGCCAGTCCCTGGTTCCACGCCCCCGACGACTGGATCGAGCACCTGGACGGCGAGCGCGACTACGCGCTCCAGCTCTGGCTCAACGAATTCAACCGCGGCGACAACGGCGACCCCTGGCCCGGCTACTCGACGCCCAGCGCCGATTCCACCGACTGGGTCGGCCCGCGCGACCGCGACCGCTTCGCCGACGACACCATCCCGAACGCCGAGGACTACAACTGCGACGGCACCGGCACCGCCATCGAGAACATCACCGTGGTGGGCCAGGACGTGACGGCCGACTTCCTGGTGGCCGCCAAGTCGTACCCGGTGATTGCGCCCGACAAGTCCACGACCTGGAGCTTCGAGTCCGACGACGAGGGATGGCTCTTCTGCCGCAGTTTCGTCCACCAGGACGCGACCCAGGGCGGATCCTGCGGCGGCTCGGGCGGCCTGTGGTTCGGCGTCGATGACCCGGATTTCGATTGCCCGCCGGGCTACGGCAACAGCTGGAACGATTTCACCTGGCGCGTGGTGGGCGTGTCGGCCGGCGCCTCGGTCAGCCTGCGCCACCACTACGACCTGGAGCCCGGCTACGACTACGCCTACGTGGAGGCGCGCTGCGCCGGCGATCCCGGCGCCTCCTGGCACACCATCGCCACCCTCGGCGGCTACAGCAACTGCGTGACCGACACCTGGGGCATCCCCAGCGCCGTGATCAACGAATGCGACAACACCTACGGCTTCGCGGTTCTGGACCTGCGCCTGCGCCTCTACTCCGACGAGGCCTACTCGGCCCAGGACGGCGGCCACTGCGGCATCGGCTGGTGGGTCGACGAGATCACCATCACCGGCGAATACGCCGTCGGCGCGGACGACCTGCCGGGCGCCGGTCTGCCGGCCCTGCTGAAGGCCGCCACGCCCAACCCCTTCAACCCGTCGACCACGCTCAAGTACCACGTCCCGGCCGGCGCCCGCGAGGTGGGCCTGTCCATCTACGACCAGCGCGGCCGCCTGGTGCGCGACCTGGATGCATCCGCGGAGGGTGGCTGGCAGGAGCGGAGCTGGGACGGGCGCGATGCCGCCGGGCGACACATGCCCAGCGGGCTGTACTTCGCGCGCTTCAATGTGGACGGTCTGTTGCAGATCCAGAAGTTGGCGTTGCTCAAGTAGTTAGAGCCGCCTGACGTTATGAGAGCCCGGGATCGACATCCCGGGCTCTTTTTTGCGTATTTCTCGTCGCCCGGGTCAGCATTCTTGTTATCATGTGCGCCATGAAGCACCACCAGCCGAGCCTCCGCTCCCTCATGATCGCCGCCCTGGCCCTCCTCGTCGTCACGGGGACGCCCGCCGCCGCGTCGGTCCACAACATCCATCTCTATACCGACACCACGCCCGACTACGTGAGCCGCGAGGATTTTCTCGAGGGCGTCACCGGGTTGTGGGCGGATCCCCAGGACCAGGCCATCGCCATCTGGCGGCACATGGTGCGCGGGCATCGCCAGACGCACGCGACCCGGGAGGACAACCGGCCGCTCTTCGATCCCATCTACTTCTACAACAGCTACGCCAACACCTTCTGCGGCTACGTGGCCGGCTACTACACCGCCTTCGTCGACGCCCTCGGCGGCGACTGGGAACACCGCTACGTGGAGCTGGGCGACCACACGGTGGCCGAGGCCTCCTGGGACGGCGGCGCCGACTGGCACATGTTCGACACCTCGATGGTGATCTATGCTCTGCGGTCGGACGGGGGTGTGGCCTCCTGCGCCGACATCCAGGCCGCCCACAGCAGCCCCCTCTCGCTGGCCCTGGGCGCGACGGGGCCCGAGCCCGGCCACGCCTACCTGTACCACGCCGCGTCCGAGTGCATGACCAACCCCGTCGATCCCGCGCGCACCGGCGACCTGACCTATCCCTGGGGCTATCGCAAGGCCTGCGACAAGCCCGTCGACTACGAGCGCACGTTGCGTAACGGCGCCGACTCCTATATCTCCGGCTTCCAGGTCCAGAACTGGTACACCCACGTGCGCCACGGCTGGCGCTACCGCCTCCACCTGCGCCCCGGCGACGAGTACACGCGCTACTGGGACCGCCTCGGCGACACCGAGGACTACTACCGCGCTGCCGGAGGCTGGGGCGACCCCCACGGCACCTCGCCCGTGGCCGGATTCCACGGCACCGGCGTCTGGCGCCATACGCCGGACCTGGAGACCACGGACTACCGCCTGTCCATCCACGACGAGGCGGACGTCGTCCACGTGAGCGAGACCGGTGCGGGACCCAACCTGCGCCCGGCCGCGGGCCAGACCGCGCGCCTGGACCTGAAGATCGACGCCGCCAACGTGGCGACCTCGGCGCTGGTGGACCTGGCGGGCCGGCGCGACGCGGCCGGCGACGTGCTGCGCCTGCTCTTCTCCCGCGACGCGGGACTCAACTGGACGCAGATCTGGAGCGCGCCGGCGGGCGCCTTCGACGAGCGGATCGATCTGGCGCCCTCGCTGGTGGGTGGCGCCCACGAATACCTGCTGCGCGTCGAGATGAGCGCCGCCGACCCCGCCGGCTGTGGTCTCGACGAGGTGAGCGTGACCACCCTCACCCAGGTCAACGCCTTCACCCTGCCCCGCTTCCAGGCGGGGGGGAACAAGGTGCGCTTCTTCCTGGGCGAGCAGCTGGCCAGCCAGACCAGCTGGCCCGCTTTGCACCTCGGCGGCGACGGCGGCCGCTTCCGCGAGACCGCCGAGAGCTGGACGAACATGGACGCCTCGATCGACGCCGACGCCTTCTACCGCTCCGTGCTGCGCCCGGCCTCCTCGAGCGCGCCGGGCCAGGTCACCTGGCGGATGACCACGCCCACGCCGATGACACGCGTGGAGTACGGCGGCAGCCTCGTCACCCGCGTCAACTCCGCCGGCGACTACGTTGATCTGTCCCACGCTTTCGACGGCGGCTCCTTCACGCCGGCCGGCTCCTTCGACGCCGGCTCCTCCGGCACCTGGGACGGCCGGCTCTTCGTCGCCGCCGACGCGCCGCCGGGCACCCACGCGGCGCAGATGCGCTTCGACATCGGCAGCACCGCGTCGGAGATCTGGAACGCCACCGGCATCCAGTCGCTGCTGATGACGGTGCTGCACGAGCCCCGCGACCCGTCCTTCGCACCCGTCGAGGTCAGCTTCAACTGGACCGAATACCACGACGGCTCCACCGTCACGCGCACCCACACGCGCATCGTCGACGAGGCCGAGGACATGTGGCTGGTCAACGTGGGCGGCATCCGCGACCCGCGCATGAACTGGGTGCGGCTGCGTCTGGCCGACGGTTCGGTCGCCGAGGGCTACCAGGGCGGCAATCCCGGACCAGGCGCCGGCTACGACAAGAAGGCGGTGCGCTTCGACTGGCTCGACGATATCTCGCGCGGGCGTCCCTACACCCTCAGCCGCTCCCCGTCGGCGTCCAATCCCGACGATGGCAATGACCTGACCAACGGCTGCCTCTCTCCACCCACGACCTACTGGAACCACAGCATCGTCCAGGAGCAGGGCGCCCTATGGGAATCCGGCGGGCCCCTGGTGGTGATCCTCGACCTGGGCGCCCAGCAGCCCGTGGCCGCCCTGCGCGTCAGCACCAACCAGCCCAACGCCAACTACGGGCATCCCGCGGCGATCACGGCCGAGATCTCCGACGACGGATCGACCTGGCGCCCCTACGGCGAGGCGGATCACGGCCAGGTGTGGCGCCCATGGGCAACTACCTGGACTGGGGTTTCGCGCATTCCCCGGCCTACGACGACCTGCCGGCGGGCGGCCGCCTGGCCTATCCGTTCTGGATCCTGCCGCCGTCGCCCGACGCGGGCCGCCACCTGCGTCTCACCTTCGATCTGCAGGAGGACCTGGGCCTGGGCGTCTCCGAGATCCAGGCCTTCGACCAGGTGACGGTCGAGGACTGGCCCGACCGCGAGGTGTGGATGCCCGGGACCACCGGCGTGTCCGACCCCGGCGCCGAGACCGGCACGCCCCGGGCGCGCCCGACCCTGCGCTGCGCGCCCAACCCCTTCAATCCCGCCACACGGGTGGAGTTCGAGGTGCCCCTGACCGGCCCCGTCTCGCTGCGCGTCTTCGACGTGCGCGGGCGCGAGGTGCGCGTGCTGCGCGACCGGGTCCTGGCCGCCGGACACCACGTCGTCACCTGGGACGGCCGCGACGACACGGGCCGCACCGTGGCCGCCGGCGCCTACTTCCTGGCCCTGCGCACCGCCGCGGGCGACCGGGTCAGCAAGGCCGTGCTTGTCAAGTGACGGACCCGCGCCGATAATCCCGAGCCCTGCGACTTCGCTTTACACGTGTGAACCGGGCCGGCGCGGCATCCACCGCGCGCCGCCGCCCTCAGAGGGAGACCATGAACGACACCGTCGTGTTCATCGCCGGCGACCGTCTCGGCCAGGGCGACGACCAGCTCGGCGAGGCGCTGATGCTGGCCGCCGTCAAGACCCTCGCCAAGGCCCCCGGCGGCCCGCCGTCGCACGTCCTCTTCATGAACTACGGCGTGAAGCTCTGCTGCGAGGGATCGTACGCCCTCGACGACCTGCGCGCGCTGGCCGCGGCCGGCGTCGAGCTGCTCAGCTGCGGCACCTGCCTGGACTGGTTCGACTTGAAGGACAAGCTCGCGGTGGGACGCGAGTCCAACATGGGGGAGATACTCGGGCTGCAGATGGGGGCGGGGCGGGTGGTGCGGCTCTAGGGCGCCACGACCACCTCGACCGTGACCGTGTCGGCCTCCGCGCCGGCCAGCACGCGCGCTATCAGCGTGACGGGCGTGTTCTCGACCACCGCGGGCGGCGTCCACGCGACACTCCAGTCCTCCAGACCGGTCGCGGCGATCCAGCCGCCGCCGTCGTTGAACTCGACGCCGTCGAGGGGGTCGCCGCAGGTGCCGGCGACGGCGGTGCCGGTGACGGTCAGGGCCACGCCGCCGGCGAGGGTGTCGGCCACGGCCATGGTCACGTCCAGCACCTCGGGGGGCAGCCACTGGATGGTGTCGCTCACGACGTCAGAGTCGAACCAGTCGTTGCGGAACTGTCCGTAGACGGTCTTGAGCAGGTCTCCCCCGCAGCCGCCGTGGGTGAGGGACGCGGTCGCGGCGTAGTCCTGCCAGCCGGTGAGGGCCAGCTCGCCGACGCTCTCGGCGAAGCGCATCTGCGTGGCCACCGCGTCGAGCTGCAGGGTGAGGTCCAGGTCGGACGTGGCCTCGACGCCGCCGTTGATCTGCAGCGTGGCGTCCAACAGGCTGTCGGGCACGGCCGTGAAGCTGTCCACGGCCGTGAAGCCGAAGTCGCAGGCGAACTCGCCGTATATGGTTTGGGAGTCGGGCGCCGCGTCCAGGAAGTAGTCGACGTAGACGGCGTCGCCGGGGACCCAGTCGGCCACGGGCAGGTCGCGCGGGTCGGCGGCGAAGCGCATCTCCGTCACGCCCGGGCCGTCGATGACCAGCGGGGGGTTCCGGCGGGCGACCCGCTGCGGATTGCCCTCGATCGAGAGGGCGGGCTCGAACTCCACCTCCACGGAACCATCCCAGGCTTCGCTGGCCACGCCGCCCGTGTACACGCGCAGGTACACGTGCTTGATGACGCCGTTGCTGTCGGCCGGTCCCAGATCCCAGAGCAGCGTCGCCTCGCCGTTCTCGTCGAGGACTGTCGTGACGGCGTTCGCGAAGTCCGCCGTGGCGGCGACCTCGGCGCTGTCGCCCACGTCCGCGCGGACGAGCAGATCCACCTTGCGCGAGGCCGTGGTCGCGGACTCGCCGATCCCCAGGAAGGGCGGCGCCAGCACCCCGGCGGCCTGCACGCCGCTGATCGCCGAGCCGGCGCCGAGGACGTCCACGGCGCGCACCTTGTAGTAGTTGTCCCGGTTGGGGGCGTAGTCCGTATGCAGATAGGTGAAGAGCCCCGCATCCACCGAACCGGCGATGCTGAAGGGACCTGCAGCCACGAGGCTGTGCAGGATCTCGTAGCCGAAGATGCCGGGCATGTCCAGCCCGGTCCACTTCACGATGACGCCGTTGCCGGCATAGTTGGCGCTGAGGCCCCAGGGATCGCCCTGGACGGGGCCGTCCGGATCCAGGGGGTTGTCGAAGGCGGGCGCCGTCGGTTCCTGGGTGCAGCCGGCGGCCAGGGCCAGGGCCGCGAGCCCCGCCAGCAGGAGGGGCCGTACGCGCTGGATGCTCTGCTCGATGGACATCTGCACACTCCTAGAAGCTCAGGCGCCAGCCGATGTGGAAGCCGCCGCCGCTGCGGCGCGGCGCGGCGAGTGAGGCGTGACCGGGGGGCGGCGCGGGCCGCGTGCCCGGGCCCATCTCCGCCGACGGGAAGCGCAGGACCGCGTGCAGGACGCTGACCACCACCGCGCCCGCCGCCGCGGCCAGCGCGACGTTGCGCAGGTCCAGGGCGTCCTTCATGGCGCCGTGCTTGTCCTCGACGCGCGCCCGGTAGTATTCGAGATCCGCGGGCAGGAAGGCCGTGTCGTATCCCTCGAGGGCCAGCAGGTACTCGTCCTTGCTGTTCTGCGCGCTCAGGTCCGAGACCAGGGCCGTGAGCAGGCCGCCCACCTCGATGCCCGTCAGGACCCAGCCCAGGGTCGGGCGCCCCACGTAGCGCTGCCCGGATCCCGCCAGCATCAGGCTCTGCACCACGGCGTGCTTGCGGCTCATGGGCGTCAGGCGCAGGTGCAGGCGGATGACCTGGTGCTCGCCCTCGGCCACGAACTTGCGGCGCATGGACAGCATGCCCGTCCGTTCGGCCGTGACCGTGTGCCAGCCGTCGCCCAGGGCCACCGGTTCGTCCAGGGGCAGGGCGCCGACGGCCGCGCCGTCGATCACGACCTGCGCGCCGGGCGTGCCGGAGAGGATGAGGGTCGCGCCCGCGGCGGGCATCGCCAGCGCCAGCAGCGCGAGCGACGCGAGGAGGCCGCGTCCGAGGGTGAGCCGGGGGATGGGGAGCATCGGTGGATCTCGCCTTCGCTGAATAGGGTCGTCGAGCCGGGCAACAGTATAGGTAACCGCGGAGGCTGAGTCCAGGCGTCCGGAGCATCTCGAACACGTCGCTCGGACCGGGGTTCCATGCTCAGCCGCGGTGATACGGGTGCCCCCGGTCGATGGCCAGGCCGCGGTAGATCTGCTCCAGCAGCAGGTAGCGCGCGGTTTCGTGGGTGAAAGTCATGGGCGACAGGGCCAGCAGGCGGTCGGCGCGCAGCCTGGCCGCGGCGCCGAGCCCGTCCGGTCCGCCGATCAGGAAGGTGGGCGAGCCGTGGGCGGCCAGCAGTCGCGAGAGGTCGCGCGAAGTGAGCGCGTCGCCCCGCTCGTCCAGGGCGTGGACAGGGCCGGTGCCCAGCTTGGCGATCATGGCCGCTGCCTCGCGATCGGGGTCCTGGTCCTTGAGCTCGACGATCTCCAGGGAAGCCCAGCGGCCGATGCGCCTGGCGAAATCCGCGCAGAGCGCCGCCAGGTGCGGGTCCTTGAGCTTGCCGACGGCGAGGATTCTGATCATGCGTGCCTCCCGGCGGGAGGATGCCGGAGCGCGTAAGCGTTGTCCAGGGATAGAGTTGAGGACGGGGGTGGAGCATGTGCGAATGAGACTCAATATTGACACATAGGCCTCAATCGCTTGAGCGATGGTGCGATACGTGAGACAATGGCTTTCGAAATCGCGCAACCGTTGCGCACGCCCCGCACATGAAAAGGAGACCGCCATGCGTCGCCCCGTCGCCCGGGTGCTGGTCGTGGCCGCCCTGCTGGCCGTGTCCGCCTCCGCTCTTGCCCGCAATCCCATCCGCCGCACTTTCTTCAACACCTATCCCGTGGCCGAGGACACCCAGCTGGATGGCGTGCCGAGCAACACGTCCCACTGCGGCGTCTGCCACTTCGATTTCGACGGCGGCGGGCCGCGCAATCCCTACGGCATCTCGATAGAGGTGGGGCTCAACAACGGCCTGAGCAACTCGGAGGCGATCCTCGCGGTCGAGAACGACGACGCCGACAACGACGGCTTCAGCAATCTCGTCGAGGCCACCGACGTCGCCAACTACGTCAACACGCCCACCTTCCCCGGTTTGAAGCTGGAAAACCTGGGACAGGTGATGAACGTGGACACGGCCGACCTCGAGGATTATCTCACGCCGCAGGGGGCGCCCGACGCGATCGACCCGGTCGTCACCGTGCTGGCGCCCGTCGGCGGCGAATCCTTTGGGGCCAACACCACCACGACCATTTCCTGGACCGCCACCGACGACACGGGCGTCTCCTACATCGCGATCGAACTCAGCGAGGACGGTGGCGCGTCGTGGCAACCCATCGCCAGGAACCTGCCCAATGACGGCACCTGGGACTGGTTCGTGCACAACTACCCCGGCCCGAACACCCTGATCCGGGTCGACGCCTACGACTACGCCGGCAACGAGGGGGCCGGCCAGAGCCCGGCGACCTTCACCATCGATCCCGTCGCCGGCGCCGTCGTGCCGACGTCGCTGCGCGACTTCGAGATGTCCGGCACGCAGCCCCTCGAGGGCGCCATCCTCGAGGATCCGTCGGAGACCTGCGTCACCTGCCACGGGAATCACAGCAACGCCACCGAACCCTGGTACAACTGGCGCGGCAGCATGATGGGCAACACCATGCGCGATCCGCTCTACATGTCGCTGGTGCGCATCACCGACGCCTCGGCGCCGGGCGGGGGCGACCTCTGCCTGCGCTGCCACACGCCGGGCGGCTGGCAGGAGGGACGTTCCACCGACACCACCGGCGGCATGATCAACGCCAAGGACCGCCAGGGCGTGCAGTGCGACTACTGCCACAGCGGCGTGGACGTTCACTACCAGGTCGGCGACAATCCCCCCGGCGACGATTTGATCCTGGCCGGGCTGGAATCCATCCCCGTGGACAACGCCAACGGCCAGTTCGTCACCGACCCCGATCCCCTGCGCCGCGGCCCCTACGCCGACGCCCAGGCCTCGCACCAGTTCGCCCAGTCGGACTTCATCCTCAGCGCCGAGATCTGCGGCACCTGCCACGACGTGAGCAATCCGGTCTTCGTCGCCGGCGCCACGCCCGATGAGTACGACGTGCAGGCCCTCGACGCGCCCCACCCCGACAGCGACCGGCGCAACATGTTCCCGATCGAGCGCACCTTCAGCGAGTGGAGCGAGAGCGAGTACGCCACGACGGGCGTCTACGCGCCCCAGTTCGCGGGCGCCAAGCCCGACGGCATCGTGTCGACCTGCCAGGACTGCCACATGCCGGACGAGTCCGGGCGCGGCGCCGACGGGGGACCGGTGCGGCCCGACATCGGGGTGCACGACTTCACCGGCGGCAACCACTTCATCCCCGACATCCTGGCGGATTACTACCCGACCGAGGTGGATCAGGCCGCCCTGGACGCCGGCAAGGCCCGGGCGATCGGCATGCTGCAGAAGGCGTCCACGCTGGAAGTGGAGGAGATCATCGGCAGCGGCGTGCCCGCGATCATGGTTACCGTGACCAACGAAACCGGCCACAAGCTGCCCTCGGGCTATCCGGAGGGCCGGCGCATCTGGTTGAACGTGAAGGCCTACGACGACGGGATGCAGCAGGTGTACGAGTCGGGCGCCTACGACGCCTCGACCGGTGAGCTCACCCATGACGGGGACCTGAAGATCTACCAGATCAAGCCGGGCCGCTCCGAACGGCTGGCGGGGATCCTCGGCGTCTCGTCGGGGCCGTCGTTCAACATGGCGCTGAACGACACCGTCTACTCCGACAACCGCATCCCGCCGCGCGGCTTCACCAACGCCGGCTTCACGACCGTGCAGTCGCCGCCGGTCGCCTACAGCTACGCCGACGGGCAGTACTGGGACGAGACGACCTACGCGCTGCCGCCCACCGCGACCAGCGCCGTGGTCACCCTGTACTACCAGACCACGTCGAAGGAGTTCATCGAGTTCCTGCGCGACAACGACCCGGACGTGGCGCTGGGACAGCAACTCCACGACGCGTGGGTGGACCAGGGTCGCGCCGCGCCGGTGGCCATGGCCAGTGCCTCGATCGACGTGGAGCTGACCGACGTCGAAGACGGGATACCGCAGCGCGTCACGCGGCTCCACCAGAACGCGCCCAATCCCTTCAACCCGTCCACGAAGATCCGCTGTACCCTGGCCGACGCGGGCCGCGTCTCGCTGGAGATCTTCGACGAGCGCGGGCGCCTGGTGCGCCGCCTGCTCGACACCGTGCGTCCCGCCGGCGACCACGAGCTGGTGTGGGACGGCACCGACGCCCACGGCCGACGCGTCTCCTCCGGCGCGTACTTCTACGTGCTGAAGACCGGCGGCGAGGAGCGGATACGCAAGATGACGGTCGTGAAATAGGAGCGAGAGGCCTCGCGACGGGAGGGCGGTCCAACGGGACCGCCCTCTTGCGCCTCCGGGCCGGGCGAACCGCGACTGGACACGGGCCCCGCCCAGAGCGCATCATCCCGGGAGCCGCCCACCCCACGCCGAACGGAGATCCCCATGCCCCGCCCGCTCGTCGCCCTGGCCATTCTGCTGTTGCTCGCCCCGGCCGCGTCCGCCTGCACCAACCTCCTGGTCACCCCCGGCGCCTCGGCCGACGGCTCGGCCTTCATCACCTACACCTGCGACGGCGTTTTCCACGCCAACCTGCGGCGGCAGCCGGCGCAGGACTTCGAGCCCGGGGCCGTCTACGAGATCCGCCACTGGGACGGCGGCAGCCACGGCGAGATCCCCCAGGTGGAACACACCTATGCCTACGTGAACCTGATGAACGAGCACCAGGTGGCCATCGGCGAGACCACCTTCGACGGACGGCTCGAGCTGCAGAACCGCGAGGCGAAGCTCCACTACTGGACGCTCATGCAGCTCGCCATGCAGCGCGCGCGCACGGCCCGCGAGGCGGTCGACGTCATCACGGGCCTGGTGGAGGAGCACGGCTACCGCAGCACCGGCGAATCCATCTCCATCTGCGACCCGCGCGAGGTGTGGCTGCTGGAGATGATCGGCTGCGGCGCCGACGAGATCGGCGCTGTGTGGGTGGCCCGCCGCCTGCCCGACGGCACCGTGAGCGCCCACGCCAACATGGCGCGCATCGGCACGTTCCCCACCGACGACGACGACACGCTGTATTCGGACAACGTCTTCGAGGTGGCGATCCGCAACGGCTGGTTCGATCCGGACGCCGGCGCGCCCTTCAACTTCCGCGAGGTCTACGATCCGGCCACGCCCCAGAAGAAGCGCTACACGGCCACGCGCGTCTGGAGCCTGCTGCGCCGCGCCGCGCCCTCGCTCGAGCTGAGTCCCGACTTCCACCGCGGCGTCCCCGGCACGATCGACTACCCGCTGTGGGTGGAGCCCGACGTGCCGGTCTCCCTCGATGGTGTGCGCGCCCTGATGCGCGACCACTACGAGGGCACCGATTTCGACATGACCATCGGCGTGGACGCCGGTCCCTTCGGCAATCCCAATCGCTGGCGACCCATGGGCTGGGAGCAGGACGGCGAGCAGTACACCTGGGAGCGCCCCGTCTCCACCCAGCAGACGGGCTTCTCCATGATCGCCCAGTGCCGGCGCGACCTGCCCGACATGATCGGCGGCTGCCTGTGGTACGGCGTGGACGACACCTACACCCCCGTCTGGACCCCCCTCTACGCGGGCGTCACCGACATCCCCGGCGCCTTCGCCACGGGTCGCCTGCGCGAGTTCTCCTGGGACTCGGCTTGGTGGATCTTCAACCTGGTCGCCAACTACGCCTGCCTGAAGTACGACTACATGATCGAGGACATCCGGGCCGTGCAGGACGAGCTCGAGTCCGGCCTCGACGCCATGCAGCCCACGGTGGAGCAGACTGCCCTGCGCCTGCACGCCGACGATCCCGCCGCGGCGGCCGAATACCTCACCTCGTACTCGGTGACCACCGGCGACCGCATCTTCGCCCGCTGGCGCGATCTGGCCGGCGAGCTGATCACCCGCTACAACGACGGCTACGTGCGCACAGACGGCCGCGCCGAGGAGGTGGGCTACCCCGAGGACTGGCGCGGCGACGTGCTGCGCCTGCGCCCGGAGCAATTCAAGCTGCCCGCCGAGCAACCTGACAGTCTGCAGACCGATCTGCCGCACTAATAGAATATATTCTATTGACAGTACTTAGATATATAGATTATATTCAATATTGAAGTGCTTGGATCATTGAATATATTCAATGGGAGTTGGGCCATGAATTCCGATCTCGAGCGACGCCAGTTGGATCGCAGGTTCGCCTCGCTGGGAGAGGCCCAATCTTGGATGCTTGTCCAAGGAAACCGGGTACGGTCCGTTCGCGAAGCCCTGCACATGAGCCAGGCCCAACTCGCACGACGCATGGGCGTCACGCAGCCGACGGTGGCGCGCATCGAGAAGGACGAGGCGGAGGGCCGGCTGACGCTCCGCACCCTGTCGCGCGTCGCGGAGGCCCTGGAATGCCACTTGTACTACGCACTGATGCCCAAGGCACGAGATCTGGAACATATCGTGCGGCACCAGGCCATGAAGAAGGCGCGCGAAAGGGTCGGCGGCGCGAATCAATCCATGGCGCTCGAAGGGCAGAGCGTTTCCGAGGAGGAACGCGAAGCGCTCATCGCGGAAACGGCGAGCGATATCCTGGCCGACAAACCGACCTCCATCTGGGATGATGATGAATAGAGCAACGGCGCTCGACCCGGACGACCTCGAGGGATTGATTCCCCGCGTGGTGTCCCAGGCCGAGCTGGACGAGCACGAGTTGAAGAACATCCTGGAGGCCTGGAAGTGGATCCGTTCGACCCGGAAGCTCTGCGCGGATTATCCGTCGCCCGAGTCACTTCGTCGTCTGCACGGACGCATGTTCGACCGGACATGGCGATGGGCGGGGCGCTACAGGGTCCGCGCGACGAACCTGGGTTTCGATCCGGTCGACATCCCGGAGGCGGTCGCCCAGCTCTGCGCGTACGTGAGGACCTGGTCCGTGCATGAGACCTATCCGCTGCTGGAGCGGGCGGCCCGGTTTCATCACCGACTCGTCCAGATACATCCCTTCGTCAACGGCAACGGCCGGCACGCCCGGCTCGCGGCCGACATCCTCATGATCTGCGGAGGCCGTCGCCCCTTGCGCTGGGGCTCACGGGATCCGCACGCGGCGGGGGAGGACAGGCGCCGCTACATCGAGTCCCTGCAGGCTGCCGATGAACACGATCTCGGACCGCTCCTGGCATATCTGGAGCAATCGCAACCGGACGACAACGAGGAGTGAATCGATGCGCAGACCCGTCTTCGCCGGACTATTCCTGATCGCCGCCGCCCTCGCCGCCCTCGCCGCCGACGAGCCCCCCGAGGAGACCGACACCCTCGTGCGCATCTACACCGGACCGGTGTTCTGGACCGGCGACCCGACGACGCCCGAGGCGGCCGCCGTGGCCGTCGACCGCGACGGCCGCGTGCTGGAGCTCTACGGCGAGACGCCCAAGGACACGCCCTGGCCCGTGATCACTCTGCCCGGCGCGCTGGCCCTGCCCGGCCTGCACGACGCCCACCTGCACGTGATGGGCATCGGCAAGCTGCGCGAACAGGTGATCCTGAACGAGGCCGCTTCGGCCGCCGAGGCGGCGGAGATGGCGCGACGCTGGGCCGACGAGCATCCCGAGGCGCAGATCATCCGCGGCCGCGGGTGGGACCAGAGCCGCTGGCCCGGCGGCGCGTTCCCCACCTGGGAGGACCTCGAGGGCGTCGCGGACCGTCCCGTCTACCTGCGCCGTGTGGACGGCCACGCGGCCTGGCTCGACCGCGCCATGCTCGACCTGGCCGGCATCACCCGCGACACCCCCGACCCCGCCGGCGGACGCATCCTGCGCGACGCGAACGGACACCCCACCGGCGTGCTCATCGACAACGCCGTCGACCTGCTCGACCCCGTGCTGCCCGAGCCCACCGCGGCCGAGCGCGAGCGCCGGCTGCTGGCCGGCCTGCACGCCTGCGCCGACGCTGGGCTGGTGGCGGTCCACGACATGGGCGAGTCGCCCGAGACCTGCGACGTGGCCCAGCGCCTGGCCGACGAGGGGCGGCTACCTATCCGGCTCTTCGTCTACCTCGAGGGGAGCAAAGAGAATTCCATGAGCGCCCTGCGCCGCTACACGGCGACGGACATGTTCCAAGTGATGGGCATGAAGTACTACACCGACGGCGCCCTGGGCAGCCGCGGCGCCCTGCTGCTCGACGACTACAGCGACGAGCCGGGACACCGCGGCCTGGCCGTCACCGCCGCCGCGGACCTCACGGCCAGGGTGGACGAGGTGCACCGCCGCGGCTTCCAGTGCGCCATCCACGCCATCGGCGACGGCGGCAACAGGATGGCCCTCGATGCCATCGCCTTTGCGCAGAGGGATGAAGCACCTCCGTGGCGGCGACACCGCGTGGAGCACGCCCAGGTCGTCGACTTCCAGGACTTCGCCCGCTTCGTCTCGCTCGGCGCCCTGGCCAGCATGCAGCCCACCCACTGCACCAGCGACATGCGCTGGGCCGAGGACCGTATCGGCCCCGAGCGAGTGATCGGCGCCTACGCCTGGCGCACCTTCCTCGACTTGGGTGTGCCGCTGCCCTTCGGTTCGGACGCGCCGGTGGAATCCTGGGATCCCCTGCCCGGCCTCTATGCCGCCGTCACCCGGCAGGACAGCGAAGGCCGGCCCCTCGGCGGCTGGTACCCGGCGCAGCGCCTGACCTGGGACGAGGCCGTGCGCGCCTTCACCGCCGACGCCGCCTACGCGGTGGGCGCCGAAGACGAGCTGGGCCGGCTGTCGGTGGGCTACAGGTTCGACTGCACGGTGCTGGCCGCGGATCCGCGGCGCGACCCGCGGGTTTGGTTGAGCACGCATGTGGCGGCGGTGTTCGTGGGGGGGAGGCGGGTGCTATGAACATATAAGTTGATGCGAAGTGCCGTGGATCCCTGACGTCCGTGACGGCAATGTCCATATGTCGACATGAGCCGAGGCGGTCGTCGATTTGACTGTCGATGTCGTCTTCCGGTAGACTGATACCGATCGATATTGCTTCCTGTATCGCCCGACACGACTGGAGTCCGCCATGCATTGCCGCGTTTTGTCGTTCGGTCTTGTGTTGGCCGCGCTGGTCTTCTTGCAGCCGAGTGCGATCTATGCTGTCGAGCCGGGGTGGTCCACAGAGTTCCTGCCGACGGGCCTGAACAACCGGGTGCTCTGCTCACTTGAAACAGAAGACGGACTGGTCGTCGGCGGCCACTTCGGGGCCATCGGCACCGAATCCTTCGCCCGCATCGCCCTGTATGACGGAGAGTCCTGGCGGCCTCTCGGCGAGGGATTCAACAGCTACGTCCAGAACCTCGTCGAGTACGAGGGCCGCATCGTGGCCGCTGGCTGGTTCACCGCGTCGGGCGGCACGCCGCTCCCTCACTTTGCCCAATGGGATGGCGAGTTCTGGCAGCCCCTGGGTGACGGCATGGCGAACTGGAGACGCGGGCTGGTCGTCTACGACGGCGACCTGTTTTGTGGCGGCTGGCGCTGGGACGGCGTCGAGTGGACCGAGGTCCTGACGGCCGACGCGGATATCCATGCATCGTTGGTATACGAGGGGAAGCTGATCGTCAGGGGAGGCTTCAGCCAGGTCAACGGCGTGCCGGTGACGAGGCTCGCTGCCTGGGACGGCGAGATTGTGAGCGCGGAGTATTCCGAGGGGCTGGAATTGCCCGTCTATGATCTCGAGGTGTACCAAGGGCAACTCGTGGCCTATTCGGAGTATCACGAGCCCACGATCCTGGTCCGGACGGGTGAAGACTGGGTCACCCTCGATGGTCTCGTCGGCGGTTATTACGACAACTACAACTGCATGACCGTCTCCGACGACAAGCTCTACGTCATGTACAACAGCGGGGACGGGCTGCATTCGGCCGGTTATTCCTGCCTATACGCATGGGATGGAGTCGAGTGGTCCCAGGAACTGGCCGTTTCTAGTCTGGGTCTGTACGAATTCGTCAGCCCATACATGGACGGAGTTCTAGTCGCGGGTGGATTCAAGGCGGTCGAGGATGTCGTAGCGCATTATCTGGCCGCCTACGTGGATGAAACGGTTATCTCCTTCGATGGTGAGGGTCTAGGGGCCGATGCGCCCGTTTACGATTTCGCAGTCGGTGAACAAGGCCTGCTCGTGGGGGGCGGGTTCACGGCTGTTGCTGGCATCCATTCGCGAGGCGTGGTCCAGCACGATGGCGCGCATTGGGTGAACCGCGGCTTCAACAATTGCTGTCGTGGAGGGGATGCGGCGTACGCCTCGGGCTGGACCAGCTCTTCGCTCGTCGCCCAGAGCTACATCTATTCGGACATCACAGAGCCGAAATTTGTCTACTGGGATGAAACGGGCTGGGACGTACCTTATGGGGGATCCTACGACGGCAGCGAATTCATCGATTTTCAGATCGGAGACGGTTGGTCCTATGGTGTTTCCACGACGACCGTGACGGATGTCTCCATGGCCTTCATACTGCAGATTCTGGCGACCGTCGATGGTGGTGAAATATCAGGTGTCGGCGAATGGAACGACGACCTGCTCGTCTACGGGTCGTTCACCTCCGTCGATGGAGTAGCAGCCGCCGGCCTGGCCCTCTACGACGGCGAGAACTGGTCGGATTGTTGCCCCGCGCTGACCGGCTCCGTCTCCGCGCTTACCACCTGGGATGGCCGGCTCGTGGTAGCCGGGAACCTGTCCGTCGATGGTGGCGATCCGTCTCAGCAGATTCTGCTGTGGGACGGCGCATCACCGTCGATTCTCGACGGCGACTTCGAGGGCGCAGTCAACGCCATAGCGGTCTACCGTGGCACCCTCTATGTCGCCGGCAACTTCGATACCCTCGAGGGCACGGTCGTCAACAACATCGCCCGCTGGGGCGGCCTCGCCTGGCAACCGCTGGGGGAGGGCATCGAATCAGCGGGCTACTGGGGCTTGAACGACCTCGCCGTCCACGCCGGCCGCCTCTGGGTCGGCGGCGACTTCGACTATGCCGGCGGCCACCCCGCCCAGAACCTCTGTACCTGGTACGAGCCCCCGCTGCCCGTCTTCCTGCAGGACATGCAGGCGGCGCGCGAGCCCGGCGGCGTTCGCGTGAGCTGGACCGTGTCCGGAGAGGGCGGGGAGTTCCTGCTGGCGCGTATCGACGACGGAAACCCGCGCGTCGAAGTATCCCGTTCGTCGGCGGCCGGATCGCACCACGAGGTCCTCGACATCGACGCGCCCGTCGGCGCCTGCCGCTACGTCCTCTACCTCTGCACATCCGACGGTGCCGAGACCATCCTGTCCGAGGCGTTCGCCCCGTCCGCGGTCCCCTCGGTGCTCCGTCTGGCCCGCCCCGCGCCGAACCCCTTCAACCCCGCCACGCGTATCGCCTTCACCCTGCCGCGCCCCGGCCGCGCGACCCTGACCGTGCACGACGTGCTCGGCCGGCGCGTCGCCACGCTGCTGGATGAATCCCGGTCACCGGGAGATCACGCGGTGACGTGGCGCGGCAGCGACGATCACGGATACACCGTCGCCAGCGGCACCTACATCGTCCGCCTGCGCGCAGGGGAGGAGCACCGCACCGTCAAGGCCGTATTGCTGCGCTGACCCCCCGGATTTCATCCCACAGCCCGCCCACATCAGCCCAGGGTGATGTGGTTTTGATCAATGAGAAAGCCCACACCTCCACGTGGAGGTGTGGGCTTGATGTTCCGGGCAGTCGCGGCCTACCGCACCAACGTAACCCGCCGCGACTCCCCTCCGTCGCCCGTCAGGTACCGCGCCAGGTACACCCCCGAAGGCGCCGCCCGCCCGTCGTCGTATGTTCCGCGCCAGACCGCGGTGTAGGCGCCGACGGACTTCACCTCGTCCACCACCCGCGCCACCACGTGGCCGTCCAGCGAGTGGATGGTCAGCGTGACGCGGCCCTCGCGCGGCACCTCGAAGGCGAAGGTCGTGATCGGGTTGAAGGGGTTGGGCCGGTTCGGGTGCAGCACCGCCGCTCGCGGTACGTCGCCGCCGACGCCGGTGGTCGACTCGACCAGCGCGGCCAGGCTCTCGTTCCCGGCCAGGTCGATGGCCGTCACCTTGTAGTAGGGGCGGGACGGGTCCACCTGGGGGTCGGTCCAGGCGTTGGCCGTGGTCAGGTTGATCAGGTGGTTCACCACGACGGGGAAGTCCGGCGCCGCGCCGCGGTAGATGCGGTAGTAGTCGACGTCCGGGCCCTGGCTCTCGATCCAGGTCAGCGCCGTGCCGCCGGGCACGCTGGCGGCCTGCAGTCCGCCGGGCGCCGGCGGCGCCAGGTTGTCGACGGAGTAGCCGCTGTCGGGCGGCGAGTCGAAGAAGACCAGGGGATCGGTGGTCTCGGCGCGCAGGAAGAACACGCTCCAGACGATGTCGTAGGTGGTGGAGTCGCCCAGGGTCTGGGCGAGCGTGTAGTACTCGTCCTCGCCGTGGGCGGGCACGGTGCTCACGTAGTCCCAGAAGCCCGGGGGCGCGGACTTGACGGGCTCGGCGTTCGACTTGAACTCGTCGATGCGCCGGTAGAGGGAGTAGCCCGTCAGCACGTGGAGGGTGCCCGGGGCGTCCTCGGCGTGGCGCGGCCAGTTGACGCGCACCTGGCGGCCCTGGTCGTTGCCCACGTCGGTGATCGCGATGCGGTGGCCGTCGTCTACGACGCCGTCGCAGTCGTTGTCCAGGTCGTCCCAGAGTTCGGGGGCGCCGGGGTAGACCGTGGCCTCGCCGTCGTCGCAGTCGGTGGCGTCGAGGATCCATGGCGGGCCGGGGTCCTCGCAGTAGGGGACGCCGGCGAAGTCCGCGTCGCCGTAGCCGTCCCCGTCCACGTCGGGATACCAGGTGTACATGGTGAAGCCGTCGTCGACCACGCCGTCGCAGTCGTTGTCCAGGCCGTCGCACACGTCGACGGCGTCGGGGTTGATGTCGGGGTCGGTGTCGTCGCAGTCCTCGTTCGTCGGCATCCAGCCCGGGCCGGGAGCGTCGCAGAAGACGGTGCCCGGATCGTCGGCGTCGCCGTAGCCGTCCGCATCCACGTCGGGGTACCAGACCTCCGTCGGCAGGCCGTCGTCGGCCATGCCGCTGCAGTCGTTGTCGACGCCGTCGCAGACCTCGACCGCGCCGGGGTGGATGTCGTAGTCGCCGTCGTCGCAGTCGGAGTTGTCCTGGACCCATCCTGGGCCCGGATCCCAGCAGAAGAGAACGCCGTCGTCGCCGGTCTCGCCGTAGCCGTCTTCGTCGTTGTCCTGCCAGTACATGACGGACGTCATGCCGTCGTCGATGATGTCGTCGCAGTCGTTGTCGATGCCATCGCACACGTCTTCGGCGCCGGGGTGCGTGTACGGGTTCTCGTCGTTGCAGTCGCCGGGAGTGTCGGACCAGCCCGGGCCGGGGTGTTCGCATAAGGCCACCACGACGTCCGAGCCGAAACCGTCCGCGTCGATGTCCTGGAAGTACAGGGTCGAACCGACGGCGCCCGGTTCGTCCACCTGGCTGTCGCAGTCGTTGTCGACCATGTCGCAGATCTCCTCGGCGTCCGGATTGACGTTCGGATCCCAGTCGTCGCAGTCGCCGGTGTATGTCGACCAGTCCGGCCCCGGGGCCTCGCAGGCGAAGACCTGGACGTCGGAGCCGTAGCCGTCCCTGTCCAGATCCTGGTAGAAGACGATGCCGTCCGCGGGGTAGTCGTCGACCAGTTCGTTGCAGTCGTTGTCGATCAGGTCGCACACCTCCATGGCCGCCGGGTGCACATTGGGGTTCGTATCGTCGCAGTCCATGTCGTTGTCGACGTAGCCCAGGGGCTGATCCGGCGCCTCGATCGTGTCGTAGGGATCGCCGTGGCCGCCCGCGTCGACATCGGCGTACCAGAAGTGGGCGGGGGCGGGCGCGGCGACCGCCAGCAGGACGAGAGCGCAGAGTATCGTGGTCGGACGCGACGCGATCATGTTCGGACCTCCGGTTGACCCATGCAGACCATCCCCCAGGACATCGTTTTCTCTTATCGTCAAGAACAGGGGGGGCTTGATATCTGTCTCCCGGAATGCGCGCTCTTGCCCGCCGGGGACATCCTTGCTAGCGTCTGCCCGACTTCTACGGAAGGCCATGGATGCGCGCCAAGCTGCTGGGTATGTACCGCCTGGATCCGAACCGCCCCCTGCCCGACCGCCGCGACCTGCCGTCGGTGCCCCTCGACAGCGGCGCCTCGATCCTGAAAGAGGACGAGGACCTGCTGCTGCTCTCCCCCCACCGCACGGGGATCAAGGTCGCCGAGCGCAACGGCGTGATCGCCGCCGCCTGGGGGGCCATCACCGGCAGCCTGTCGCCCCTGCCCGACGGCCTGCGCGCCGACGACCCCCGGGCCCTGCTGCATCTCTACGCCGAGCACGGCGAGAAATTCGCGCGCCAGCTCAACGGCCACTTCGCACTGCTGCTGCTGGACCGGCCGCGAGGCCTGTTCATGCTGGTCCAGGACCGTTTCCCCGGCATCGCCACCGCCTACTGGCTCGAGCGCGACGGCCGGCTGCTCTTCTCCGACCGCATCGAGCCCCTGGTGCGGATCCATCCCGAGGAGCGCCGGCGCATCGACCGCCAGGCGCTGCACCACTTCATGGCCGACACCTACCTCACCGCCCCGCACACCATCTACGAGGGCGTGCGGCAGGTGCCGAGCGGCGAGATGCTGCGGGTGGAGGGCGGCGCCGTGGCGCGCATCGCCTATGACGGCTGGCACCGCCCCGCGCGCCGCGAGTCGGACGGCAAGGCGGCCTTGGCCCATTACCGCGGCCTGCTCGAGGACGCCCTCGGCGACTGGCTGGCGCGCGACCCGTCCTGCGGTTTCCTGCTCAGCGGCGGCCTGGACTCCAGCGTCAACGTGGCCCTTGCGGCCAAACGCAACACGCGCGCGCTGCCGACCTTCGGTATAGCGGCCACCGACTTCCACACCGACGCGCCCTACGCCCGGCGCGTCGCGTCCCTCTGCGGGGCGACCTACACCGAGAAGCTCATCGACGGATCCGAGGTCGACGACCTGCCCAAGCTGGTCTGGGAACTGGAGAATCCCTTCTACGAGCCCGGCGTGATGCTGTCCTGGAATGCGCTGCGGCTGGCGTCGGAGCACGTGGGCTCGGTGATCGGCGGCGAGACGGCCGACCAGCTCTTCGGGGCCTGCGTCGAGCCGTGCTGGCGGCGTCACGGCGTGCGGCGCCGCTTCGGTCCGCTGCTGAAGCCCTGGCTGTCGCTGGTGCGCGGCGCGGCCCGGCTGCCGAAGGCGCGCGCGAGCAGCTTCGTGCGCAAGGTGGAGCACCGTCTCATCGGCCACCTCGACCCGGCCTACTGGTGCGCCCGCTACGGCTTCCGCACCTGCGACCTGCCCGCCCTGATGCGCCGACCCCTGCCCGAGGACGATCGCTACGACATGCCCGACCTGCCCGACGGCGACCTCGACGCGCTCTGGAACTACGGCTGCACCGTGCTCAACCGCGACTATTCCTGCTACGGCATCCTGCTGGCCAACGGCCGCCTCGGCGATCTGCTCGGCCTCGAGACCTTCTCGCCCTTCTGCGACCGCCGCGTCGCCGACTACATCCTCTCGCTGGACACCGAGCTGCGCTACGCCGCCGTGCCGGGCCGCCCCGGCGAGTTCGTCTTCAAGGCCCTGCACCGCCGGCTCGCCCGCGAACTGCTCGAGCCCGACATCGTGGACCGCCCCAAGCAGGGCGGCGCCATCAATCCCCTGATCCACCTGCAGGACGAGCGGCGCCTGGGCTGGGTGGGTCGCGCCCTGCTCGGCTCCCCCTTCCTGAGCGATCTCTGCCGGCGCGAGACCATCGCCGCCCTCTTCGACGACGTGCCCCACAACGCCACGCGCATCATGCAGCTCGTGGCCCTGGACCTGTGGCACCACCTGTTCATCGAGACGTCGTCGGACTCGCCGCCCGACTTCACGCTCACGGAGTTCCTGAAGGAGCGGGCGGGGTAACAAAGCACCGGCGGCGGCGTATTGATCGGGCACTCTCATCCGCCCGGGAGGCTCCGCCGTGACGACCAGCAACACCTTCCTCTTCCTGGCCCTGCTCAGCCTGATCTGGGGCGTCGCCTCGTCCATCCGCATCGCCGCCTGGCTGCAGCGTCGCGACGTGAAGATCAGCTTCGTCTTCTTCCGCCTGCTGATCCTCAAGTACGTCCACCAGTACCGCGAGATGAGCCGTGCCGAGTTCGGCCAGACGGGCCCGCTCTTCTTCCACTACATCATCGCCATGAACGCGGCGCTGGTGTGCACGGTGATCGGGCTGGCGACGCGGTAGACACGCTATTCACGGTTTCGTATGTTCTGGGTACCCTCGCCCGCGTACTGGAGGGCTCCCATGAGACCCCTGATCTGCTCCGCCTGCCTGTTGTCGCTGCTGGCTCCTCTTGCGTCGGGCCAGCGCCTGCCGCCTCCGCAGAGCCCGGATGTGATCGGCCTATATTTCGACCTCGAATACTATGAGAACTGCGTGGACGTGGCCTTCCTCGGGCACGCGTATGCCTGGCTGGTCGTCAGCAACCAGACCCACCCCATGCTCTCCCTGGATTGTCGCGTCGACATGGTGCCCGAAACATTCTACGTCGCTTTTTGGCAAATGGACGAGGCCTGGACCAACACCGTGGACGCACCGGATTTCGCCTGTCAGGCGCTGGCGGGCCCCGTTGTCGGGGAACAGGTCGTCGTGGCGATGGTCGACATCCTCATGCTGGACGTCACGAATCCCGTCGAGATCTTTATACATCCTCCCGAGGGCGGCACGACGCCGCACTATGGAACGGAATCCGGTCTGACCATCCCGTTGACGGGAAGTAGCGGATCCAATCCCGACATTCCCGTGGCGTTCATCAACAGCTGGTGCAGTGTCATCGACGCCGTCGAACCCATGTCCTGGAGCGCCGTCAAATCCCTATACCGCTAACTCGCCCCGCCGCGACCGCGTTCACACGTGTTAACCGACCCGACTGAAAACGGAAGCCCCGGCGTCGCTCGTCGCCGGGGCCTCCTGCTCGTGCAAGCTGCTGGGTTGCTGTTCAGCGCACGAGGGTCATCCTGCGGGTCTGGACCGCGTGGCGGGTGGCGGCGCGGGCCACGTAGATGCCGGAGGCGAGGGGGGCGCCCCCTTCGTCGCGTCCGTCCCAGGCGACGGCGTGCTCGCCGGCGGGGTAGTCGCCCCCGGCCAGGCGGGCCACGCGGGCGCCGGTGAGGTCGTAGATCGCCAGGTCGACTTGGGCGGGGGCGTCGAGGGCGAAGGTCACGGTGGTGCGCGGGTTGAAGGGATTCGGGTGGTTGCCCAGGCGCATGTCGGCGCGCAGGGGCGCGTCGCCGGCGGCTGTGGCGCGGTTCAGCGCGTCGGCCGCTTCGACGAAGCGGGCGGCGAACCACGGGCCGACGGTCTCGTTGGCCAGGACGTTGGGGTGCGAGTCGACGTCGTAGTGGCTGCGCTCGTACTCCCAGCGCAGCATGTTGCGGGTCGCGCCGCCGTCGTCGGGGATGGCCAGCTCGTTGAAGAGGTCGATGCAGACCACATTGTCGTGGCCGTCGAGGTAGGCTGCCGACTTGAGCCATTCGGCGAAGTTGCGGGCGCGGTCGGCCTCGGCGTTGTTGGTCGCCAGGCGGTGCTGCGGCGGCTGCGACATGACGACGAAGATCTTCCCGGGGTGCTGGTCGAAGACGTCGCGCATCTGCAGGTACCACTGCTTGCGCTCTTCCAGCTCGGCGTCGGTCTCGATGTTGGAGGCCGGGTAGCACGACTTGAAGGCGATGACCTCGTGGCCGGCCAGGATCTGGTCGCGGGCGCCGTTGGACGTGGTCCACAGGGTGAGCAGACCGTCCGGATAGGTGTTGTCGCCGGGGATGTCGTAGCTGGCGCCGGTGTAGGCTCCGCCGGGGTTCATCAGACCGATGTAGTTGTAGTCGTGATCCCAGAAATCGTAGGTCGTGCCGTGGGTGGCGTTGTAGCCGTCGATCCAGCCGCGGACGTCACCCTCCTGGATGAGGTTGCGACCGGTCGAGTGGTGCAGCATGAAGAGGTTGGTCAAGGGTTCGGCCGCCGCCGCGCCGGCCAGCAGGATCGTCAGCGCGGCGGCGGGAATCAGCTTGGCGAGTCTCGTTATCATTCAGTCTCTCCGGTGTGACATATGAACTCCGGCGCCCCCTGTGCGTCCAGCTGCAAGGCCGGGACCAGCGACCGGTCGGCGGCGGGAGAGCTTCCCGCCTTTTCCCGGGGTGGCCCGCCGTGTCTCCGGGGGCCTCGCCCGTCGCTGGGAAGAGGGAATATATAAGCTGTTCTGCAACTCCGCAAATTGCACATCTAAAGTAATTGGACAGATCGATCGGCAAAAAAGTCACCTACAACGTTTTGAAATCATTCGGTAAGATAAATTACTTCCAAGATACAATGGGCAGCAGGAAGAAGGCGGGAGATCGAAATCTCCCGCCTGGGGTGTCCTGCGAGGGGCGGTTATTCGTACAGGCTTTTCACGGCACCCCAGGTCTCCTCGGCGTTGGCGACGGGGGTCTGGCAGCAGGTCACGTCGGCCCACAGCATGAGGTTGCCGGGGAAGCCGAAGTCGGCCACCAGGTCGTACCAGCCCAGTCCGTAGTCGTTCCAGCTCGTGCAGTCGGAGGGGTACTGGTCGGTGACGATGTCCGGATTCGACGCGAAGGTGCTGTCGAAGACGTAGGAGAGCGAGTACTGGTAGTTCATGCTCGCGCACGCGCAGTCGGCCGTGGGCAGTCCGATGTCGTAGAGTCCCGGGGTGTCGATGGTGATCGATGTCACCTCGGAGGCGCAGACCGCGTCGCCGGGATACCAGCAGCCCAGCTCATCGTTCCAGGCCTGGCTGTCGACCGTCACGTAGGCGTCGAAGGTCACCGGCACGTCCTCGGCTCCGAACTGGACGATCATGTGGACGAAATCCACCGTGAAACCGGCGGGGCAGCCGCAGGTGTCGTAGGGACGGTAGATGTAGGTGTACTTTTCGGCGCCCCAGATCCAGTCGGGGACGGCGTAGAAGAAGGGGTTGGGATTGCCGACCAGGCAGTCCTGGCGGTCGGCGGCGAAGAGCGAGGTTATCCCGTCCGTTTCCAGCGGCCGGACCGTGACGGTTCTTTCGGCGAGCGCCAGACCCGTCATGCACAGGACCAGGATCAGAGACAGTACCAATTTGCCCATGTCGTACCTCTGGTGTCGTGTTGTCTCAGCGCACCCCTGCGCCTTACGATGTTATCCCATACAACACCAAATGTCAATATTTGTGATCCTTGCGTGATGTTTCGGGCTCAGCGCCAGGCCGACTTCACGCTGCTCCATGTGGCTGTCTCGTTGGGGGTTATGGGCCCCGTCTCCACGAGCAGGTCGTCCATGTAGAACAGCCCGTCCAGATCGGCGTCGTGATCGATGCCGCACAGCAGGCCGCCGACGCCGCGGCCGACGATGCCGTGGGCACGTCCCTCCACCGCCGGCGAGCCGTCCCACCAGATGTCGTAGGTGCCCGCGTCCAGGTCGTGGATGATGCGCAGCTCCATGGCGTGGCCGATCTCGTACAGGCCGATGCTGCCCAGGGAGCCGGACGCGTCGCTGGCCATGATGTCCCCGTCGAACTGGAAGTACAGCGTGTTGAAGGACTCCGCCGCGCTGCCCTGCTCGCGCACGTAGACGTAGTAGCCGTCCATCTCGGCGAACCAGAGTCGGGCGGAGATCTGGACGATGCCCTCGGTCACCTCGGCGGACTCGAGGAATTCGAAGGTCACGCCGCCGGTGGCGAAGTCGGTCTCGTCGTCCATCTCGAGACAGGTCGAGGGGAAGGGCGCGTCTCGGATCGTGGACACGCAGTTGTAGTTGTCGACGGGCTCGCCCAGGGCGGCCCCGCCCACGCCGATGGGCTGCCCCACGGTCATGCCCTCGAAATCCGCGGACAGGAGCACGGCGGCGCTTGCGGTACCCGCGGCGCCGAGAACCAGGATCAGGATCATTACCGAGCGGGCCATGGCGATTCCCCCTGTGGACTTGGCTAGGCGAGAGCGCGGGAGGGGCGAGTCCTCCCGCCATCGCCTGCAATCATACCGTATCCGATATGGGCGCATCAATGGCTCGGGACCGAAAAAAGAGGTGGAAGCCTCGCCGTCGCGACCCAATGCTCCTTGACA
>JACKQG010001112.1_pt1 | contig 37884 bp, 28 predicted proteins | sample 8237621 | NCBI WGS metagenome assembly JACKQG01 (sample SAMN15677084, study PRJNA649215) | marine metagenome | biome: marine; feature: Black Sea; material: saline water; isolation source: suspended particulate matter (SPM) from the Black Sea western gyre | collected 2013-06-09/2013-06-10 | depth... | reverse complement strand
TGGGTTAGAAAAAACTTTTGCACAAAAAACAAAGATTCAACTGGTAATACTATAAGTAAGGGTCTGATTTTTTAGTGATACTTTATTTTCCTTTGTATTTATTTCCTGAACCTCATCAACGATAACCTCAAAATCATGCTTTCTTTTGAGATCATCTAACTGAATACAGACTTCAGCAAATTCTCTTTTTCGGACAGGTATCCAAATTGAAACCGGGTAAACAAAAACATAATCCCGGTTGGAAACTAATGTCACACCAAATCCCTTTTTACGCAAATAAATGGCTGCCTCTACTCCGGCAAATCCACCACCAAGTATCAATACATTTTTCACCTATTCTTCCTCCAAAATATTTTTATATTTTAATTTTGATATTTTTACAAAAGTTGTGTAGTTAGATGCAATCTTCATAAACATGATTCATTTTAGGGAGTGGGATAAAAAAAGTCAATCATATTAGCTTCACAAGTCATTATTTTTCAATATTAATTCTACTTTGTCAGATTAAAAAAATGACCTTAAATCAGTCATTCCAGCACGTTTTTTTGCCGGACTCTCCTGCCATTTTATAATGAGATTCCGGTATTCCGCTTCGCTTCAACCGGAATGACAAGGGAATACAGGTAATGTGACAAAGTAGAATTAAGAAAATTTAAAATGTACAAGTTATTTTATCCAATCCCCTGAATTTAAATTCGGAACGCTTATCACTTCTTTTCGTTAAATAAATTCAAACAGTCACAAATGATTTTTTTTATTTCCGAATGTCATGGTTAATCTCAAAAACTTACAACATTTTTTCTCACAAAATTCCAGCTTGATTTTGCAAACTGGCGCACCCTGGTCTAAATTCATTTTATTAAAACCAGGTGATAAAGATTATGAGTCAACAAAACAGCTTTTATTGAACCATGAAAATATAAAACAAATTCTTTCCTTGCTCGAAGATCAGGAAATCGGTATTAATTCACTCAATAACAATCCTGCTGATTTTCGCTTGTACAATTCCTTTTATTGGACATTACGTTTTTTAGCTGATATCGGCATCTTTGCGGAAGAATTGGGAATTAATCATCTAATTCAAAGACTAATGCTCCAGCAGTCCGAAGATGGACAATTCATCATCCGTTATTATAAAAAACGACAGCAAGAAATTAGCTTAATTTGTATGACAGCTCATCTCACCTACTGTTTGACTCGATTGGGATTTCAGAACTCGCCTACTACAGAAGCAGCTATAAAACACATCATTTCAAGCCAGCGAAAAGACGGCGGCTGGCATTGTAAAAAACTCCATCAAAATGGTGAGCGTGATGAAAATCTACCCAGTTGTCCTGCAGCTAACATTCATGTTTTTCGCTTGTTGGGTCAATTTGGGAAAAAGTATGAATCAAATATTTCTGCAATTAAGGATACAATCCTTGTCTCGTATAATTCAACCAAAGCTGACTTTTGCAATTACACTTCAGAACAAAATATAAATTACTCCAAATTAAGATATCCTCCCCATTTCACAGGGCTGGATATTTTAAATTTAATAAACAGCCTTTCTTATTTGCCTAATATTTCTTTGAAAAAATATTTCAACAAACTAATTAACAATGTTTTACGTCGCTGGGATGGAATGCATTTTTTATGTTCTGAAAAAAGAATACCCGCATGGTCATCTTTTGACTTTGGTCATAATAATAAAGGTTCGGATTGGATCACGGCGATTTTTCTTTCTGCTTTAAAACGTGCATATTTAAAAAAATAACCGTAATCCATTCAGCTTAGTTTTTTTGCCACGAAGACACCAAGTCACGAAGTTTCACAAAGAAAAGCATTGTTGCTTTTTTATTTAATCAAAAACATAATAATTGAAATTGCATTGCAGAATAAAATCTACCCCTAAAAAGGGTGGTAATTTGATTTTTTTCTTTCTTTGTGTTTCTTGGTGTCTTTGAGTCTTGGTGGCTGAATTGTTACAAATAACTGTACATAATTTTAAAAGGAACTAAACAGAATTTAAAAAGTCAAATTATAAAACAATCAACTAACCGGAGGAAAGTCTTATGAAAAATATTACCAGAAAAACAACTGTCTTGATTTTAATTATGCTCTTTACCATCAGTATGTTTAAATCTAACGTTTTCGCTCAGAAAAAATTTGAGGGGTATTGGGAATCTGTTACAAATTCAAAATCAACCATGCCGATGGCGCCAAAGAAAACCAACGAAAAACAAAAAAGCTTTTACAAACCAGGGAAAATTAAAATTATAAATTTGACTAAAAACAAGACAACGATTCTCCGATTTGACAAAGGTCTGATGTGGGAAATTGACGACAATAATAAAACATATTCTGAGATGACTTTTGACCAGATGCAAATGGAAATGAAAAATGCGAAAACTAAGATGGCTGAGGCAATGAAAGAAATGGATCCGGAACAACGCGAAATGATGAAAAAAATGATGGGCGGCAAAATGGGCGCCATGTTCGGAGATAGTGAAACACCGATGATCTCATTTAAAAATACAGGGAAAAAGAAAACGATCAAAGGTTATAATTGTACACAATTCTTGATGTATTTGGGAAAAGATCCGATGATGGAAATGTGGTTGACAAAAAAGTACAATCTTGGCGATGATTTTATTAAAATTTATCAAAAAATGGGATTAATGAAGGGGAAAATGCCAAAAAATTCCAAATTAAATGGATTTCCAATATTGATGAAAACGAAGGTCGATTTGGGAATGGGAAAGATGGAAGAGGAAACCATAGTTACAAAAATTGTCAAAACCGGAGTTTCTGATAAAGAATTTGAATTGCCAAAAGGATACAAAAAAATTGAAAATCAGATGGCTTTTTAATTTCAAATTGTCATAGTATGGATGAGTTCTCGCAGTTGAAAACAATAAATTATGCCCAACGGATAGAAACAACCCAACGGATTAAAAAAAAATAATAATAAATGAAAGATTTCTTTTAAAAATTAAACAATGAGCTTTCTTCAAATAGGTTAATAGGTAATAAGGTAATTAGGCAAATGATCCATCCACCAATTACCTAATATATTAGTTTACTTATTTCCTGAAAATTTGAACTGGACTATTAGAAATAATGCTTTTCATCCGTTGGGTTGTTTCTATCCGTTGGATTTTTTTTATTTGAATGGCTACAATTTTTTTAACAAAACCACTCTAATCACTATATGCTAATTATCGTCCGAATAATTTTCTGCCGCCAATAAAATTGCTCCTACAATCCCTGCATCGTTTCCCATTTGCGCCCTGACAATTTTTAAATTTTGCATAATAGCTTTTACTGAGTATTGCCGTACTTCATTTTCGATCTGTTTTATGAACGGGTCACCGGCTTCGGAAACGCCGCCACCGATTATTACAACTTCCGGATCAATGATGTTGGAAATGCTTGCAATACCGGCGCCAAGGTATTCACAAGTTTCCGCTATTGTTTCAATAGCCAGACCTTCATTTCTACTTGCTTTTTGAAAAATAAATTCTGTATTCAGTTCATTTATATTATAGGCTAAACCCAGTCGTTTCAATTTTTTTTGATATCTCTTGACCATTGCCGGCGCTGTGGTGTATGCCTCCAAACATCCTTTATTACCGCAATTGCAGCGTATCCCATTGTATGCAATAATTATGTGTCCAACTTCAGCAGCAGAATAATGTTCACCCCGAAGCACCTGGTTGTCAATCAAAATGCCGCCGCCAATTCCTGTTCCCAGTGTGAGACACAGAATATTTTTATAGCCTTTTCCTGCGCCGAGTCGAGCCTCTGCAAGCGCCATGATATTTGCATCATTATCTGCCCAGGTTGAAATATTGAATTTTTCTTCCAATGTTTTTTTTATGGGCGCCTTTGCCCAATTAGGCAAGTTTGGTGTACTCCCTTTTAATTGACCGGTTTCAAAATCAATACTTCCCGGGCTACCTACCCCGATGGATAGAATTTTATTTTTGCGCTTTTCTGCTTCAGCTTTCAGTTCTTCAACTGCAATAAACATATTTTCAAATATTGTTTTTTGAGACTGATTTGCCTGAGATGGTCGGCTCTTTTTTATAATTATCTCTCCGTTTTCATTTCCCAGGGCATACTTTAAATTTGTTCCCCCGAGATCCATTCCAATAAATAAATCCATTAACACAATCCATATTTTGTTTTAAGTTACTATTTATCCAAAAAATTTAAACTTTTAATTTAATAAAATATTATGTAATAATCAAGTATTTTTGCTACTAAACTTTACTAAACCTTAAAGGTTTAGTAAAGTTGCACCAATTTTTTTCGCAACTCAAATGGATTATCTTTACTCCCAATTCCCCTGATTTTCTTACTCAAACAATTAAATAGTTTTTTTAATACCCGGTAACATGCTGCATTTTCAGCAATAGGATAGCTGCGTTTACTTTCCAACAAACTAATGAAAGGATGCACTATTTGATTCAAGGGAATATTTTTATGATTCTCTTTTTGATAAACCCAGGCTGCATGCAAAGCCGCTCCCAAAGCTGCACCTTCTCCTTCTACCGGTACAACCTCTGTTTCGAAAATATCGGCAATTGTCTGGCGCCATACTTCTGATTTTGATAATCCACCTGTCAGCCTGATCTCTTTTGTTGTTATTGGCATTCTCTGAAATCCATTATATAAATTGAGAATGTGACCTTCCAACACCGCACGACACAGGTATGATTTGTTAAAATCTCCCAATTGAAAACCAAAATAAAATGGCGCGGCATGGGGTAAGTCAGGAGTTCGTTCGCCTGAGAACCAGGGAATTATTAATCTGCCCGCACAGCCCGGAATCACTTTTTTAACAATTTCATTAAATTCAAGATGTGATAAATCAAACTGATTTAAAAGCGTGTTATACCCGTTCGCCAGGTTGGAAACGCACAATAATGGCAGGTAATTTCCGGTGCTGTCACAAAATGAAGCAATTTCTCCTTCCGGGTCAATAAAAGCTTTTTCCATGAATGAACATGCAGTACCGCTTGTGCCCAGGCTTATGGTAACAATACCAGGTGTTACATTCCCTGTTCCAACTGCGCCAAACATATTATCACCACACCCGGCATCGATTCGACATTGCGGATCAAAACCAAAACGCTCCACCAACTGTTGTGAAATATTCCCAATAGATTTATCCGATGGTAACACAGGCGGTAATTTTGCCATTAAATCGGGGGATATTTTTTGAACAATTTTTTCAGACCAGCATTTTTTTTGTGGATGCCAAAGCGCCATTCCCGATGTATCTCCAGATTCCATAACCCTGACGCCATTATTCTTACCTCCTGTCAAATACCAATTTATAAAATTATGAACAAGAAATAATGTTGTTGTTTTATCGAATGCTTCCGGTTCATGTCTCGCAAAATGGTAAATTTTAGAGGCTGTATAACCTGTCCTTTGTGTATTCCCCACCTCTGCAATCATTTTTGACTTGCCACCGACCGCTTCAGTCAGCAAATCACATTCTTCCTGGGTCGAAAAATCATTCCACAATTTACTTTTTGGACGGGATAATTCCCCAAATTTATCCAGGCAAACCAAACCATGTTGCTGCCCGGAAACAGAGATGGATTTTATATCACAAATTGGAAACGAGGATTTTTGCAATTTGAAAAATAACATTTCCAGACTATCGATCCACATTTGCGGATCAGATTCTGACAGACCCTCTATCGAACTCTGCTCCACCCCATTATTTGTATTATATTGAGGTAAATCAACATCATAATTGATTTGATCGGAATACAAAACTTCTGCTTTATCCAGGTCAATGATTACCAGTTTTTTGCTTTGAGTAGAGCAGTCAAATCCGGCGAATAAGTTATTCATTGGTTCTCTCCTTACTGATAGATAATTTTATTCTGATTTTTTCATAAATGAGCAGTAGGATTGGAGAGTGGGAGAACGGGAGTGGTGGAGATGGGGAGAAGATAAAATCGAAAAAATCCAACGGATGAGCAGCAGGATAAAAAAAACAATCCTTCTTTTATCCGTTGGCAGTTCATCCGTTGGGAACAATTATTTTATACAGCTACGCAATCTCCTCCAACATAATTCTACTACATCTTTCTCCCACTCCCCCAATCTCCCTGTCTCCCCTTTCACTTGATCAAACAGGCATTAAAATTATACGATTGATTCTTTATAAATTTCCATTGTATTACATTTTTTTAACCGGAAATGGCTTAAAAAGATAATATTTTTCTTGTTTTTTAAATTAAAAACTTTATATTAGAGCGAGTTAAAATAATTAAATAATCAGTTTCAAATTTGGAGGAAAATATGAATATTGGGATTCCAAAAGAAATATTATCAGAGGAAAAACGAATCTCATTAACAGCTCAGGGTGTTTATTCGCTCGTAAAAGAAGGACATAATGTTTATATTGAAAAAGGAGCTGGAGTTGAAAGCAGTTTTTCAGATGTTGATTTTCAAAAAATGGGTGGAGAGATTGTTTTCTCTCCTGACGAAGTCTATATGCGCTCTGATTTGGTCGTAAAAGTTAATCCGCCAACTGAAGCGGAAACTGAACTTTTACGCCCCGATCAAATGATTTTCTCGTTTTTGCAGTTAGCATTGCAATCAAAAAATGCGCTGCAGAATTTAATTGATAAAAAAGTTACCGCCATCGGCACCGAATTGATCGAAATTGCACCAAAATACAGACCTGTATTAGTTGCCATGAGTGAAATTGCAGGAAATATGATGCCGCAAATTGCCGGACGATTTTTACAACATGACGCAGGCGGGAGAGGTATTGCCATCGGTCGTTTTCCCGGCATTGCTCCTTCTACTATTGTCATTCTCGGAGCAGGCAACCTGGGATTTAACTCAGCTAAAAGTTTTGTTAGTTTGGGCGCACAGGTTATCGTGCTTGATGAAGATGTAGCAAGATTACGACATGTCGAAAATGAGTTAGGCAGCAGTGTGATTACTGCTATTGCCAACCATTATTCCCTTGAAAAAGCATTAAGATCCGCAGATGTTTTTTTAGGAGCTGTTTACCAGACTTCCAAAAAAGCGCCAATTTTAATTACACGAGACCATCTCAAGTTAATGAAAAAGGGCTCATTAATTATTGACGCTGCAATTGACCAGGGGGGCTGTGTTGAGACAAGCAGGCCGACAACACACTCTGATCCGATTTTTATTGAAGATGATATTATCCACTATTGTGTGCCCAATATAACATCTGTTGTTGCTCGTACAAGTTCACGCGCATTGAATAATATTGTTCTACCATTTATTCTGGAAATTACAAGAAACGGTTTAAAGACGATATGCGAAAATAATAATATACTTTTATCCGGAATGTACATTCGTAAAGGAAAATGTATTAATAGTGGTATCGCTGATCTGTTTGATCTTGAATACCACGAGTTTAAATGCTAAAATTAAACATCAAAAAAATTAAAACATAAAAAAATTATTCCTTTTATATCAATAAAATCGTATGAAAATAATTCATACATAATTTTTACAAATAAAAAATATAGTTATAATAATTGATTTAATATTCAAAGAAAAGAGAGTTTAATATGAGTATGATTGAAGACTATAAAAAAAAATTGACCACGCCAGAAGATGCTGTTTCGATAATTGAGAGTGGGACGAGAATTTATGTTTCAGGGAATGCTGCCACACCTTTTCCATTGGTTCGGGCACTGGCAGCAAGAAAAGATAGTTTAACCGACGTTGATGTTGTTCACGTTTTGCTTTTAGGAGACGATCCCCTGTCAGTGCCTGGTATGGAAGGGCACTTCAGACACAAATCTCTATTCGTGGGACCTGCCGATAGAAAAGCTGTGCACGAAGGTAAAGCTGATTATTTCCCCATTTTTCTTTACGAAATTCCTGATCTTTTTATTAAAGGAACACTTCCGCTCGATGCTGCCATCATTCAAACGTCACCGCCAGATGCGCATGGCTTTCTCTCCTTTGGCGTTGAAGACCTGGCTACAAAAGCAGCAGCAGAAAATGCTAAACAACTTATCGTTCAAATAAATGATAAAATGCCGCGAACGTTAGGCAACTGTTTCATTCACATTTCACGAGTGACAAAAATTATTGAAACGTCAGAAGACCTTCCTGAATTGTCTCTTAAACCATCGACTGAAGTTGAACTAAAAATTGGTGAATATATTGCTGACTTAGTTGAAAATGAATCAACATTACAAATGGGAATTGGGGGCATACCCAATTCAGCTTTAGCCGCGATGGACAATAAAAAAGATATTGGCATTCATTCAGAGATGGTGTCCGATGGAATAATGGAAGTTATTGAGAAAGGCATTATCACAGGGACTAAAAAAAGTTTGCATCCCGGCAAGGTTGTTGCAACATTCCTGTTAGGAACAAAAAAACTGTATGAGTTCGCGCACAATAATCCACTCTTTGAAATGCACCCGGTTGAATATACCAACGATCCTTTCATAATTGCACAAAACGAAAAAATGGTGGCAATAAATTCTGCCATTGAAGTAGATATGACCGGGCAAGTCTGTTCTGACTCAATTGGATACAAAATTTATTCCGGCTTTGGCGGTCAGGTTGATTTTATCAGGGGCGCAGCCAGATCAAAAGGTGGAAAACCAATTATTGCACTGCCATCAACAGCCAAGAACGACACTATTAATAAAATCGTAACCCATCTCAAAGAAGGCGCCGGCGTTGTAACAAGTCGGGGTGATGTGCATTATATTGTGACAGAACATGGAGTTGCTTACCTGCACGGTAAAAGTTTAAGCCGCCGGGCAAGTGCGCTTATCCGTATCGCTCATCCAAAATTTAGGGATGAATTGACATTTTTTGCAAAAAAACAAAAGTTGATATAACAGGAGAAAACAATGGCAAAACTTACAATTGACGATTTATATTTGAAAGATAAACGCATACTGATGAGAGTTGATTTTAATGTTCCATTAAATGATAAATTAGAAGTAACAAATGACGCAAGAATAAATGCTGCACTTCCTACAATCAAAAAAATAATTGAATCAGATGGCAAAGCAATACTCATATCCCATTTAGGAAGACCCAAAGGAAAAATTATTGAGACAATGCGTTTGACGCCTGTTGCAAAACGGCTTTCTGAACTCATCAATAAAGAAGTAAAATATGTAGATGATTGTATCGGCGAAAAAGTTGAACAGGTAGTGAATCAATTACAAAACGGAGAAATTTTACTGCTCGAAAATCTTCGCTTCTATGAGGAAGAAACCAAAAACGATGCTGAGTTTGCAAGGCAATTGGCAAAGTTAGGTGATGTTTATGTGAATGACGCATTCGGCACTGCTCACCGTGCGCACGCTTCAACAGAAGGCGTTACCAAATACTTTGATGAATGTGCTGCCGGATATCTTATTCAGAAAGAGTTAAAATACCTGGGCGGCGCCATTGAAAATCCCGAACGACCTTTAGTGGCAATTTTAGGTGGGGCAAAAATTTCCGGGAAAATCGATGTCATCGAAAATTTATTAGATAAGGTTGATGCATTGCTCATTGGCGGCGGCATGACCTACACATTTCTAAAAGCAAAAAATATCGGGATTGGGAATTCCCTGCTTGAAGCTGATAAGATCGAAATAGCTGCTGAAACATTGGAAAAAATTTCAGCAAAAAATGTCAATTTCAACTTGCCAATTGATCATATCATCGCGACTGACATTTCTGATGAAGCGGAAGTAAAGACAACTGAAAATGAAATTGTACCTGCTGATTGGGCTGGAGTCGATATAGGGCCTAAAACTATCCTGGAATTTCAGAATATTTTAAAAACCGCTCGCACTGTTGTCTGGAATGGGCCTATGGGAGTATTTGAGATAGACAAATTCTCCAAAGGCACGCTTGCAATCGCTGAAATGTTAGCCGATATAACTGATAAAGGCGCCACAACGGTAGTTGGAGGCGGTGATTCTGTTGCAGCATTGGCAAAAGCGAATAAAACAAACAAAGTATCTCATGTCTCCACCGGAGGCGGGGCTTCATTAGAATTTTTGGGTGGCATAAAATTGCCAGGGATTGAGGCTTTGAGTGAAAAATGAATTATTGGGTAATTGGGTTACTGGGTAATAAGGTAATTAGGTGATTGGGTAATTAGGTGATTGGGTAATTAGGTGATTGGGTAATTGGATTAGTAATATTTAGAATAGATTTTATTACCTTATTACCCAGTAACCTTATTACCTATTTACCCTGTTACCCAATTACCTTTTTACCTAATCACCTTATTACCCAATTAGCATTGCATTTAACTGAATGTGGTTTTGATGAGCAACAAAATAAAAAATATGCAACAATTTTCAAAATTATATATTGAATTTCACGAAAAAATATTCAATGTTCAGGTAAAGTGCATGCAGCATTTAGTTGCTGTTTTACCATTTCAGAAGTTAAACAGCATTGATATTGCTGCTCGATTATCAACCAAACAACCAATTTTAAATAACGATCAGTTGTTGATAGATGATAAAAACTTAGAACCAATATTCGATTCTATTTTTCCTGTTTTAAAACAGTACTCGTATCGAAATAAAGAACAATTATTAAGACTCGAAGAATTAAATGACCGACGGAAGTTCTCTCTTAAACAACTGGTTTTAGGTCTCATTAATAACCACAACGAGTTGATAGATGAAATTGCACAAAAATTCGATATTTCGAACCAGGTTCTTGAATTAGTGGGTGAACTTATTGCAGTTCCCTATTTAGAGTTAAGCGCTGAATATTTTACAAAAAAATTATCAAAGTTTCATTGGCGTGAACCGTTTTGTCCTGTCTGCGGAAATAAACCTTCAATGGCGAAAATCGATGAACAGGATCGTGTTAAAACGTTGTGGTGCCGGTTTTGTGATACAAACTGGACATTTTTCGACAAAGTATGTCCCCATTGTTTGAATGACAATATTGAAACTCAGACATTCATTTTCCCTTCCAACAACAAACCATTCAGAATCGAGGCGTGCGATAAATGCAAAAATTATTTAAAAACAGTTGATGGTCGTGCCTCTTGGGGTGAAATAAATTTCAGCGTAACAAACGTCGCCACCTATTATCTTGACCTGTTGGCTAAAAAACATGGCTACAATTTAAATAATTATTTTAAATTTTATTTTGAATCAAATTGAAATGTCCAAAATATTTAATCCAACCCCCTAAACAATGAAGCCCAATGGTATCATAACGCTATGCACGGATTTTGGCATAAAGGATGGGTTTGTCGGTGTAATGAAGGGAATTATATACGGCATAAACCCGCATGCCAGAATCGTTGATATCACCCATCACATTCCTCCTCAAAACATCCAAGCAGGTTCTTTTATTTTACAGAACAGCTACAAGCATTTTCCCGATGGAACAATCCATGTTGTGGTTGTGGATCCTGGTGTGGGCAGTGAAAGAAAAATTTTAGCTGTTGCCGCGAACAATCATTTTTTCATTGCACCTGATAACCAAATCCTGAAATATATATTTTATAAAAATGAAACCTTAACTGTTGCCGAGGTGTTAAACAAAAGTTATTTTAGTCAAAATATCAGCCGGACTTTTCATGGCAGGGATATTTTTGCCCCGGTTGCCGCTCACTTATCGAACGGTGTGTCCATTGAATCGTTGGGTGAAATAATCACGGATTTTGACAGGGGGAAATTACAATGGCCTGTTTTTTCAAAAAACAAAATTACCGGTACGATTATTCATATTGACACATTTGGTAATTTAATTTCAAATATTGAAGAAAAAGATTTACTAAACCGGTCTGTTTCGATTAAAGCCGGGAAAATACTTCTGGAGAAATTATCAAATTCCTATGCCGAAGTAAACATGGGGCAGCCTTTGGCAATTTTTGGCAGTTCCGGATTTTTAGAGCTCGCAGTGCGCAATGGAAATGCAAAAGATTTTTTATCTTTGAATATCGGCGATAGGTTTGAGGTAGATTTTGTTTAACTTGGAATATTTAAAATAAATTCACCGCAAATATTTATTATTAAGATAATGGTTGATTTTATTTTTTGATTAGTTTATATTATTACTGTTCAAATATGTATTACGAAATGAGTTTTATCTGAGCCAAGGAAAGTAAATGTTTCCAACCTGGTGGAATTGGGAATTAGAATTAACCTCTCATTTAGAAAAACGAATGGTTGATCGTGATTTCAGTGAAATTGACTTGCGAATTATGTTAGAAAATGCAAGCGTCTGTATTCGAGACAAAGTTGAGGGCAGGTGGATGATTAAAACAAAGTATAATAGAAAAAAGTGGGAGATGATAGTCGAACCCGATTTCTAAGAAAAAGTTATTGTTGTCGTTACAGCCTATCCGCGATAAAGTTAAAAAATCTGCCTTTACAAAAATCGGATTTTGCACCATTGTTATATGCATAATGTTAACGAAAATTCTTATAATGAATAAGTCATTTCAATTCAACTTCAATTCTTTTAACAAATTCAAGCTAAATAACAGGTACCGAATATTTGATCGTGTACGAGGAGATCGTCCCCAAATCAACTTGATTCTTCTTTTGCTCACCGTTCTTACTACTTATTTGATGAACGGTATTTTATATTCAATATCGATTATTTCCATTTTATTGGCTCACGAAATGGGGCACTATTTAATGTGCCGAAAATATGGGATCAATGCAACACTGCCGTATTTTATCCCGATGCCATTGCCGCCATTTGGCACCATGGGCGCATTCATTAAAATGAAATCTCCAATCCCGGATAAGCGCGCTCTTTTTGATGTTGGTGTTGCCGGACCTATCGCCGGGTTTATTGTAACCATCCCCATATTGATAATCGGTTTAGAAAATTCCGCATTTATTCCCAAACCGGAAACACAAGCAGCCGGCTTTTATTTGGGCGAATCATTTTTGTTCTCCAAACTTGCTGAATTGATTTTAGGGCCCGAACCCGAAGGATTTGATACGCTGCTCCACCCCATGGCTTACGCCGGTTGGGCAGGACTTTTTGTTACTGCGTTAAACCTCCTCCCCATCGGTCAATTGGATGGCGGGCATGTTCTCTATTCTCTTTTTGGTCGAAGAAGTCAGGATATTTATAAATTAACCATTGCCGGTTTTATGATCGTCTGCGCTGTGTGGTATCCCGGTTGGTTATTGCTAATTCTTCTGTTGCTGTATTTTCGTTTGAAACATCCGCCAACAATGAATGATCACATTGAACTTGATCCAGGACGAAAACTTATTGCTTATGCCACATTGATTATTTTTATTATTTCATTTATCCCGGTTCCTTTTCATATTACTTAGGCTGGTCGAATCTGAACAGGTGATTGCACCTTAATGGTTTCAACAATCATTTAATTTTAAAAAATTATAAAGTAATAAGGTCAAAATTTGTGGGTTATTTTTATTCTACTTAAGGTTAAGAAGACAAAAAATAAGGTTTCACTAATATTCAGTTGAGCAAAAAAATTTTAACATCTGATACTGGTGAACGATTACGAAAAATTAAATACTTTTCCTATAGCTTTGCCTTTACCTTTCTATTCAATTATTTAGAAAAAAATATTTTTGCCCAAAATTCAAAAAATTCATCGTTTAGATACTAAAAAAATATGGAAGAAAAAGAATTAATCCCGGAAGTAATCGAAAAAAAAACAGATAATATCTTCTTGAAAATTTTTAAAAATAAAAATCTTTTGATTACTTCTGCCTTACTTATTACAATCATTACCTTCGAGTTCACAACCGATTTTGTTGAAATCTTTTTGGGAAAAGTGATTGAACTTACCAATCCTTTCCGACCAAAAGCCGGCACAATTTGGGATATGAATAAACAGGATCAACTTGCCAGCGACAGGTTAAAAGAGATTGCTAAAAATATTCCCATCCGGAAAAACGAACTTCGCGAAATAAAAGACTTAAAAGAGTTAAGTGAAATATTGGAGACAGAGCAAACAGTTCTCCTAAATCCTGAACAATTCCGAATTATTTATAACCAAATTCCGCCCCGGCTTTCTTTTGATATTATTTCTCCGTTTGATTTTTTAAAATTATCCCACAGTCGCAAATGGACCTGGACAAAGATATCAAAGCAAGAAAACAATTTAAGTTTTTACTTTTTGGATGGTGACAAACAGCTATTAATGGATACCTATCCCCCATTAACTGTTTTGTATAATATTCCCCATGAAAATAATTTCCATTCCACAAGTTTGGATTCAATGGATATGTTCCGGGGACGTACCTTTTCCCGCGAGCAGTTTTTTACTGCGTTTGATGAGCTGTCCAATCATGTAAAACTGCAATTGATCAATAATCCTTATCAATTGATCAAATGGGAAAAAGACATCCGTAAAGTTGGTATTTCCCAGTACACCACCGATAACGTTGTCCTAATAGGATTTGAAATAAACCAAAATATTTACACAGAGGTATCCACTTTTGAAGCAAGCGAGTTAGCAGCGAATTTTTTAATTGCCCGCTTGAACGAACTTTTTCCTGAACTCTATTTGGAATTTCCGGAAAAAAAATACAGAGAGTATCGCTATTATGATTTTTAATAAAAAGCGTATTTATATTTTTTCTGCAATTGCCCTGATTCTGATTTTTTTAACGATCTTCTTACTGTTCGTGTTGACATTACCCCAGCTACCTGAACAATTGCATGACCTTTCATTAAGTACACCCACAGAAATTTATTCCGACAGTGGAGAACTGATCATTGTTCTTGCTAATCGCCAGGAAGTAAAACTCAGCCAGATTTCATCCCATTTTATAAACGCCCTTTTGGCCATGGAAGACACTGAATTTTTCAAGCATCATGGTTTAAATAAAAAGGGTCTTTTAAGGGCTATTTTTACCCATTTAATTACAATGAAACGTTCCGGGGGTGGCAGCAGTATCACACAGCAATTAGCAAAAAATATGTATTTTTCTTTTGATCGCAGTTGGAGTCGAAAAATTAAAGACGCGCTGCTTGCCTGTCAGATTGAAGAAAGATATTCAAAAAATGAGATTTTGGAAGCCTACTGCAACCAAATCGATATGGGCTCAAATTCTTATGGCATAGAGCAGGCTTCCCAAACTTATTTTGCTAAACACGCAGACGAATTAACTTTGGCTGAAGCTGCGTTCTTATCCAATCTTACACGGTGGCCCACCAGGTATAATCCATACCGGAATTATGATATTGCAAAAGAACGGCAACGCATTGTTTTATTGCGCATGCGTAAGTCCGGTTTTATTTCACAAGAAGAAATGGACCAGGCAAATGCTGAACCGTTAAACCTGCAAAGGCTCAATCTTTTTTGGGGCAAAGCCAGTTACTTTCTCGATCACATCAAAAATATGGTTGAAAAACAATATTCCCCTGAGGTTTTATCCTATGGCGGCTTAAAAATTTATACGACACTTGACACCCGGCTTCAAAACATTGCCCAGGCTGCGGTTCGGGATGAATTAGCAAAACTGGATGAAAGGTTGGGTTTTCAGGAATATGATTTAGCCAGTATTGAAGAAAAGAAACATTACATTCAAGCAGCATTAGTGTCGATGGATCCGCGAACCGGCAAAGTGAAAGCAATGGTTGGTGGCAGGGATTTTTCAGTGAGTCAATTCAATCGATCCATCAGCAACAATCGACAGGCGGGATCATCTTTTAAACCTTTCCTTTTTCTCGCCGCAATTGACCAGGGCAAATACACACCTGCGTCAATTGTGGTTGACTCTGCTGTTACCTTTGAATATGATCGTCAAAAGTGGACGCCTTCTAATTTTGACAATTCATTTAGCGGGCCCATTACAATTAAAACTGCATTATCAAAATCCCGAAATGTTGTGGCTGCAAAAGTGATATTTGATATTACTCCGGAACGAACAGTAGATTATGCAAAAATAATGGGGATAAAAAGCCCGCTATCAGCTACTCCCTCCCTGGCATTGGGTACCTCCGGCGTTTCACCTTTGGAAATGTGCAGCGCTTACTGTCCATTTGCCAATGGCGGCATTAGCCGTGAACCATTAATAATAAAATATATTGAAAATTCCCTGGGAAATACATTGGATGAATTTTCCAGCCAAAGCAACCAGGTTGTTGATCCGCAATCGATTTATTTGGTTTTGGATATGCTGAGAGAAGTCGTGGAAACAGGCAGCGGTAGAAGCGTTCGTTCGTTAGGATTCCACAGACCTGCGGCAGGGAAAACCGGAACAACGAACGATGCCCGGGACGCCTGGTTCATTGCTTTTACTCCTGAATTGGTCACAGCTGTTTGGGTTGGTTTTGATGATAATCGCCCGATAAAGGATAAGAACAACGTGGAATTGAGCAGTGCTATTGCTATTCCAATCTGGACACAATTTTTGGAAAATGCGCTCCGTGGTGAACGATATCGTAATTTCCCCATACCCGAAGGAATTATTTTTGTTTACGTTGATCCTAAAACCGGTGAAATTGTTCCGCAAGATTTTCCCGGTGCACAACAGGTTGCTTTAAAAGCCGGTACAGAGCTCCCTCTAAAAGACTTGACAAGGGCTTATTCTTTTGATGATACTACATCAACTATTTCCGATTCACTTGAAAATATGTTTTAAGAGTTAAATCAGGATTCAACTACTACTTTTGGTAATTAGTGTCTGTCCGAAAAAATTCAATTTTCTGTCATTCCGGCAATCCTGTCCAGTTACATTAATTATAAAAGGAAGACAGACTGGGCTTTAAAGCCGGAACCTCCCTGTTTAACGGATTAGATTCCCGCTAAAAACATGCGACCGAAGGAAGTGCCTGTGGTACGGGAATGACATAGTCGGACAGAAACTAATTAAATTAGCCCAATCCGTTAACTGAAACCTGTTTACTATTATCTTTATCCAAACCATTAGAATTGAAATACTTCAAAATGAACAAAAATAAAATACATACTTCAAAATTCACTCTCATCGGAATTGGCGAAATCCTCTGGGATATTTATGACAACAACAAAAAATATTTAGGCGGTGCGCCAACAAACTTTGCCATCCATTGCGCCCAATTGGGAAATAATGGTATCGTTGTCAGCCGGGTTGGTGAAGACAAATTGGGTCAGGACATTCAAAATTCTTTGCACCAGAGAAATCTATCCCACGAGTACATACAAATAGATTCAAAAAAACAAACGGGAACTGTTAACGTAACGTTGGACAAAAACAGTGTACCTCATTTTCTCTGTACAACTGATGTTGCATTTGATTATTTGCAGCCGAATGAATTACTTTTCCAATTAGCTAAAAAAGCTGATGGTGTTTTATTTGGTACCTTAGCTCAACGTAATGAAATATCAAGAAAAACCATCCTAAATTTTCTCTATCAAGCGAAAACAGTGTTCAAAATTTACGATGTCAACTTGCGCGGCTGGAGTAAAAAAACAGAAGAAATAGTCCATAGTTCTCTTGCTCTCTGTGATGCGATTAAATTAAATGATTCTGAATTACACATTTTGAAAAATGCCTGGCAGCTAAATTTAGATGCAGTAGCTTTTCTGAATTATCTTATAACAAAATATCATTTAAAATTAGCAGCGTTAACGTTGGGTAAAAATGGATGTCTATTATTAGACCAGGATACCACAGTTGAAACAAAAGGATTAAAAATCTCGCCGGTTGATACAACAGGTTGCGGAGATGCATTTGCTGCCGGGTTAATGAACCAGTATTTAGCCGGCAAATCATTAAAAGAAATATCTGAATTTAGCAATGCGCTTGGCGCTTTTGTAGCGCAATATTTTGGTGCGACACCGGTTTATTCGTTGAAAAAGCTGAAAACTTTCCAACATTCTTTAACACAAACTACTCATATCAATCATCACTGATGCTTAACGTTTTGAGTAATTAATCTCACCAAAATGGTAATATTTTTATCAATAATATATATTAGAATTTTAGTAACTATTCAGCCACAGAGACTCGGAGACGCAGAGTTTAGAAAATGAGTTCTTAAAAATGAAATAACTTTAGAATTTAAGGCTGTCAATAGGTTTGAAGCTGTTTTCAAGGTACAGCTACTATCTTATTTGCATTTAACAAAAATAAACTAGATTTTCTTATAACCTTTTATGTACCAATTTTTAAAGATGGCATTGATAGAGTAGCTATAAAAGACTCTGTGTCTCGGTGTCTCTGTGGCAATTTTATTATAGCTGAATAGTTACGAATTTTAAAATATAAGGGAAGGAATAAAATGAAACATAAACTTATTTTAATCGGATTTGGAGTTGTAGGGCAGGGTTTAACAAAAATTATAATTAACAAAAAAGACTACCTAAAAAAGGAATATGATTTCGACTTTGAAATTGTTGCCGTATCTGATATATTAAAAGGCTCCATAGCCAATCCTGCCGGATTAGACCCGGAAAAATTATTATCACTTGTAAAAAAAGGCGGGAAGCTTGATGAATATCCTGAGGGTATAAAAGGAATGGATGCTTTGACAACCATAAACAACGTTGACGCAAACATAATGATTGAACTTTCTTATACTGATGTAAAAACCGGTGAACCTGCCACATCTTTTTGTAAAGCCGCTTTTATAAAAGGCATACATGTAGTCACATCTAATAAAGGTCCGGTATCACTTTTTTATAACGAATTGAAAAACTTAGCCACATCCAAAAATTTAATGTTGGGAATTGAAGGAACAGTTATGAGCGGGACTCCAGTACTAAATACAGCATTGAAGAGTCTGGCAGGTTGTAAAATATCAAAAATCAGCGGCATCTTAAATGGTACAACAAATTACATCCTGTCAGAAATGGAACAGGGCAACACTTATGAAGATGCTCTGAAAAAAGCACAGGAATTAGGATATGCTGAAGCTGATCCAACAGGTGATGTTGAGGGTTGGGATACACTTGCAAAAGTTATTATTCTCTCTAACGTTGTTATGGGTGGCAACGTTAAAATTGAAGAAACAGATAATGAAGGCATTACGAAAATAACATTGGAAGATGTCGAAAAAGCAAAAGCAGAGGGAGCGCGTTGGAAATTAATCGGCGAGACCAGTTTAAAAAATGGTCAAATTGAAGCAAAAGTAGCCCCGGTTAAATTAACGTTATCTGACCCGCTTGCCAATGTAATGGGCGCAACAAACGCTATCACATTTGAAACTGATTTGCTTGGTCCTGTAACAGTCATCGGAGCCGGGGCTGGAAAAAGTGAGACGGGGTATTCTATACTCACCGATCTGTTAGATATCAATCGTTCGTTGAAAAAATAAAAATAAATTTTACTTGACTGTTAATCAATATTTTATTATTATATATTACTTTCAAATCTTATAATTTTATTTCGTTATTTACATGTTTTGAATAATAATATTATCAATTACCTTCACATAAAGAGGAGACATAATTATGGGGAAACATGATTGGCGAGAGCCACCTAAAAAGTGGAATTTTAGAACAAGAGCGGCGCATGTTGGCTACGATCCTTTTCTCAGCATGGGCGCTGCCAGACCTCCAATTTTTTCATGCTCAACATTCATCGCCGAAAATGCAGAAAAACTGGAAAATATGTTCAGAAGATCTGCGGGATTGGACAAAGTATTGGCTCCGGACGATGAGTGGCCAATTTATACAAGAATTTCAAATCCAAACTTCATTATGCTTTGTGACCGGCTGCAATGTCTTGAGCAAGGCGCTGACAATAGCAGAGCTGTATATTTCCCAAGTGGTTTGTCAGCTATTTTTACGACTGTATTAGCTCTCTGCAATCCGGGGGATACATTAATATTTGGCATTCCTATTTATGGCGGCACTGATCATCAATTTCGACATTTAATGCCTGAAAAATTAGGCTTAAATGTAGTTCCTGTCGATGTCAGCGATCCCAACAAAATGGAAGAAGCGATCAAAAAATATGCAAATACGCTAAAATTAGTTTTTATTGAAACACCAGCCAATCCAAGTTTAACAATGGTTGACATTCAAGCGGTTGCTGATCTGACACATTCCCTGTCCGATGGTATTCTTGCTGTCGATAATACATTTATGTCGCCAATTCTCCAGCATCCCTTTAAATACGGAACAGATATCATCATCTACTCAGGTACAAAATCCATTGGCGGACATTCCGACTTAATAGCAGGTTTCATTGTTGACCGGGATGTTTCACGAGCGGCAAAGATAAATTCAACGCGATCCACTTCAGGTCCGACTCCCTCAGCTTATGATGCCTGGCTATTATTCAGATCATTGGATACCCTTGAAGTGAGAGTATTAAAATCCCAGGAAAATACAAAAAAAGTTGCCAAATTTTTGCTTGATCACCCCAAAGTTGACAGGGTGATCTACCCGGATTTCTATGATAAAAATAGCGCTAACTGGGAAATATATCAGAAACAGTGCGAAGGCCCCGGATCAATGATTACCTTTGATCCGGCCGGCGGCAAAGAAGAATCTTATACCATTCTGAACAATCTCGAAATTTTTGGTCTGGCTGTTTCTTTAGGCGGGGTCGAATCATTAGCAGAAAATCCCTGGTTTCATACGCACCTTGATGTGCCCGATGAAGACAAGTTGAATTCAAACTTTAAACCGCAAACAGTCAGGCTCGCCGTTGGTTTGGAAGACCCGGATGACTTGTGCGGGGATTTGGAGCAAGCACTGGCGAGAATATAATGGTGAGTGGTTAGTGGTGAGTGGTTAGTGGTGATTGGTTAGTGGTGATTGGTTAGTGGTGAATTAGGTAATAGGGTAATGGGGTAATTAGATTGAGGTAGTAGATATTTATTTTATTGTTACTTAATTTGGACAAACCAGATGAAAAAAAGGAGTATTGGAGTAATGGAGCGATGGATTTTTCAAACACAAACTTTATTGCTCCAAAACTCCATTTTTCCTTTTTGATTTTTTCTTGATCTCAGCCTTGATCTCGACCTTTCTTTAACTCCAAACTCTATAGGGCGCAAACAATGAAAATTGAACATTACAAAAATATAAAAATAGAACCGGTAACAGATCCCAAGACCAAAGGTGTAACCAAGCGTGTTCTTATCTCCCCTAAAGACGGCGCGCCGAATTTCACTATGAGAATGTTTCATGTTGAACCCGGCGGTTACACGTTCCACCATTCTCATGATTTTGAACATGAGGTTTTTATTACCGAGGGAAAAGGCTTGGTAATTTCTGAAAACGGAAGTACACCTGTTGAGAAAGGTTTTTCTGTTTTGATTGAACCGGGTGAAATCCATCAAATCAAAAATACCGGAGAAACAGAACTTACGTTTTTGTGTTTGATTCCGAACCAGAAGTAAATTTAATTTATTAAATTTTTAGTAACGTTCACCAGGTGTTAATGAAAATAAGATTGAATAATTCCAACATATGATTTTTATTTAAACAACCCCGCAAAAAAATCCAAAATGGATTCCACAATCGTTCGATCTTTGCCGGAGGGAATTTTGACATCATCGGTTTCATCCAAATAGATGATGCCGTCGCCATCTGTATCCAATGAATCATCAAATGCAGGTATGTCTGAACCCGGCGCAGTAACCGAGGCTAAACCTTGTTTTAACCGATCCCAGTCAAATAACTGACCCGGATCAGGTTTGCGGGGCGTAATTTCTTCGTGTCCGCGAACCAGTTCGATGGGAATATTAAACTGCTCCATTTTTTGTTTCACTAACCAAATGAGCGCGTCATACTGAAAATCCGAATAACGAAATAACTGACCATCGCCCTGCAATTCAATTCCGATGCTGCGGTTGTTTAAATTTTCTCTTAACACACCGTTTATCTCCCAACTGCTTCTGCCGGCATGCCAGGCAGTGTGTTCATCTTTCACCATTTGAATGATCGGGCGCAAATCCCGGGCAATAATATATTGTGCTGAAACCTGCCGCGTTGAACGCCAAACATCCGGTTTAAACCAGCTAATGGTTCCCTGCAAGCTGTTGATTCTTCCATTATTGCTGCCGGTGTGATGTATTATGATCATTTCGTTGGCAATTTTGTCGGTATGAAAGAATTGGCTTTCTATCCATTCTATTTGCATGTTTTCCTCCAATTGTTTGGTGTATTTGTGAGTGGTGAGTGGTGGAGTAGTGAGTGGTAGAGTAGTAAGTACAATCAATGCTTCAATTTTACTCACCACTAACCACTCACGACTCACCACCTACTACTCACCAAATAATTTAGTAATCTCATCTTGATAGAATTCAGGAAAATCAATTTCATCATGTTCCGAAATAAGTTTAATCCCATATCCCGGTTCCATAATTTTCCCAATTTTTTTAGCTAAAATATTCTTCTCTTTCAAACTCTCTATTATTTTGTGGCTTGATTTTCTTTCAGTGACAATTAATAAGGCGCCAGAGGCAATAACACCAAAAATATTTATATCGTACTGATCACATAAAAGCTTTGCTTCAGGTATTTTGGGAATCTCTTTTTCGAATATTTTCATACCACATCCGGCTGCATTTGCCAATTCATGAAGACCCATTGCTAATCCGCCTTCTGTGGGATCGTGCATTGCTTTTACACCGCCTGTTTTAACCGCTATTTGAGCCTCTCTTAAAATACTGATCCCCGGTTGATAAATAAAATTTTTACATTTTTCCACCAAATCTGCGGAATAAATTTCTGTTAATTTCTCTTCCTTTTCACGAGCGATTATTGAAGTTGCTTCAATGGCGATTCCTTTTGTCAATAAAATATCATCACCCGGCTGCGCATTTTCATTTTTTATCAGCAAGTCTTTTTTTACTTCACCTAACATCTGACCAATAAGGATTGGACGATTAATGCCATAAGTTACTTCGGTATGTCCGCCGCAAAAAGAGATTTTTAATTGGCAGCAGACTTGATTCACCTGGGAGAAAATATCTTCCACCATTTCTTGGGTTGTTGCTGCCTCAGGAAGCAATAGTGTGCCCAAAAACCATTTTGGCACACCACCCATGCAGGCGATATCATTGGCGTTGATATTGATGGCATAATAGCCGATGTCATCGGTAACAAATGTTATGGGATCAGTTTTGGCGATTAAATATTGATCACCAAAATTAATCACGGCAGCATCCACGCCAACTTTAGGACCAATTATTATCGAATCGTCACCGGTTGTATATTTCTTTATCATTTCACCCAGAAATTGCGGCGACATTTTTCCCAACGGCAGAAAGTCAGTTTTTTCTGTCATTCAACAACCTCCACCTCAAAGACAACAGTTCCCCCTCCTGTATAGTTGCACGGGTCCAAACAATGAACGAAACCTTTGTTTTCATTTTTCCTGTTTAATCCAATTGAAAATGGGCTAACACCGTGGGACAGGGCAACATGATACGGTAAAATTGAAGATAATGAATGCATACATATACTGGAAGATTTTGAGGGATCAATGATATATCCTTTTTTCAAGTAAAACGAATCTCCCTTTTGATAAACAGGGCAGGTGCCAGTAATTTTAATCACTTTTACTTGAAGATCTTTAATGTCTTTTTCAACTGCCATAAGAATTCCCCTTTTTGCAATCAAATTAAAATAAATTAAAAATATGTAAATAGCAAGTATTTTTTTGGAAACGTAATTCTAAATTTTTTTCTTGACTTTTAGTCTCATTATATTAACTTATAATTGGAGAAATTGGTATCCACTCGAAATTATTAAAAGTTATTTTATTCTTTTATTCATCCTCTACGAGGATGTAAAACTTCAGCGATGATTTATTTTACAATAATAATTTATAAAACAAAAAGTTGGCAGAAGTGTGCAATAGAATTAGCAGAATTATTGATAGCAGCCTGTCCGACTTCTTTTTGGCGAAAATAATAAAAAATAGAGAGTAAAATAATTCTGCTATAAATCATTCTGCGATATAATTGTTTTAAATTATATTCAATTTTGGATGCAGCTTTGCTGCATTAGTCTGTTATCAGTTCAATCTTTGTTTTTTTTGCAAAAATTTTCAAATATACAGCAATTTGGTGGATGGGAAGGGACTAATCACCAATAACAATTCACCAGTTACCAATGCACTTTAGTGCGCTAGGAATAACCGACTTATTTTTTCAATCATAATTCTCTTTTCTTTTAAAAAACAGAGAGGTAACTGAAAAAATGAAGATATATTTTAAACATCTCCAAATTGTTCAAATATCTCTATATTCAATTCTTTTGCTATTTGAACCTTCTTTTTGCCAGAATATCCAATTACCAAATGTTGATACAGTAAATTTAATTGGTGGAAATATTGTTTATGTGAATATCAATGCATCAGGTGCTAATAATGGCAATTCCTGGAGCGATGCCTTTACAAATATAGAAGATGGAATAGAAAAAGCAAATTCATCAAACGCCCAGGTTTGGGTTGCAAAAGGAACATATCGTGAAAATCTTGTTATGCAAAATAGCGTTGGGATTTATGGCGGTTTCAATGGAAACGAGACATCATTAAATGACAGGAATCCTTCTCAAAATATAACAACCATCGATGGTCAGAGACGTACGAGAACGATCCTTTGTTATGGTTCCAACACAGTTGACGGTCTTACTATTAAAAACGGCTATGTGCCTGAAGGTAACGGTGATGTTTTACAAAACCGAGGCGGTGGTATTCTTTTTTACATGGCAAATGGTGCAGTTAAAAATAATTTTATTTCTGATAATTCAGCCGGCTGGGGTGGCGGTATTTATGTCGAAGGAAATGTAAACAATCCCGGTTATGTTTTAATTGAATACAATATTATTACCAGGAATACAGGTACTTCTTGTGCCGGCGGTATAGAAATTGATCACTCGCGTGCAACTGTAAGATTTAATACGATTGTTGACAATATTGGGCACGGACTTGAAATCCCGACCCACCCTCCTATCACTTATGGAGAATTTCATAGCAATATTGTTGATGGTAATTTATTCAACAATCATCCGCGTTGGAACGGATACCGTCCAAAAGGCATGGATGTTTGGGCTTACGCCAGGGCTTGTACGGATTATACTTTTATCGGAGAAATTTGGGATTACGATTCAAGATGGGGTTCGCCATTTGATCATCCAACTAATATTTATGGAGATCATGAAAACAAGGATCCTCGATTTATCAATCGTCAGGGTCGCGATTTTCGTCTTCAATCAAATTCTCCCTGTAAAGGCACTGGAAAGCCAAGTGGTGGCAGTGCAACGAACATGGGGGCGATTCAAGGTGGCAGTACAACTTCCGAAACAGTATCAACTCCGAACCAGCCATCCGGGCCTTCCAGCGGTACAATAAATCAAAATTTAAGTTATAGTACCGGTGGTTCATCGAGCAGTTCCGGGCACACAGTTGAGTATCAATTCAACTGGGGAGATGGTAATTATTCGGGATGGGGATCTTCATCGCAGAGTCATAGTTACGCTAATTCCGGTAATTACTCAATTCAAGCACGGGCGCGCTGTATAACGCATACGAATATTATGTCAGGTTGGTCTGCAAGTAGAAGTGTATCAATATCAGCTGATAGCTATACCTTATCCATTTCGATTTATCCATCCGGGAAAGGCACAGTATCAAGAAATCCCAATAAGAATTCATACAATTATGATGAGACTGTGTGGCTAACAGCCACTCCTTCATCCAATTATTTATTCGACCAATGGGGTGGTGCTTTAAGCGGAAACACCAATCCCAGAAAAATAATAATGAATGACAATAAAAGTGTTACCGCATATTTCAAGCAAATACCCGAAGAGGTTTCCACACCTAACAAGCCGTCGGGACCTGCCAGCAGCAAAATAGATTTGAGCGTAACTTTTACTACAAGCGGTTCAATATGTAATTATGGACATGCGGTTGAATATCAATTTAGCTGGGGAGCAAGCGATCAATCAGAGTGGGGATTTTCTTCACAATCAACTAACTACTCAACTGTTGGAACATTTACAATAAGCGCCCGGGCACGATGTAAAAACGATACGAACATTCTTTCTGATTGGTCTTCAGGGAAAAGCTTTTCAACCTCAGGTTATAAGTTAAATATTTCGATAAATCCTTCCGCTGCCGGAACGGTGTCAATAAATCCCCTAAAATATCAATTCAATTCAGGTGAAGTTGTACAATTATTTGCGAATCCATCATCGGATTATTTGTTCGATAAATGGAGCGGTGATTTAAGTGGAAGCGATAACCAGGTGTTATTAATTATGAATAACGACAAAAAAGTTATCGCTCACTTCAAACAAATACCAGAAAAAATATCAACGCCAAACAAATCCACAGGCGCTTCCGATGGCAAAGTAGATCAGAACTTAACTTTTACTACTGACGGATCGTCAAGCAATTTGGGTCATTCAGTTGAATACCAATTTAGTTGGGGAGATAGTACAGAATCAAGTTGGAATGGAAATAGCAGCAGCCACGCTTACACTAATCCTGGAACTTACCAGGTAAGAACTCAAGCAAGATGTATTGATCATCCAAATATAGTTTCCGATCTTTCAGAAAGCCAGTCAATTACCATTACGCCAAATTTTTATTCGATCTCCGGTAAAGCCTGCTACTATTCAGGAGAGCAACCCATTCAGAATGTAACAATAGCAGTATCAGGTGATAAAGACACAAATCAGCAAACTGACACAAACGGTGAATATACTCTCCAACTTGAATGTGATAAAAATTTTAAAATGACGCCCATAAAGGCAAAAGGTATGAATATTGGATATTTAGACATTACCATGTATGACGCCGTGTTAGCTGCCCGGTATTCCATGGGTTTGGAACAGTTAGATGATTACCAGCAAATCGCTGCTGATGTGGACAGGGATGGAAATGTCAGCCTTTTTGATGCGGTTTTAATCGCCCGTTATACAATTGAATTACCATCACCTACCGACTCATCCTGCGTAAGTGAATGGACTTTTTCTCCATCGGAAAGATTCTACCAGAATCTCAATTCAAATTTTTCCGATCAGAATTTTTTTGGTATTATTTTGGGCAATATTCATGGTAGCTGGCAACCGCCCGGATCTATAAAAATAAACCGGTTAAAAACTTTAACTTATCAATATTTGGATAAAATAAAAATTGAAAAAGAAAGAGTTATCCTTCCATTAATTATCGATCCGGAGCAAAATGTTCAATCAATTGAAATTGAGCTAATGTATGATTCAAACGCACTAAATTTTCAGAAAATTGAAAAGACAAAATTATCTGAAAAATTCCAATTATTTCATAATAACTGTAAAGGTCAGTTGAGAGTAGGTATGTTTTCCGTTACTCCCTCAAATGGAGGTGGTGTATTACTAAAACTTATTTTTTCAACAAATCCGTCGTTCAACAAAAAGGTGTTTTTTCATCTAAAAGAATTTAAAATAAACAAAAAAATTAATATGCAAGTAAAAATGGAAATCATTTTAAATAAAAAAGTTTTTCCAATCACTAATTATAAATTGAGTCAGTGCTATCCGAATCCATTTAATAATTCAACTCAATTCAATCTCGATCTGCCTGAAAGTGGTTTTATTTTCGCTGTGATTTATAATATAAAAGGTCAGGAAATTATCAAATTAATTGAAAATAATTTTCCTGCGGGGCATCATATTCTGAAATGGAATGGGACAGATGAAGCCGGAACATTTGTAAACAGTGGCATCTATCTATTAAAATTAGTATTTAATGGAAAATCAGGGAGCAAAGAATCTAGCATCAGGCGTATCATGTTAATGAAATAAATTTTACAAATTAAATTTTTATATTGACAATGTGCAAAAAATTTATTATAATTACAGCTAACATATTTTGAATACTATTCAAATCTTAAAATGTGAGGTCTGCCTATCCAAAAAAAGTAGCCAAGTCTAACCTATCTAATGCCTTTCAGGAGGGGAAAAATGAAAATCTACGTAGGGAATTTACCTAAGGATGCCGATGAGGGTGACCTGATGGAAATGTTCGAGGAATATGGACGTGTAAGGAATATCAAAATCATTCGTGACCGTTTTTCAAACCATTCAAGGGGATATGCTTTTTTGGAACTGCCTGACGAAAAGTCTGCGCGCCAGGCAATAGAAGATTGGGATCAAGGATCTATCGATGACCAAATTATCAAAGTAGATGTTGCCAAAGTATCTCGAGGTCATGTGCTTCATCGGAATAATCCGATGGCATAATTTTTTTAATTGAATAAAATTAATCTCTTAAAGATTAGCTGTCAGTGGAATAATAATGAATTCTGCCTGATTTTTTTGGGCGCCACTGACTTTTTTTTTAGTATCTACACCGAGGAATATTTATACCCCAGGGAATTTGTATGAGTATTATCAATTTTATAAAATTATCAAAATAAAAAACATAACAATGGATAAGAATTTATACGCCCACTATTTTCGGAAACTCGCATCGCTATTAAGTTTATTGATCATTGTTATTCTTTTGTCAATTCTCTCCCCATATTTTTTTACAACAGAAAATCTTTTTTCAATCGGATTACAAATGGCAGTAATTGCCATCATGTCCATCGGACAAATGTGGATCATTATTTCCGGTGGAATTGATCTTTCAGTCGGTTCTGTGCTTGCCTTATCCGGTGTTGTCTCAACCCTGCTTATTTCCAGTGGATTTGATATCCTGACTGCCTCATTGGTCGGAATAATGGTTGGCTCGCTGTGCGGAGTCATTAGTGGTTTTCTTATTTCAGCGGGAAAGCTTCCACCTTTTATTGCAACATTAGGAATGATGGGTATCGCCAGGGGTATGGCGCTGATTTTAACAAAAGGCGTTCCGGTTTTTGGCTTGCCCGAATCCTTTTCTGTAATTAGCAACGGCAGAATAGCAAACCTGGTTCCTATTCCAATACTCATTACTTTATTATTAGCTCTAATAGGACACATTATTCTGACTCGCACACCGTTTGGTAGATACACTTATGCAATCGGCAGTAATTTTGAAGCTGCCAGACTTTCCGGTATTCGCACATCACGCACACTGATTTATATTTATACACTGGGTGGCATGTTGTCCGGGCTTGCAGGTATTATTTTAGCGTCCAGGCTTAGCACAGGTCAACCTACAGCCGGCACCGGTTATGAACTTGATGTGATAGCTGCCTGCGTAATTGGAGGCGCCAGTTTAAGCGGCGGCGCTGGCACAATTTGGGGCGCTATTCTTGGCGCTCTTTTAATCGGGGTGCTGCGAAACGGATGTAACCTTATGGATATTTCAGCATTTTGGCAACAAGTAGCCATTGGCGCGCTTATTGTTATTGCAGTTTTTATTGATCAATATCAGAAGAACAGGTAAAGGTAAAAGAACAGGTTAAGGTCAAGGTCAAGAAATCATCACAAAATATACTCTTATTTCAATTTTGGAAAATCTTTTCCTTTACCTATACCTATACCTTTTCCTTTACCTTTTCAAAAATCTTCACCTAATTTTTTACACGGAGGAAAAACAATGTACAAACGATTTTTTATTCTTTTTGTAATTACTATCTTATTATTCCAAGTAGGATGCTCAAACCAATCCACACAAACACAAAAAAGGATTCTCGTTTCGCCTAAAGGACTCGTGCTTTCTTTCTGGGTAACTGTCAAAGCTGGTGCAGATTCTGCGGGAAAGGAATTTAATGCAAAAATTATCTGGAAAGGACCTAACCAGGAAACAGATATTGCAGGACAAATTGCAATTGTAGAAGATTACATTAACAAAGGGATAGACGCGATTGTTATTGCTGCTTGCGATGCGCAAGGTCTTATTCCGGTATTGAAAAATGCAAATAATAAAAACATCCCTATAATCACAATTGATTCGGGAATTGAATCTGACCTGCCGCGCAGCTTTATCGCAACAGACAATACCGTTGCTGCACATAAAGCCGCACAAGCATTGGCAAAAATGATTAACGAAGAGGGAAAAGTTGCCTGTATTCCATTTATTCCCGGGGCTGCAACTTCAATATGGCGGGAGAAAGGATTTGTGGAAGAAATAAAAAAATATCCCAATATTGAACTTCTCCCCATCCGCTATTCTCAGAGTGACGTGGCTATAGGAATGGCTGTAGTAGAAGACATTTTAACTGCACATCCGGATCTAAAAGGTATATTTGCAGCTAACGAATCAGGGACAATCGGGACTATTCAAGCATTAAAGACAAAGAATAAAATTGGTAAAGTAAAAGTGATTGGTTTTGATGCAGCGCCAAACGAGATAAAAGCATTAAAAGCCGGTGAAATAGATGGTTTGATTGTACAGGATCCTTTCAAAATGGGCTACGAGGGAGTAAAAGCAGCAATTAAATCTATGCAAAACGAACCCATACCAAAAAGAATCGATACCGGTGTTTATGTTGTAACTAAGGATAATTTATCCCAACCTGAAATTCAACAAATAATCAATCATTGATATAATTGTAAAAACTCCTTGACAATTATCATTTTATGTATTATATTTACTCCGCATTTTAGTTAGCGACAATTTAATAAATAATTTTTTATTCCAAACAGAAGGATTTTTCTAATGACCCACAAAGATTTGGAATACTTTAAAAAACTTCTTTTGAAAAAAAGAGACGAAATTTTGCATGAGCTCGGATTCATTAAGGAGTCATCAAAAAATCAAAATAAGGAAACTTCAGGAACTGATTCCACATATTCTATTCACATGGCTGATCACGGTACTGATGAAGAGCAGAGAGAAAAAGCATACTACCACGCATCAAGAGAAAACAAGTATTTACTTTATTTGGAAGATGCTTTGACAAGAATCGAAGAGGGCTCTTATGGAATGTGTCTCGGCTGTGAGCAAGAGATACCAAAAGAAAGATTAAAAGCAGTACCGCATACCCAATTATGTGTTCCATGCAAAATGAAAGAAAAACAAGCCTGATATTTCGCAGCTAGTTTTTTGGAAATATGCAGCAACATCTATATTTGATCTTACCCCAATTTCTACCTGTTAGGAAGTTGGGATTTTTCTTTTTTTCCAACCTGGGCTAGTCCAACCCGACACCGACTAAAAAATATCGTAAAACCTCAGTTATCGATAAATGTAGAGTTACTAAAAACCTTATTTTTATCTTTAAAACCTTAATAGAATACAAAAATCAACTAAATTCTTAAACCTTATTACCTTATTTGTGACATGAAAGCAGAAAAATAAGGTTTCTGTCCTAACATCATATTGGTATAATTCTGAATATATAAAAAAAAAGCAGCCTTAAAAAATAATGGGAAGAAAGGAGGTAAAACCCAGAATAATTTAAGGCCGCAAATATTTATAAATAACTATTTTTTATTATGTTACATTTTTGAGCAATAATTCAAAACATCAATTATTAACAAATTAGATGAGTTTAACTTTATAAGGATTCAAAAGTTCCAATTTTTTTATTTTTTTTCTCGCTTCATTTTTTTTCTCAATGAAATGGGCACGTTAAAAAAGAGATCGAAGATCCAGTGTTCCAATAAAGCGCCGCGTTCTCCGAAAACCGGAATAATGTGAACAATGCTTGTCGCCCATCTGCCAGCCATTAAGCGGGATAGCGCAGGAAATTTTGCCACCATTTGAATGGGAAATCCCAAGTATCCAACATAATGCCAGAACGAGATCAATGCTGCAATCCAGTAATTTTTTATATCTCTCTCTTTTATCATAAGGTATATTACATAAGTCCCCCTGACTAATGAGCCCGGAGAAATCGGTGTTGCCTGAAATGCTGCTAATACTATTCCAGCATATAAAAGACCTTCTGCCCATGTTTTTCCAAACGCAATCATAGCATAAATAGCTGCAACCAATGAAATTACTTGCGTGATAGGCAAAGTTGCCACATGAACTGCAACGCATTTTAAATATTTTTGAATGAACGGATCTTTAATATTATCCCGAATATAATCAGCCTCGACTTCTGACAACATTCCTTCATCATGTCCGGCATTTACATTTTCTAATAACCATTGCTCCCTGAATTCTGCATCTCTATAAAATCGAACCGGGTATGTTACGGCAAATTTGAAAGCTTCCCAGGCGAATTTTCCATCAGTGAGAAAACGAAACCATTTTGGAGGCAGCCAACTAATTAAAAATCTTTGCCGCCAGAAAGAGAATGGTTTGTTTAATAATAATAATACTCTTTCTTCGGTCACTCTCCCATCGCGGTACCAGTCAATTAATGTAAGCGCCTGCTTTGCTTTAAGCACTCTTCCAAAATAACCTTTTGTTGAGAACAAACTCTTGATATGGCGCGAGTAATTATCATTTCCCCACAGCCTTCTAAAAAATCGACCTAAAAAAGGAATCAAGCCGAGCAGGTAAAATAAAATAAATTTAAAAACAGATGAATTAAAAGATTCGCTATGTTTCTCATCTACCAATCCTTTACATTTCCATCCTTTAATGATGCCCGCTCTCACTGATTTTCGCAACTTCTTTTTATAGATTAATTTAATCCAGTGGTGCGTTAAATCAGGCAGAGATTCCCGATATTGTGGATCTCTTACTTTTAATTCTTCAATTACAGGTTTCAGATCAATGAATTCCTGTTCATATTTTTCAATGAATTCATCTAATTTTTTATAATTAGCCCGATCAAATTGAACGAGCTTGCCGCGGAACAATCCTTTAATGATCAACTTAAAATCAGCAGGACTCATCGGCAAAAAAGGTAACAGCGCCAGTCCGGCTCTGAAATCGATAGCAGTCACACCATCATAGTTGTTTTTGGAAAGCTGTGTCCGTTTAAGCGCATTTGGCTGACTTTTCATAGTGGACCATTCATATTGTCGCGCTAATTCCGGGGCGCCCATATCATGCAGCAATTTGACAAGATCAGCCATGAATTTTCTTTTTGTAAGAAATTCAGCTGATGTAATAGACCCGTCGTCAGGAATTTCTTCAAATTTTTTCCAATTTTTTCGTTTAAAAATTTCATCATCTATCTCGAATTTCCAATTTCGTCCGGTGATCCATTCATTGACCTCTCCGAAACTATCCATTGTATTATCATAAAAGGTCGCATAAGTATTAACGACAGCATCTTCACTATCCAGATAAATTTTTGCAGCACGACGAATGAGTTTCTGCCATAGCACACCAACCCTGGCAGCAGAATAATGCGTTTGAGCAGCAAAAGGTCCCTGGTATGCAAGCCAATAAATTAAATTTCTAAAAGAATGCGAGAAGTTTGATGGAGGAATTAATATCTTGATCGCATAAACATTGCCAACTTTGAGATCAGAAAAAGCCATCGAAGAATTCATCTGCTCAATTTCAACTAATTTTACACGATAAACCTGTCCCGCAAATCCACCACCAACAAATTTTTCTATTTCTAATGTTGCAGTTGCTTTTTCATCAGGGCAAATCGCTGTTAAATTGTAGTGAAGCAGATCGCCAGTTTCATAACGTGATGGTGGATATGACCTGATTAAATTCGCCTTGTCCACCTCCTGGCGCAGCTTATCACATACTTCTAATGAATATGGTAAATCAAATTCGCGCTGGTTTTTGGTGTCTTGTTTTTCAGCTTCACTACTTTTTTTAGTTTCATTTATTTTTACAGTTAGTTTTTCTTTCTCGGTAATCCCCATAATTTCCCTTATTCATTAAACATTATTTTGTGATTATTATTTCACAAGGATTAAATATATGCCCTGCCATTAATCAGGCTGGGAAATATAAAGAATTAAAAATACAAAATCAAGAGAAAATCATTCTTAAAAAATCTTATTTCTAATATGATTAAGGTCGATTTTAAAAATTGATATGAATAATGGGTAATTTAAAAACAAAAAGTAACTATTCTGTCATTCCGGCAATCCTGAATAGTTACATTTTAAAAACAGGGAAATACAGACTATGCTTTAAGCTGGAATCTCCTTTGTTCTCCACGGAGATACCCGATAAGAGATTTCGGGAATGACACATTTTAAATTTCAAATATCTTGATAGTGACCAAAAAATTCTACTGAAAATTGAACTATAAGTTCAAAAAAAAAGGGAGAGGCAAAACCTCTCCCTTAAAAAATACTCCCCTGATTAAATCAGAGGAAAAACAAAATCCCATCTCCAATCCAATTAATTCGGATCATTTTCATTATGCGTATAAATCGTGACGGTCGATGGTGAAGGAATATTGGGATTTGAATTTCTTTCCTGCATCGAATAAAGAAATCGCCTCGGCACCGGTCGATCGCTGTATGTTGTGGTAAAAACCGGGTAATCTGTTCGCTTCCAGTCGCTCCATACAACCATATTGAGGAACATAGCAATATACTTTTCCATCATAATCGCTTCGAGAACCTGTTCGCCTGTAAGTCCGGTATCCGAATAACGCGTCAGCGTAATGTTAAATTTTCCTTCGATGCCAGCCAAAACGCCATCGAGTGTGGAAAGCGCACCTGCCGCATCTCCGTTAGCATATTGACATTCTGCGCTGATAAACTGCATTTCTTCCCAGGTAATAAATTCGCTTGACCACGCTTTTGATCCATAAGTATCAGGATTTAAAAAACCGGCAGAAGCGTTGCCATCCCCGGGATCCGAACCGGTATAATTACCCTCGGAATCCTTATCGTAATAAATCTCCAGGCGGGGATCGTTACGGGATTTAAGCAGTTCAACGAGAAATTTACCAGCGCTCACATTACCAGCACGTGAGCCGGCTTCTAACTGATACCAGCAGTTATCTTCGCCATCAGTTTCAGAGTGTTTTGCCTTGAAATTATCAGCAATTGCAGCAATGCCCTGGTCCGCTTCAGCGAGTGCGAGAGCATAATTACCTGCATCAACCTCTGCCCATTCAAGATAATAGCGAGCTTTTAAGGAATGAGCAACAGCGATCCATTTATCCGCATCGCCGCCATAATAATGATCGGCATCTGAAGCGACATATCCTTCTCCGCTTACCAGGTCGGCAATAGCGCCATCCAGCAAAGTCTGAAGCGCAGTAAATACTTCAGACATTTTATCGAGTTTTGGTATTTCTGCGACAATCGCTTCGGAATAAGGGATATCACCATATAAGCTTGCCGTAGCACCCATGATAAATGCCTCTAATATTTTAGCTACTCCTTGCATTTTCTTATTGCCAGCTTCAACTGCAGCCTCTTGTAATTTTTTAATATCGACCAGGCCGGCTCCGCGATAAGCCCGCCTCCATTCCGGAGAGAATAAATCTTCCATAACTTCATAACGTCCGTAATTTTCAAACGTCATTGCTGTTCCACTCATTTGCTGCATCCAGATTGACACCAGCCAGGCATTAAAGTTTTCGTTGTAAACGAATGAATTCACTTCAATGGCAGAAAGCAAACTCTCCATTGGCACATCGGTTGCCATATTTGGATTGTTGTCGAGTTTACCACCTGTTAGGTTTTTTTCACAACTGGTCCACATAACAACAAACGAGAGGAATATTAACAATATAAATATTTTTTTCATTATTGGTTTCCTCCTCAATTAGTTAGTAATTAAAACGCAGGGTTAATACATAAGATTTTGTATTTGGCATATTGAAATAATCCATACCGCGCCCGTTTGAATCGTTCAGGTTTGTTTCAGGATCGATACCGGTATAATCAGTCCAGAGATGTAAATTTCTGCCGCTCAAACGGATATCAATATCACTGAGACCAAAATAACTGACAAACTTATGTTTGAGATTATACGAAAGCGCAATTTCACGCAGCCTTACGTAGCTTCCATCCTCAATAAACGGTTCGGTTACGTTACCCCCATCGCCTTTATACCAGTTCTGATCCAATACAACTTCTGTACCAGCGCCAGGACCGTATCCCTCAAACACTTTGGTTGTACCTCGGTCTTTTGTATCCTCATGCGTTCCAAAGTTAATGAGCTTTTGCCTTGTACCGTTCCAGACATAGCCGCCCTGCTTTATATCAATAAACGTTGACAATTTAAACTTGCCCATAAAAGTAAATTCATTACGGATACCAGCAGTCCAATCAGGATTCGGGTCATGCAGGAAACGAAACTCGGGATCACTTACCGGGTAGCCGTCTTCATTAATGAAAACTGTTCCTTCGGCAGCATCCGGATAGGCTTCATCAATATTGATGGTTGTGCCGTTATCAAGCGTATAATTAATGCCTCTGCCAAAGCGGATAAAATCCCTGCCATAAAATTGTCCCAGGGGGTATCCTTCAGCAGCAACACTTGCTAACATGGACCAGCTCAAATAGGTGATCATATCAGCGCCCATCATATCAACGCACATGTTTTCATTGGTAGCCCATACTAATCCGAGATCCCATGAAAATGTTTTTGATTTAACCGGGTTAATATCGAATTCGATCTCCCAGCCCTTATTTTCAATTATCGCACCATTGGCAGTGCGTTGAGTGTAACCAGTTGATGGCGGAAGACCAATACTGAAAAGGACATCTTCCGAGCGTGATTTATAGTATGTCAGATCGAAACCAATTCGGGAATCCCAAAAACCGAGACTGGTACCGATTTCATACTCTTTTGTTCTTTCAGGTCGCAAATCCAAAGCCGGGGCAGTAGTACTGGAGAAAAAGCCTCCAACGCCATCGTAAGAACCGGCATTCAGCGATCCTGCCCAGTATCCACCTTTGGTACCGGAAATATAACCGGTCGTGGTTGAATAAACACCTGGTTGGGCTCCTGCTTCTCCGTAAGCAAAACGCAGTTTACCATAATTAAAATATGGTATTTTTGGCATCTTTCCAAATTTTGTAAATTCCCACGCCGCACTAAATTTCGGGAACCAATGTCGCCTTTCATTAGCGCCAAAGGTTGAAGAACCGTCATTTCGCAAAGCGCCGGTGATGTATAACTGGTCAAACAAATCAAAAGTTGCCTGGCCAAAAAAGGATTCCGTATGAATCAGAGATTCATATTCATTAGCAGTAATGGTGACCATGTTATCCAATTGATTGTAACCCGGCGTGATAAAGATATCGCCGTATGTTGTTAAATGTTTGTACTCTCTTCGGTTAAAATTATAGCCTGCCATAAAATTACCGGATATATTATCACTAACTTTGGATAAATATTTCTCCAGTGCGAACGTTGCAACAAGATTATTATCAACTTCGTGGTAAATATAATTATGGCGAATCATGCTGCCATCACCGCTGTTAGCTGTACTGCTCACTGGATTAACCCTGATCCTGTCGTCATCTGAATAATCAGAACCCAGTGTATAATTTATATTGATCCAGTCCAGCGGGTCATATTGCAGCGTAAAATTGCCAAACGCCCTGCCAACCTTACTTTCATTGACCTTTTCGTAAGCAGAGAAAAACGGATTGTCGTACCTGCGTGTTTTTCTCAATACTGTTGGCGTGCTATATCGAAAAGAGCGATGCAAGCCAGTTTCCGGGTCTAAATAGGGTAAATTATTAAAATCCGGCGGACATCGAAATGCACCTAACGGCACACCTGCGACATTTGACCGGCTCATTAAATAATTTGACTTTACTTTGGCAAAAGCAAGGTTACCTGTTACTTTTAATTTATCGCTAACAACATGTGATCCTTTAATGCGGAATGAATGCTTTTTGTATTTATCTGAATTTCCAACAAAAGGTCCATCCTGATTTATTAAGCCCAGCGAGGCATAATATGTAGTTAAATTATTACCGCCCGAGATGGTAAGATTATTGTCCATTATATGACCGGTCTGATCCCACATTTCCATGCTATGGTCGTAAGTGGGGGTACTTGCATCAAGTTTAGGACCCCAGGTTCGGATGTAATCTTTTTTATATACACCCTTATCACCCTGACCATATTCAGTCTGCAACGGAACAGTTCGGTTGACTTTATCCCATGAATACGATGTTTTATAGGAAATATTTGTTCGTCCTGGTTTTCCGCTTTTTGTAGTGATTAACACAACACCGTTTGCAGCACGTGATCCGTAAATTGCCGCAGCCGCTGCTCCTTTAAGAAC
>JACKQG010001109.1_pt1 | contig 37964 bp, 31 predicted proteins | sample 8237621 | NCBI WGS metagenome assembly JACKQG01 (sample SAMN15677084, study PRJNA649215) | marine metagenome | biome: marine; feature: Black Sea; material: saline water; isolation source: suspended particulate matter (SPM) from the Black Sea western gyre | collected 2013-06-09/2013-06-10 | depth... | reverse complement strand
ACTGAAGCCTAATCTGATGCTAGCACCGGACAATCGAAGATGGACGGACGACTAGTCCATCGGTCACTCTTCTGCTACTTAGACCGCAATCAGTTACAGAAATCAACAACCACCAAAGTGACGTCGTCGTGGCATGGATGACCTTGGCGGAATCCTGCCAAAGCCACGCGAAAATGGACGCGGCGTCTCATTCGCTTTTCGACTCGGACAGCAAGGCCTCCGCCTCGATGCGGCGCCAGCGGGCTTCCAACAGGTCGAAGTAACCTATTGCCCCGTGCTGGTGGCCCTCTTCGGCGCGTCTTTCGAGCGTCTTCATCCGCTGCAGGTGTTTCTCCATCGCGTCCGTCCGGCTTCGTTTCCACTCGCTGACAACTCCGCCTGCATCAGCCGGTGCGACCAGCGGTAGATCTGTTCACTCGTTACTCGCTCTGGGGCCTTTTGGAGTACCTCGATGGCTCGCATTGCCTCGCGGGCCAGCTTCAACCGTTGCTCGGCAACGGAGGACGCGACTTGACGATCGGCCAAGTTTGTGGCGGCGGCGATCAAGTCAACATCAGCCCACTCATTAGGGCCATGACAGGTAGATACCGTCCAGACATTGCACAGGCTCCTTTCTTATTCCTGACTTGCTTCTGCCAACCAGAGTTCGGCTTCGGCTGCAGCGATATCGTCGATCTCCGCTGTCATTAGATACTTTGCAGAACGAAATCCTGACAACAATCTACACAAAAGCCGAAGATTCCTCGGCGCAGCCGATGCCGTGGATTCTGAAAGCAGTTCGAGCCGCTTCGTCATCGCTACTCGGAGCCTGGGCGGCAGGTGGGCTTCGCAGTGTCGTCGCAGTAATCACCAACGATGCGGAAATGACGACAGTTCTTGATGATCGCAGCGCGATTTATTGGAAGCCGGAAGATCGCTAGTGTTTACTGCGCCAAGAGTTAGCAGATACACCGGTCGTCATGAGGCGACCGGGAACGGCAGTTGCACTAGCGATTATACCGCCGCGCGCAAGTTGCATTGCATAACCAAGACGGAGAAGATCATGAGCAGCCAGGCCGGAAAGCTGCTTGGGTTAGCAACAGGGTCGGTTGAGCGTTCCGGAAACCCCACGAAACATGGAAATCTAGACACGGATTGAATCGGCCTACCTCGGCCAACCGATACAGGCTATATTGCCTGCTCACGACATCTGGAGATACGAGGATGCACCTCTTTGGGTGGGTTGCCGGATGCGAGATTCAGTCGTATGTTCACATTGGCTGAGTTCTCAAATCGGGAAACGATCATGTACCGCGTGGTTCGCACTATTTCGATGCTCATGGTGCTCGCGCATCTGGCGTGCGGTTGCTGCCTCCATCATGCGCACGCGTACGGTTTGCAGCCTGGCGACACGCCGGCCGTTGAAACCAGTTGTCCCTGTGGCCATCACGAGCATGAAGATGGCGGTGAGCCCGGCGACCATCAGCCCTCCGATCAAGGATGCCACCATGATCAGTGCGAATTCGCCCGTGTAGAATCGGGCGGCACTTCGCAGGTTTCGATCGACGCGTACTGCTTGCCGTTCGTCTCCGTTGTCCCAATGTCGCCTCCCGTGAACCGAATCGACGCGAGGGGTAGGACGCCACATCATCTCGGCCCGCCAATTCCAGTGCATCTTCTGAATCAAGCGCTCTTGCTTTGATTCCAGCTTGTTCCCAGTGAGACGTAGGCGTTTTCGCGCTGCGCGCTGCTAGCCATTCCTTCGGCGCCTGCGTGCCTTTTCACTGTCAATATCTCTCCGTTGTCAGGAGGTTTCCAATGTGTCCGGCTGTATCGCACGAGAGGTCTGATGAAGCCACGCGAAGGACTGACCGCGTACAACCAACGGGAATTAGGAAGAAGATTCGGCTTCCTCGACTCACGAAACGTCGCCTGTCGATTCTGGCGGTCGCCCTGGTGGTTACCGTGGCTGTCCCCGCGGGATTTCTGTCCCGTGGCTGGTGGCTTCCGAAAGCCAGCCAGTTGCTGACGGCGATCGGGGATCGTTCCGACGGACAAGAGGACGGTCAGGATGTCGCCACCGTCGATCAAGGCCAAGCTGATGCACACGTCGGCCACGGTGCGGGAACATCGCTGCAGATGAGCGAACAGGCACGGAAGAACGTCGGCTTGCAGCTCGTGACGATCGAGCCCCGTGACTTCGCCCGCACCATTGCTGTGCCGGCCATGATCGCCGAGCGTCCAGGTCGCACGCAGATCAAGGTTTCGGCGCCGATGACTGGCATTGTCACTCGCGTGTATCCAATTCGCGGCGAGGCCGTTCGTCCAGGTCAACCGCTGTTTGATCTCCGATTGACGCACGAGGACCTTGTGCAAACGCAGAGCGAGTTCCTGCAAACCGTCGAACAACTTGACGTAATCAGAAGTGAGATCACCCGAATCGAAGGACTGGCTGCCAGCGGAGCGATTGCAGGAAAGGAGTTGTTCGAACGGCAGTACGAACAGCAGCGGGCCGAAGCTCTGCTGCGCGCTCAGCGTCAGGCGCTGATTCTGCACGGATTGACCGAGCAGCAGGTCGACGCCATCCAGACGGATCGGCGGTTGATCCCCGGCGTGACGATCCCGACTCCGGAACCTGCCAGTTGTGAAGCGGTGGGCGAGCACGAGGAGTTGCTGCAAGTAGCAGAATTGGCTGTCGCGCCCGGCGAGCACGTGGCGGCGGGCGCTCCACTGGGCACGCTGGCAGACTACTGCGAATTGTACATCGAAGGCAGGGCATTCGAGCAGGATGCCCCGAAGCTGACCGAGGCAGCCAATCTCGGCACGCCAATCACCGCGATCATCGAACGGAACGAGAAGGGACCACAAACGGTTTCTGACCTGTCAATTCTGTACGTCGAGAACGAGGTCGAAAGGGACTCGCGCGCGCTTCTGTTCTATGTGCCTTTGCCGAATGAGATTGTTCGAAATGAAGCCAGGGCGAACGGGCATCGTTTCATCGGCTGGCAGTACAAGCCCGGCCAGCGAGTCCAGCTTCATGTCCCGGTCGAAACTTGGGAGAACCGGATTGTGTTGCCGGTGGATGCGGCGGTCCAGGACGGGGCCGACTGGTACGTTTTCCAGCAGAACGGGGACCATTTCGACCTCAGGCCGGTTCATGTCGAGTACCGCGATCAGCTTTGGGCAGTAATTGAAAACGACGGAACGCTGTTCCCTGGCGATGTGGTGGCTGCCTCGGGCGCCTACCAGATGCACCTAGCGTTGAAGAACAAGGCTGGCGGCGGTGGTGGCGGGGATGACGAACAGAAACACGTTGGATGCAGCCACTAAGCATCGACTTGGCAAGGGACCCTGAAATGCTTAACGCCGTTATTCGTTTCGCCTTGCGGCAACGTTTGCTGATCGTGGCACTCTCTCTGTTCCTGGTCAGCTATGGTACCTGGCAGATCTGCCAGTTGCCGATTGATGTGTTTCCCGATCTGAACCGCCCTCGCGTAGTCGTGATGACCGAAGCGCCGGGCATGGCGCCCGAAGAGGTAGAAACTCTAGTCACGTTCCCGCTGGAGACAAAGCTGAACGGGGCCAGCGGGGTCGAAGCAGTCCGGACCTCGTCGGGTGTGGGCATTTCCGTGATCTACGTGGAGTTCGATTGGGGCACCGATATCTACAGGGATCGCCAGATCGTCGCCGAGCGGATTGCGACGATTGCCGATCGGCTTCCGCCGAACGTGACGCCGCAACTGGCGCCCGTATCGTCGGTCATGGGCCAGATCATGATTATCGGGATGTTCGGCGTGCAGAACGAAAAGACACTGTTGTGTCGGATCAACACGCCGTGGAGCGTACTCAGCGACGGCGAAACGCTCTCGGAGGAACTCCGTCGCGCGCTGGCCGCCCACGACATCGCACTTTCGGCTGACGCTTATCTTCAGCCCGATGAGGGATACGATCGGTGGTTTGTGATCGATCCCAGCCGGAAGAGTTGGTACGCCGTCTTGCCGCGCTACGGATCTGTGGATGTCCACCGCGCCACCTCGCCCATGCAACTGCGTACCATTGCCGATTGGGAGGTCCGTCAGCGGTTGCTCACGATACCGGGCGTCTCGCAGGTGTTCGTGATGGGCGGCGAGAGGAAACAGTTCCAAGTGCTGGTCTCGCCCGACGAGTTGCAGCGATACGGCGTCACGCTCCGCCAAGTTAAGACCGCCGTGGAGAGAAGCAATCGAAACGCTACGGGCGGGTATCTCGACGAACAAGGGCCCAACGAACTTCTCGTTCGCTCGCTGGGACGTATCCAGACGCTTGAAGATCTCAAGAACGTGGTGGTCACATTCCGCAACGGTCGGCCTGTGCTGCTCGAGCAGGTTGCCAGGATCGTCGAGGGCGCGCAGGTAAAACGAGGCGACAGTTCGGCTTTCGTCCGGCAAGACGACGGCACCTTCGCGGGAGGGCCGGCGGTAATCCTGACCATCAACAAACAACCGCAAGTGGACACTCGCCGCGTTACCGAACAGATTACCGAAGCGCTTCGTGAGATCGAGGGTTCGCTGGAAGAAAAGGGCGCTCGAATCTATCCCGAGCTGTACCAGCAGAAATCGTTCATCGATCGGGCGGTTGATAACGTGGTCGAGGCGTTGGGCGACGGCGCTCTACTCGTGCTCGTCGTTCTGTTTCTCTTCCTGCTCAACCTGCGCACCACCTTCATCACGCTCACCGCGATCCCGCTTTCGATCGTGATCACCGGGCTGGTGTTTGCATGGTTCGATCTATCGATCAATACCATGACGCTGGGAGGGCTGGCTATCGCGATCGGGGAACTGGTAGACGATGCGATCGTGGACGTGGAAAATATCTTCCGGCGACTCCGTCAGAATCGTCTCAGCGATTCCCCCAAACCGGCGATTCTGGTTGTGTTTCAAGCAAGCGTCGAGATCCGAAATTCGATCGTTTTCGGCACGCTCATCGTGGTGCTCGTATTCGTCCCGGTTTTCGCCTTAAGCGGCATGGAGGGGCGGCTGTTCAATCCGTTGGGAGTCGCCTACATCGTTTCGATCCTGTCCTCGCTGCTGGTGTCGCTCACGTTGACGCCGGCGTTGTCGTACTGGCTCTTGGCATGTAAACACGTTTGGTCCCGTCTGGCTGCGGTTCTGGCTGCGATGGTTTCGTTTGCGGCATCTTTCTGGCTGATGCCGGTCGTGCTTTCGTATTTGGGGCTCTCGGGCGGAGCCCAGTGGTTTCGCGAGGCGCCGCTTTGGCTGACCGTCTGGCCGCATCTGATCGTCTGTGCGTTGGTCACACCATTGCTCTGGAAGGCGGTGATGTGGGCGGATCGTTTTTCCGAGGGGGAGCGGGAAGGTGTTGTGCTTCGCGGGCTAAAGTGGGCAGCCGGTCGCGTTATCCGGCTGAGTCTAAGGATGCCGATCGCGATTCTGTGTGGGGCCTTGGCGGCCGTCGGCATCAGTGCTTATGGTCTGTTGCACTTTGAACGCGATTTTCTACCCCCGTTCAACGAAGGCGCCGTGCAAATCAACGTCGTGCTGCCACCCGGAACCTCGTTGGCAACGGCCCGAGGGGTCACTCGAAAGGTCGAGCAACGTCTCCAAGAAATCGACGATCTGACCGCCTTCGTTCGCAAGACCGGACGGGCGGAACTCGACGAGCATGCGGTGACGGTCAACAACACCGAAGTCATTGCCACGTTCGACCCGGATACCACGCGGAGTCGTGAGGAGATCATCGATGAACTCGAGAAGGCGATGGCGGATATCCCCGGCATCGAAGTCGGCATCGAGCAACCGTTGCAGCACCTGATTTCACACATGCTGTCCGGCGTCCAGGCGCAAGTGGCGATCAAGCTCTACGGCGACGACTTGGCTACGCTGCGCCGAACCGCCCAGAGAATGAAGAACGCTATCAGCGATGTGCGCGGTGTACGGAGTCTTCGTGTCGAGCCACAGACTGAGATCCCCCAACTCCGCATCACCGTCGACGGTCACAAACTCAAACAGCACGGTCTGCAGCGTGAAGATGTCAACGAATTTGTCGAAACCGCCATGAACGGCACCGTCGTCTCGGAGGTGCTGATTGGCCAGCGCACCTTCGACTTGCTGGTCCGGCTGGACGAACCCTACAGGGAGAATCTCGGAACGGTCAAGCGGCTATCGATCAACTTGCCGGGCGGCGGAGCTACGATGTTGAAGTCCGTGGCGGATGTGGATGACAAGGCGACCGGCCCGAACACGATCAAACGCGAAGACGCCAAACGACGTATCGTCGTGCAGTGCAATGTCACTGGACGGGGGCTCGTGGATGTGGTCGAGGAGATCAAGGACCGCCTGGAGCCGATTGAGCATTCGCTGCCCGAGGATTACTTCATCGAGTATGGCGGGCAGTTTGAGAGCCAGGAGTCGGCATCTCGCGTGATCACGGTCCTGTTCGCGGCGTCGCTGGTTGGGATGTTCCTGGTGCTGTACACCATGTTTCGCTCGGCAAACCTCTCGTTGCAGGTGATGGTCGCGGTGCCCATGGCCTTCATCGGCTCGGTGGCCGCTCTGTACATCACGAACCAGACACTCACCGTGGCCGCCATGGTGGGATTCATCTCTTTGTGCGGGATTGCCTCGCGAAATGGAATCCTGTTGATCAACCATTACTTGCACCTTGTGAAATACGAAGGCGAGACGTGGTCGCGCGAGATGATCGCCCGCGCTGGCAAAGAACGCCTCGCTCCGGTATTGATGACGGCCCTGACATCCGGAATCGGCCTGGTGCCGCTAGCGATGGCCGCCGGTGAACCCGGCAAAGAGATCCTCTACCCGGTGGCCACGGTGATTATCGGTGGCCTGATCAGCAGTACACTCTTGGAGTTCCTGGTCCGCCCTGCACTGTTTTGGAGGTTCGGCCGCGGGGCGGCAGAGAAAGTCGTCAGAGAACCCCAAGATGAGATTGCGTTGACAGAGGAATCGTCAGCGCCTCCAACCGAAAGTGAATTAGCTGTTGCGGAGTAAGAGTCAAACGTGTGGAGTATGCGGCGTCTGCGCCAAAGGACACTACTGGGCGGGCGCCGCAACGTTTACTTCTGAGTTCAAGTTATGAAAGGAGTTTTCAGATGCGTATCGCCTTTTTGTCTTTGTGTGTGATCGCCGCCGGCGCCTTGAGTGTTTCCCTGGTTGGGTGCGGCCCCGATTCCACACAGACGCCAACCAACAAAGTCGCCGGCGGAGCAGATCATGGCAACGACGGTGATGCCGAGGACGAACATCCGACCGAAGGCCCCCACGGTGGACATCTGATCGAACTGGGAAGCGAAGAGTACCACGCCGAGCTATTGCATGACGAGAATACTCATACGGTAACGGTCCATCTGCTGGATGGGGCGGGGAAGCAACCGGTTGCCGTTCCCTTGCCGGAGGTCACAGTGCAACTGCTCCAGGAAGGGAAGTTCGTAAAGTACGCTCTGAAGGCGGTTCAACAGCAGGGAGGCACCGCAGACACGGCGTCGCAATTCGATATCGTCGATGAAGCTCTCTGCGACGCCTTGTGTCACGAAGACGAACTTCGCGGGCGACTGCAACTCACGATCCAAGGGAAGCCCTATATCGGCGCGATCGAACACAGTAGCCATGACGAAGACGGTCACGAGGGGCATGATCATTAGCATTTGGTTCTTCGGAACGGCTTGCGTCCTGAATCGAATCGCCGCCCTAGCAACGCGTACCGAAATAGCTGCCCCGTTTTCTCGGTGTGCCACTGCTCGAAACGACGAGGGCTTGCCATGTCCGGTCGCCTTCCATCGTTTCGAGCAGTGTTGCGCCAGCTCGCGATGCAGCACTGCTGGGAATCGTGGTAAGTCGAGTGGGGTGGATGGCGCGTCCGATTCCCAACAGTGGCACACATTCCGACAACAACCGCCGTTCGCTTGTGGAAGCTGTTTCGCCACACGTTGCTACGGAAGATCGCTGACGGTCTTCCGTGATTCGGCGTCGTCCAACTCGGATTCATCCTCGTGGCAGTGCACCTCCACATTGGCGTGCACCAAGCCCTTGACAGCAGCAAGGAGTCGCTTGTAGTGGTTCGGCGGTTTGGGGTCGTGCGTTACCACGGCCAGTTCAACGGCGTAAATGCCTGGCCCGATGGACCAGACATGCAGGTCCGAGACGCGATCCGTGCCGTTGTTTTCGATGCTCTCCTGGATCGAATCCTGAAGGTGTTGCGAGGCCTGCCTATCGAGAAGCACCGCACCAGTTGTGCGCAAGAGGCCCAGTGACCACTTGGCCACCAGCGCTCCGCCGATGATTCCCATCAGCGGATCCATCCAAATCAGATCGTAGAACTTCCCGGCCAACAGGGCAAAGATCGCGAGCACCGACGTGAGTGCGTCGGCCAGCACGTGGAGATATGCTGCGCGTAGATTGTGATCGTGGTGGTGATGGTCATGGTCGGCATGTTCCATCGCACCGCCGTCTGCATGATCGTGCGATGAGTCATCTTCGTGCTCGTCATGCTCGTGCGAATGCCCCAGGATGAACACCGAGAGTCCGTTGACGATCAGGCCGAGGACGGCCACAACAATGGCTTGATTGAAAGCGATATCGACAGGCTGAATGAACCGAAGCACACTCTCCCAGCCCATCATTGCGGCAAACACGCCCAACAGTACGGCTCCGGTAAATCCGCCAAGCGCATTGACTTTGCCCGTGCCGAAACTGTACCGCCCGTCGTGAGCATGTCGCCGTGCGTAGACGTAGGCAAAGGCGGAAATCCCCAACGCCACCGCGTGCGATGCCATGTGAAGACCGTCCGCCAACAAGGCCATCGAACCGAACGCGATCCCTGCCGCAATCTCGACAACCATCGTCACGGCTGTGAGCACGATGACGACGACAGTCCTCGCCTCGCCCGGCTTCTTCTTATCCTGTCCGAACGAGTGGTCGTGTTGCCAGGCGTGCAGATTCTGATCGTGCATGACTCTTGGTGTTTGGCTCTGTTATGGAACTCATAAGCGGCTGTAGCTGCGTTCGCCAGAACGCGGGGATTTCCGCACTCTGGCGAGTGCAGCTACGGCTTTTCGAACAAACATACGGGTTGGCGGAATCGCTACGCGTCGTCCGCCATGGTGGACAATTGCGTCACTGACCTTTGCTGTTCCTTTTCGAGAAACCGTCGGCCGTACTTCACATTAACGTGGTCCCAGGGCAGTCGGTCGCCGATTTCGTGCGGTTTGTGCAACGCCGTCTCGCAGTCGATACCCGCGTCTTCAAGTGCTTTCCACCAGCGGTCGGCGTCAAAACGTTCGCTCCAACTGTCCATGCGAGCGCCGCGTTGCCAGGCCAGTTCGATGGCGTCGGCGATGCGGCGGCCGCCGCGGCTCAGCACGCCTTCCAACAGGCTGGTCTCGATGTTGTGACACTTGACCGTGACGCTACGAATTCGGCGTTTCTGTCGCAGATATCCATGGGCCCAGCGGAAATAGTCTCTGGTCTGCATGGCGTTCCACTGGTACGGCGTGTGAGCCTTGGGGACGAAGTTGGACACGCTGGCCGTCACGTTCGCGATGCGTCCTTGCTCCTCCTTGCGAATCCTGGCAATCCTTTCTGCCATTTCGATGATGCCATCCAGGTCAACCGGGCGTTCGCCCGGCAGGCCGCACATGAAGTATAGCTTGACGCTCTGGTAGTTGTTGCGGAAAGCCGCGCGGCAGCCTTCGTACAAATCGTCGTTCTTGATTCTCTTGCGGATTTGCTCGCGCATGTCGTCACGAGCTACCTCCGGTGCCAGCGTCAGACTGGACCGGCGGTCGTTGCCAATCAGTTCCGCGATGGTTCGCAGTTGGTCGTTCACGCGTAGGCTGGGAACGGAGACGTTCACGCCCAGCGGTCCGAATACACGCTTTAGCTCTCGGATAAGCTCCTCGAAATGCGGATAGTCGCTGCTGGAGAGGGAAAGGAGCGATATCTCGTTGTAGCCCGTGTTGCCGTAGCTCTCCAAAGCCGCGTCCACGATGGTCTGGACCGAACGCACTCGCAACGGGCGTTTGATGACGGTGCTTTGGCAAAAGCGGCATTGCCATGGGCAGCCGCGCATGATTTCGATGGCAATGCGATCGTGAACGCACTCCACGTACGGCACGACCAATTTGGTCGGCAGCGGAATGCTCTCAAAATCCGCAACAACCGACGGCGCGATTGTCTCCGGGAGCTCCGGTCGCAAACGATTCAAAGACACAAAGCGACCGCCACGGTATTCCGGTTCATAGAATCTCGGAGCGTAGGCAAACGGCAGTTGGGCCGCCAACGACGCCAAGACCTCCTCGCGCTGTCGGCGTCCGGCATCTCCGGTGGCAAAACCGCCCTCGGACAGGCAAGCTTCCCGCGCGTCCTTCCACAGATCGCAGATCATCGGCAGGCTTGTTTCGCCGTCCCCGGTGACCAGCAGGTCGATGAACGGTGCCATTGGTTCGGGATTCTGGGTGCAGGGACCGCCAGCGATGATCAACGGGTCGCTCATGGTCCGCTCGCTGCTGCGCAGCGGAATTCCACCCAAATCCAACATGGTCAGCACGTTCGGATAGCACAATTCGTATTGGAGCGAGAACCCGACTACGTCGAAATCGGCCAGCGGAGTAAACGTCTCCAAACTGTACAAGGGAAGATTCGCCGCTCGTAATTGCTTCTCCATGTCCAGCCATGGCGTGAAGGAACGCTCGCAATACCAATCCTCGCGGGCGTTCATCAACGAATACAGCACCTGCAAGCCATGGTGACTCATGCCGATCGTATACGCGTCGGGAAAGGCCAGACAAAGGCGACCACGGACCGCATCCGCGTCTTTGCGAACCATATTCAGTTCGCCACCTAGATACTGGGCCGGCTTCTGCACTCGTGGCAAAACATGACTGATAAGGTGATCTTTGAGCTTTCCTTTTTGCATAGCGTAACGGTTGCCTTTCGCCTCCGGGATTGTCCGATTAAAATTGCACAACCTATTGTTAGCAGAGTACTCGATTTTTCCAGGGCACTGCCATGTCGGAATTCGTCACGGTAGCCAAAGTGGGTGACATTCCGGAAGGCCAAGGTGTGGCGTATCCCGTCGGCGAGAAGGTCGTGGCCGTGTTCAACGACGCCGGTGAGTATTGCGCCATTAACGATCTCTGCCCCCACCAGGGAGCTTCGCTGGCGGACGGCCAGCTCGAGAACAGCATCGTGGCCTGCCCTTGGCACGGTTGGCGGTTTTGCGTACACGACGGCACGTGGTGCGACAACCGGCGGATCAGCACCGACAGTTACCCGGTCCGTGTCGTTGGTGGAGAGATTCAGGTATGCATGGCTAACGGGACGGAAGAAGAGCGGCCTTGATCGTAGCGTCGTCAATGTGGGGCACGTTTCCAACGTGCCAATGTGCGCAAGTTGGTGAAGGACGGCACGTTAGAAACGTGCCCTACGTGCTACCACCGCCAGCATTTCGCAAGCTTATGATCAAGGCCAGAGGAGAAATAAAGAGCTGCGGGGACGAAGAAGGGCCTCTGCCAGTCGGCCAGCGCGAGTCAGTTTCCATTTACCGGCGTCACGTTCATCAGGATACTGCTGCTGGCTGTCACTTGGATTGTCATGTCCCGATAGGGTACCTTGGACACCGTGGTTTGCGTGATCCTGGAGTGGACGAGTCGCCCGGCCACGGTGTCGAAGTAGAATACGCCGCCGTACTCACGAGGGATCGGAATCGCAGGCCCTTCAAGCGGTTTCGTTTCGTTTTGCGGCTCGACGCGCGTCACCACGGCGAGCTTCTCGAAGGATTTGCCGTCTCGCGATATCGTGCTTTCGTAGGTGTAGCTGTTAGCGAGCCGGATCTTCCCTACGGGCGAATCGAGTTCGTGGTTGTTTGACCACGCGTCGCCTACCGCGACCGGCGTTTCAGGCAGCAATCCCAACGATTGTCGCAGCGTCCGGCTCATCCCCTCTTTGGTCAACAGCGATTTCCATTTGGACGCGTCGGGTAAGTCTGCCAAGAGGCTTTCGGCTTCCGGCGTCAGTGCGACGTCGGCGATCTCGCCTCGATCAGACATGACCACCGCAAACCGAACTCGCAGCAGCGGACCGATGTCGCGGGCAAAGTCCTGAGTTTCCGGGGACGGCTTCTCCTTCGACAGCGAGTCGTGTATCACGGTCTGTCCGTCGGGAGTTGCCGTCTTCATCATGAAACGCGTGAACGATTGCGTCATTCGCATCGTTCCGCCTTCTTCCACTCCGTCTACCCGCCAGAGCATTTCCATGCCCGTGTCGATGGACATGGCAGTTGGTTTGTCGTTTACCTTGGTCTCAGTTTTTGTTGTCTGTATCACCTTCAAGCGAAGCTGGTCACCTTCGCCAAGTTTCCAACGAAGTAGTGCCGGGGATGCGTTGGCAGCATCTTGGCCGTTTGCCAAAGTAGCGAAGGCCGTGGATAGAACACAGCAGCACAGAACGCTACGCATCGCGCTTTTCCTTCCTAGAAATGTGCCAGATGGGCCTACGTGATTAGGTCCCGCTCGGCAAGCGGGACCTACTGGGATCAGCCAACTCTAGAATCGCTTCGTCCATTTGCGGTGTTACCGTCTTCCACAGGTATGGTTCCGCCACGACCTGCAGAGCGCTGTTGTCTGGCGGCCATCGGCCATTCTGGATTCTTCCAGCCAATTCCAGCAATCGCTCGGCCAGGCCGGCCACACTTCCATCATAGAGGAATTCTGCGCGGTTACTCAACACTTCCGGATACGCCAACCGCTTTGGGGCCAATGGGAAACACCCCGCGGCGACCGCTTCCAGCACGCCGATACCGAAGAATTCGTGGTCTGCCGTGGAAACGACAACATCGGCCGCGGCAAGCGCCGCATGGTAATCGTCCCGATCGGGCAGGAAGCCCCAATGGTCGACGCGATCCGTCAGTCGCCTGCGAGCCTGTTCGAAGCAATCGGGGACTTGGTCGAACGATTCGCCCAGAACACTGACCCGGAAGTCGCCTCCGCGCCGCAGCAACACATCGAGCGCGTCGAAAAACGCCTGAGGGTTCTTGTCGTGCTCCCAGCGCGAAACCCACAGGATGCGAAGCGGTCCGGGCGGTCTCGGGCCGCGAGCCGGGAACGATTCAACTCCGGGCGGATGGACTGCGGACTTCTGGCGAATTGCCGCGACGGCCCCGGTCGGCTGGAAGTCCGGCATCCGCCCCAGTAGTTCGGCGAGGGCGGCGAGAAATTCGTCGCGGTGAAACGCAGAATTGAACCAAACACGGTCTGCGGCCAGGGCCGTCGTCATGTTCGTGAATGCGAAGTGCAAGTCGCGTTGGTCTTCATGCCTGGTTGGATAAGTCAGTTGGTTTTCGTGGAAATACACGACCGTTGGAAGAGGCCGGATTTCCGGCGGACACAATCCGCGAAACTCGGCCAGATTGAGCATGTCGGTGCAGAACAGCACATCGTGGCCGGAGCTGTCAGTCCCCAAATGCCCGACCTGTTCGGCAAACGTCACGGCGGCGTGTCGCATCCGCCACTTCCACTTGTGCGGGGGCAAGGAAAGCTTCGTGAACCGGTGCCGGCTGTGGCGGGACCACCCCTCCAGGAACGCGCGATGGCTGCCGCCGTGGTACGCGTTTAGTGCCAGCACGTGTGTTACCATCGCGGCTTTCTCGTTACCATTGAAATATGTCTTGGTTGTCCGCGTTACTAAAATCGCTTCCGTTCGCCAATGGCGCCATGTTGTTGTGGGGCTTGGCTGCCAGTCTGCCGATTATCATCCACCTGTGGAGCAAGCGGAAGTACAACGAGGTCACTTGGGCGGCCATGGAGTATCTGCTGGCCGCCCTCCGCAAGAACGTTCGACGGATTCGGATCGAGCAACTCATCTTGCTGCTCATACGCGTGGCGATTCTGTGCCTTTTGGCCGTGGCCTTGGCCGATCCTATCTGGTCTCTGTTCCCCACGTTGGGATCATCGATGGGCACCGCGGGACGGACGCATTTCGTTCTGGTGCTCGACGGTTCCTACTCGATGGACTACCGAGCGTCGGAGAAGAGCCGCTTTGAAGTCGCTCAACAATTGGCCATCCAGGTCGTCCGGGACAGCCGACAGGGCGATGGTTTCACGCTGGTTCTAATGGCTGATCCGCCCGTGGTGGTGATTTCCGAACCGGCGTTCGATCCGAAGGACGTGATGGAGGAAATCGAGAATCTGCGAATGCGGCACGGCGGCGCTAACCTGCCGACGACACTCGCGGAAATCGAAGGGATCCTGCACAAAGGTAACGTCGCACACTCGCGGTTGAACGACCGAAAGGTCTGCTTCTTCACCGACCTAGGAAAAACCACGTGGGAAGACTCCGCAACGGAGACATGCCGAAAGCGTGTGGAACGGCTGGCGAGAGAATCGGCTTTGGTGGTCTTCGACGTGGGACAAACCGACGTGGAGAACCTGGCCGTCACAGCCATGTCGGTCCGCGAGTCGCTCGTGACGATCGCTCGCAACGTCACCATCGAAGCGGAGGTACAGAATCTTGGCCGCAGCAGTCGCACGGGCCGTCAGGTTGCGCTGTATGTCGACGACCAGCAGATCCATGCGGAACGGATCGACGTGTCGGCTGGTGGACGGGCCACGGTGGCCTTCCCATATCGCTTCGAAACGCCGGGAGAACACAAGATCGAGGCTCGTCTGGCCGACGACGCGCTTATGGTGGACAACCATCGTTGGCTCAGCGTTCCCGTGCGCGAGTCGATCCGTGTGCTGTGCATCGAGGGAAAGCAGGGGGCGGCGCGGCACATTGCCCTGGCATTGGAGCCAAGCAAATCCGAACATCCGCGCGTGCGACCCGATGTGCGATTCGAGCACGCACTGCTGGAACTGGACTTGGGCCAGTACGACTGTGTCTTCCTGGCCAACGTTGGCCGTTTCAGTGGCGACGAGTCGGCGGTGCTGTACGATTACCTGAAATACGGGGGCGGACTGGTTGTTTCACTGGGAGACCAGGTGCAGGCCGATAGCTACAACGAGCAGTTGGGTGGGGAACTGTCGGGGAAACGAATCTTGCCGGTTCGGCTCGAAAGGCCGGCGCCCGAGGCCCAATACTTCTTCAACCCGTTGGAGTACCGGCACGCCATTGTGGCACCGTTTGCGCGACACGAACGTAGCGGCTTGATCAGCACGCCCGTCTGGAAGTACTTCAAAGTGACGCGTCACGACAGCCCAGCGGCCAAAGTGGCACTAGAGTTTCACAACGGCGATCCGGCTATTGTTGAAGAGCCGATACTCCGCGGGCGAAGTATTGTATTGACCACGGCAGTGTCGCCGGAGTCGATGGACCGCTCGACGAACCCACCGACGCCGTGGACTGCCATCGCCTCGTGGCCCAGTTTTCCGCCGCTGGTGCAAGAGATTCTGACGCTGGCCGTTGGCGGCAGGACCAGTGACCGGAATCTGCTGGTGGGCGACACGGTCGAAGGATCGGTAGCGGCGGCGGCCGGAGGACTGACGCTTTCTGTCGAAGGCCCAGACGGTGATAGCGACCGCGTGCCGCTGGTGACCGACGGCGAGCGCAGCCGGTGGGTCTACGACCGCGCCATGTGGAGTGGCATTTACACGGCACATTATAGCGAGCCGCTCGACAAGAGAGAATTGTTCGCCGTGAACGTAAACACGCGAGAGAGCGACCTCGACCGGTTTGATCCCGAGTTGCTCCCCGGCGAATTCAATCAGGATTTCAGCCCGAGTGCCGATGAGGTTTCCTTGCCGACGACAAAGCCCATGCAGTATTTCCGCTGGTTCCTGGGCGCTGTGTTTGTGTTACTGTTGGCCGAGTCTTTTGCGGCCTGGTACTTCGGAAACGCGTCCTCATGATAGACTACTTCGTAAAACTCCTGAAAGACGCGACCGATTTCCTGTTTGCCGGAGAGGGTACGGGAGTCGAGACGACGCGATCGCACTCGTGGCCGTGGCCGCCATCGGTGACGATCCTGCTGTTGGCTGGGGCCGCAGCACTCGTGATCGCCATCTACATCCGCGAACGAGGTGCTGCCGGCCGGTTCATGAAAACCGTGTTGGCCGCGATCCGTATTGCCCTTGTTTGCCTGGTCGTGTTCATGATGTACGGTTGGATGCTGCACCGCCACACAACGGATCTGCCGGATATTGTTGTGATGATCGACGAGTCGGAGAGCATGGCGACGATGGATCACTACGACGACCAGAAACTGCGAGATGCGTTGATCGAAGGGTTGCGAAAGGCGCGTTTGGATGGACGCACCCGCTTGAATCTGGCCAAGCTGCTGTTGCTCGAAGACGATGGCCGTGTAATTGCGCGACTGCAGCAGAAATACAATCTGAAACTTTACGTTGTCGGCGGCTCCGCTCGGGCGCTGACACACAGCGAAACAGACGAACCGACCGGCGACGAGTCACGTGCGACGGCGGCGGATGTGATCCGGTCGATCGAAGCCCGTGAAGAGACCAGCCGTTTGGGCAGGGGAGTACGAGACGTCTTGGAGGCGCAGCGGGGCAGACCGACGGCAGCGATCATTCTGTTGACCGACGGCGTCACGACCGAGGGAAAAACGGTATCTGAGGCTGCCCAGTATGCCCGCCGAAAGGCAGTGCCGTTTTACATTGTCGGGCTGGGAAACGAGAAACCGCCTCGCGACTTGCGGTTGAGCGATCTGTTGGTGGACGAAGTGGTTTTCGTGGGCGACGTGGTCAATCTGGATTTCAAGGTATCGGGCCCCGGATTCGGAGGACAATCGGTCGCCGTCCGTCTGACACGTAGCGGAAGCGACGAGGCGCTTGCCGAACAGACAGTAACCATCAGCCCAGACGGCGAGCCAAAATCGGCGCGTCTGTCCTTCCGTCCGCAAGAAAAAGGAGACTTTCACTTCACGGTTGAAGTGGAGCCTCTCGACGGCGAAGCCAATCCTGACAACAACGACCAGACGCGATTGGTCAAAGTCCGCGACGAGACGCTGCGCGTGTTATATGTCCAGGAGTATCCGAGTTTCGAATTCCGATTCCTGAAAAACGTGCTGGGGCGCGGCCTGAAACCCGACAGCAAAGACAAGGCGATCGAATTGACAACCGTCCTACAGGAAGCCGATTTGGAGTACGCGGAATTGGACGAGACGGCGCAGCGCGTGTTTCCGGTCAGCCGGGACGAGCTATTCGCCTACGACGTGCTGATTTTCGGCGACGTGAATCCGTCGTTTCTCAGCCGCTCGGTCATGGACAACATAGTGGCCTTTGTCGAAGAGCGAGGCGGTGGCGTTGTATTCATCGCCGGGCCGCGATACACGCCGCTGGCCTATCGCGAGACGCCACTGGCCAAGCTATTGCCAATCGATTTGGACACGGCAACCGCGCCGCCGCTCGGCGCCGTGCTGGAACAAGAGTTTACGGCTCAGCTCACGAGGTTAGGCATCGACAGCCCGCAGATGCAATTGGAAAGCACGCTGGCCGCCAATTTGCAGGCGTGGCGAACATTGCCCGGATTCTACTGGCTGCTGGAAGTATCGGATATTCGTCACGGGGCTCGCACGCTGGCTGTCGATCCAACTCGGACCGGTTCAGGCGGCGAGAATCTGCCCGTGATCTGCGTCCAGTTTGTCGGCGCGGGAAAGGTGGTGTTTCACGCGACAGACGAAAGCTATCGTTGGTCGCGACACGAAGCGGGCGAACACTACCATGCCCGATACTGGTTTCAGACGATTCGCTACTTGAGTCGATCGAAACTGCTGGACGGCAGCCGCCTGGCCGAATTGACTTCCGACCGAGAGGAATACCGGCGCGGCGAGTCGGTCCGGCTGCGAGTGCGTTTCTTCGATGACCGCTTGGCCCCGGAACATGACGATGGTGTAACCGTCGTCATGGAACGAGAAGGAAGCAAGCGACGGCAGGTCACATTGCGCCGAGACACGGCCAGTCGGGGCGTCTTCGATGGCACGGCAAGCAACCTGGCCGATGGCCACTACCGCGCGTGGGTCGCGACTCCGACGTTGGAAGGCAGGCCCCCATCCCGACGATTCGCCGTGGTGGCCCCGCCTGGCGAACAGGCACGTCTGGAGATGGATGCGGACGACCTGCGACTGGCTGCCAAGACTTCGCAAGGCCAGTTCTACACCTTCAAAACGGCACGAAAGCTGCTGAAGGATTTGCCCCGAGGTCGTCAGGTGCGGATCGAGTCGCTGCCGCCGACGCCGATCTGGAACTTGCCAATCTGGGCGGCACTGTTTGTCGTGTTGATCGTCACCGAATGGCTGCTTCGGAAGAAGGTCGGGCTATTATAGTCCCCTGGTTGATCGGGGACCGGACAACGCACGGCCCGTCACAGGCACCCAGCCGAATGGCATGTCAATGCGTTGCAATACAGCAATGCATTGATATAATCCATGAAGACAGCGGAAGGGCCAGGCAATGCCACTGCTCGATTTCATCTGGGACGATCCGGACGACCCTGAGGGAAACGTTCAACACATCTCGGAACATGGATTGATAATTGACGAAGTGGAGTTTGTTTTGAGGAACCCGGAGAGCGAATCGACCAGCTATTCTAGCGGCCTTCCCTGTTCGTTTGGCTACACGCCGGCAGGCGAGTATATCATTGTCATCTACGAAAAGATCGACGACGACATGGTTTATCCGGTCACCGCCTATCAAGTTCCGGAGCCCTAAGGAGCGACAGACATGGCCAAGAGTAAAGGTAGCCGAGTTATCAGGAAAGGCCGGGTGTCGGTTCAGGAAGCGAATCGTCTGAATGAGATTCGCCGGAAAGCGATGGAGGATTTTCCACCCGACCCCAACCGTCCGCAGCCCGCGACGACGGGAATCGGCGCCCAAATTCGTGCGGCGCGGGAAGCCAAGGGGCTCACCTGGTACGCCGTGGCCAAGTTGGCCGGCATTCCCAATCCGGCCACCATCCGCGACATCGAATACGGCCGCGATGCGAAACTCTCCAATATCGAAGCTCTCGCGACCGCGCTCGACCTTAAGCTGGAACTCGTGGAACAGAACGCTTGCTGACTTTTGCCAGGTAGTTTTGGTATCGTAGAAGTAGCCACGTTGTGGTTCTTATCTACGTAATATGGCTTTTGGACAAAGCTGTCATGCTTCATCCGATCCAACAGAAGGTCAGCACCATCAACCGCCGGACGTGTGGTCTCGTTGCGATGTACGGGTTGGGCATCGCGGTAATCCTGGTGGTTGCCACAGCATTCGGCCTGGGCTTGCTGGACTATCTGGTCAGGTTTGAAGACCTCGGTGTTCGTTTCCTCAGCTCGATCGCCGTTTTCGTTATTCTGGTGTGGAGTGTCTATCGCTTCGCCAATCCGGCTTTGTGGTGCCGGCCAACGGATTTGCGAATCGCTCAACAGATCGAACAGCAGTTCCCTCATCTTCGCGACCAGCTTTCCAGCAGCATCGAATTCCTGGACCAATCGGAGGACAGTCCCAAGGCGGGCTCGGCCGATCTGCGACGAGCGGTGGTGGCCCGGACGCTTGGCGAGATCGAGCGGCTGGACTTCGCTCCGTGTCTCCGCATTGTGAAGCCAATTTGCGTGGCAGCGACGGCGTTGGTCGTCTGCCTCGTGGTTGGCATCATTTGCTGCTTGGACATGAACTCGTCAGCTTTGGCAGCGCGGCGATTGGCGATGCCGTGGGCGGACCAACCGTGGCCTCCGCGGCCCCGACGAAACGCCCTAGAGTTCACGAAGGAAAAAAGCCCCAAACGAATCGCCATGGGCTCCGACTTCGAGGTGGAATTGGTGGACCGCAACGGACGCTTGCCCGAAAAGGTCCAGATCCATTTCTGGTTCGATGGCGATGACCAGAGCGAGATTCAGAACAGTGAAATGAGGTTTCTGAACGATCGCATGGTGCATCAAAGGGAAAACGTCAGGCGTCCCTTTCGCTATCGCGCAACCGGCGGCGATGACGACACCATGGAATGGATCTCGTTAGCGGTTGTCGAACCGCCGCAAATCGAAACGCTTCAGCTCCGTCTGCATCCGCCCGCTTACACAGGTTGGCCGACTGAGCTTTCGGGCGAGAACATCCATGCCATCGAAGGAACCGTTGTGGAAGGTACCGGGCGCTTGACCAAGCCCGCGGCTGACTTGGGCTTGGTTTCCAGCCAAGGTGACGCGCCGACCGTGTTCCCCGTCGAACTCGCGGAAAGCGGTCTGGCCTTTCGGGTCCGTCATGATTTCGAACCGGCATGGACGATTCACCAGTCCGGGACTTACTGGTTCGAAGTCACTGACCCGGAGGGGCTCCGCAGTGACGGAAACAAACGCTGGAACATTCGCGCCGTGAAGGACACTCCCCCGACCGTTTCACTGGAGAAACCCGGCTCGAACACTTTTGTCACTTCGAATGCGGCAGTGCCGATCAGCGCGCTGGTCAAAGACGATTTGGCGATTCACACGGTCCTGCTTCGGTACAGCCGCAGCGATGCGACCAAGCCTAACCAGGAGGCGGTGGAGGACACCGTCGAGATCTTCCGCGGTCCGGACAGTGCGCCTCGCGTTCAAGAGAGCGGCTTGCGAGGCCAAGGCGAACGCGGCGAGAGCCGCGACGTCGAATATGCCTGGGACCTGTCTGGACTCGATGGATTGGCACCCGGCCAGTGGATCGAGTTTTCCGTTGTCGCGGGCGACTACAAACCACAAGAAGGCCAAAGCGTACTCAGACGTCTGACCATCATTTCCAATGATGAACTTGAAGAGCGTGTTGCCGCTCGCCAATCCTACATCCTTGGCCAATTGGCCGAGGTGCTTCGAGCTCAACGCGAAACACGGTCGCAGACCAAGTCGCTGGAGATCGGTCTGGAAGTGGCAGGGCGGCTCGACGAGAGAGACATCGAACAACTGCAGAGCGCCGAGTTGAATCAGCGGCAGGTTGGCCGGATGCTGGCGGATCCGAACGACGGCGTGCAGACTCAGATCGAGGCATTGCTTCACGAGTTGGAAAGCAACCGGGTCGATAGCCCGGAGGTTGCTCGACACATGGGCAAGTTGCTCGAAGTGGTGAAACAAATCAGCCGCGAACACGTACCGCTGATCGAGCGCGAGTTGACCGGCGCCATGAAGGTCGCTCGCGCCAGCCTGCCCACGCTTGATGATCCCAACGCGACCGGACAGGACGAGGCTTTGGCAGGCCCGCTCGGGCGGGCGGGCACCGGTCAAGACGAGGTGATCGCTATTCTGGAACGACTGCTGGGCGAGCTGACCGAATGGGACAGCTATCGGCGATTTGCCCGCGAAATCAGCCGCATCAAGCAGAGCCAGGGCGAGATTCTGCACGAAACCGAACAGACCAGGCTGGATACGCTGGGCAAAGAACTCCGGGATCTGGACGCAGAGGAGAAAGTCAAACTGAAGCGTCTTGTGGAACGGCAAACCGAGTTGGCTCGCCGATTCGACAAGATCCAAAGCCGCATGGACAACATGCGATTGGAGTTGCAGGACGCCGATCCATTGGCGGCGGAAACGCTTGCCGACGCGTTAGACCTGGCACGCCGAACGGCAATTGGCGGCCAGATGCACGAGAGCGCGCGTCAGGTCGACCAGAATCGCGTCGGTCAGGCGGCCGAAGCACAGAAGGCGATTGTCGGCAGTCTGCAGGAACTGCTCGATACCCTCGCCAATCGCCGCGAGCACGAATTGGATCGCCGTCTTCGTAAGATGGACGAAGCCGCGGAGGAATTGAAAGAGTTGCGAAGAAAGGTCAAAGAGCTGCGGGACAAAACCAACCGAGCTGCGCAGCAGGCGGATGAACAGACGCGAAGACGTGAACTTGAAAGACTCGGCCGCGAGCAGAAGGAACTAGCGGACCAGGCCAAAAGGCTTGCTCGACGCCTCAAGCGACTCCAGGCCGAGAAATCGGCCTCGCTGATCGAGGAGGCGTCATCCCAGTTGGATGCGGCGAGCGAAGCGTGCAAGCAAGGTGAATCCGAGAGCGCACTTGAACAAGCCAACGACGCGGAAACGAAACTGGAGGAAGCCGAACGGGAACTCGATAAGGAACGGCGAAAGGCACAACAAGACTTGTTTAACGAACAGATGGCTCGCCTTCAGCAGGAGATCGCCGGCCTGGTGGCCCGCGAGCAGGCCATCATCGACACGACCGCGGAATTGGACGGCCGGCGCGCCCAGCAGGGCGGCCGGCTGACCCGTGGGCAGTTGACCAGCGTCGGTGACGTAGCCCGGCAACAGCGTTCGCTGGCCACGGACAGTGTCCAATTGGCCGACAGAATCGCCAAGGCCGAATCGTTCGTGCTGGCTCTGCGCGGAGCAGTGCGGGAGATGGAGCGGGCCGCTGACGGGTTGGACCGTGGCGACACGAGCGACGCCACGCAACGTCCCGAACGGTCCGCGTTGACTCGCCTCCGCCAGTTGGAGGAGGCATTGAAACGTGATGATTCGTCGACGAACAAGCCGCCGGAAGGCAAGCAGCCCGGTGGCGATGGACCGAAGCCTCCGCCGTCGGCTGATGCCGTGCAGAGACTTGCCGAGCTGAAGCTGCTAAAATTGATGCAAGAGGAGATCAACGGTCGGACGATGGAATTGGAGGAAATACAACTGCGGACTGGGACCTTGTCGGAGGAGCAACTCGACGAATTGAAGGACTTGGCCGCGGAACAGGGCAATCTGGCCGACTTGGCAATGGACTTGACCGCGCCGACCGAAGGCAATCCGGAGGAGGAGCCCGACGCCCTTCCCGATCTGCCTGACGGCGAGCCGAACCTGGATCTGTAAGACAGTCTCGACAGCCAATTACTCGAGGGAATTGACCAGGAGCGATGACGTGTGTAAACGATTGACACTCTGTTTTTCGATCCTAACGGCGGCGTGCCTGCTGATCGCCACTTCGACCTTCGCCGCAGAGGGCGCTGCGCCCAAGAAGGTCAAAGGCGGATCCGATAAGCCTCGTTCGCTGGACGACATGTTGCTGGACGATCTGGAAAACGATTTGCTCGATGGCCTGGATGCGATTCCGTCGAAAGACAAGCCTGATCAAGCCCCTGCTGCCCCGGCGGATTCGAAATCGGAACTGGACGAAGAATTGCTTCGGCAGCTTGGCGCGGGTGAGGATCTCGGGGAGGAAATGCAGGATCCGCTCCTTCTGATTAGTCGCCGGATGCGTGCGGTCGAGGATCTGATCGGCGATCGGAATACTTCGCAGCCCACTCAACGACTACAGAAACAGATCGTCGAGGATTTGGAGCTGCTGATCGAGCAGGCGAAGAAGAAGTGTTCGGGCGGACAGGGCGACAGCGACGGCCAGAAGAAACCGAGCGGGAAGCCCGGAAGCGGCAGCAAGGCAGGCACCGGTGATAACAAAGGCAAGAGCCGTCCGGCCAAGGACAGCACGTCCGGCGTTAGAAAGCGAATGGGCAGCCAAGCCGAACTGGACCGTTTGAAGCTGATGCTCAAGGAAGTTTGGGGGCACCTGCCGCCAAAAATCCGCGATCAGATGCAAAATGCCAGCCCAGAGGAGTTTCTGCCAAAATACGAGAAACTGATCGAGGACTACTACAAGAGACTCGCGGAGGAGAAACGCTCGTGGTAGGCTAGGGAAAGGTCTGGGGGTCTCGGGTTTCGGGTGTCAGGACGTACCCCTCGGCCGTCGGGGCTGATTTGCCGAAAGGACAAGTAGATATGCGGACTGAGAATCGTCGAAAGTTCCTGGCCCGCGCGGCTGCGCTTGGCGTCGGCCTGTTTGGGTTCGCCGAACAGGGTGCCGGCCAGATTCCGTTGCTGGAGCCGCCCAAGGACGCCACGAATCTGATGAAGCCCGAAACGCGCAAGGCGATCAAGGCCGGGCTTGCCTTTCTGCGGTCGCGGCAAAACGATGACGGATCCTTTGCAGCGAGCCAATACGGCCGCAACGTAGCGGTCTGCAGTCTGGCCGGCATGGCGTTCATGGCCAACGGAAGCACACCGGGGCGAGGAGCCTATGGCCGCGATGTCAACCGTTGCGTTTCTTTCGTTCTGAATAACGCCCACGACAGTGGATTCATCGTGTCGGACGCCGTGAGTCACGGCCCCATGTACGGACATGGCTTTGCCACGTTGTTCCTGGCCGAAGCCTACGGCATGTATCCGGATACCATGGTTCGCGAGAAACTGGCCAATGCCGTCGAATTGATTATCAACACCCAGAACGAGGAAGGCGGCTGGCGCTACGAGCCGAAACGCCAGGAGGCGGACATTTCGGTGACGATCTGTCAGGTGATGGCTCTGCGGGCCGCACGCAACGCCGGGATCTTCGTGCCCAACGAGACGATCGACCGCTGCATCGACTACGTCAAACGCAGCCAGAATGCGGACGGCGGTTTCATGTACATGTTATCGCAGCCGGGCGATAGCCGGTTTCCTCGCAGCGCCGCAGGCATCGTCGCCTTGTACAGCGCCGGTATCTACGAAGGCGAGGAGATCGAAAGAGGTCTCGATTACCTGATGAAGCACGTTCCTCGCTCCGAGGCCCCGCAGCGCGACAGCCATTACTTCTACGGGCATTACTACGCCGTTCAGGCGATGTGGCAAGCTGGCGGCGAGCGTTGGCGGGATTGGTATCCCGCGGTACATGATGCTTTGCTCGCACGCCAGACCCCCGAGGGTTCCTGGTTCGACTCCATCTCGCCGGAATATGGCACCGCCATGGCCTGCATCATTCTGCAGATGCCCAACAACTACTTGCCGATCTTCCAGCATTGAGCCCACAGAGTCGTCGTTCATGACGCTGCCCATCATGACCCGTAGGCCAAGTGTTCTGGCAACGGCCATCTTATGCGCCCTGTTGATCGCATCCGCTGTCGCAGCACAAGAGGCGGCGCTTGACACCCGCCTGGCAGTCCCGGTGGACGGTGAACCGTTTCAAGCAAGAATCGCCGCCGTCGATGACGACTGGAATGTGACTCTCGACCTGGGGTCCGAGACACGCTCGCTGTCTGCCCCCGATCTGGTGCATTGGGGCGTTTACCAAGACTCCTACCGAGGAACCCAAATCCTGTTGGCCAATGGCTCGCTGCTAATGGCCGAAGTGCTTGAGATCGCGGACGAGCAGATTGTCGTTTACGGTGAGCTGTGGGGACAAACGAACTTGCCCCTGTCGCTGGTTCGCGGTGTCGTCTTCAATCCGCCGATTGCGCCCTTCGAGCGAGATCGGTTGCACGAGAAAATCCTGACCGCCACCGGTGCACAGGACCGGCTCCTGTTGGAGAACGGAGACGTCGTGTCCGGTTCGGTGAAAGGGCTCCGGGAGGCATCCGAGACTGATCCAAACGACTCGCCTGCAGTTGCAATTTCGACCGAAGGAAGGGATGTTGAAATCCCAATCGACAAAACCGCCGCTGTCGTCTTCAACCCGGCGATGATTGAGACTCCGAAGCCTCGTGATTTCCATGCAATGATGGGATTCGGCGACGGAAGCCTGGCGATTGTCGAGCACGTCAATTCGGACGGCGCCTTCGTCAAGCTCAAACTGCCAGGGCGAGTAGAACTTCAGGCGGACCCCGAGGTGATTTGGGCGGAGCTCACTTTGCTGAGGCCCTTTGGCAAGCGAGTGACCTATGTCTCCGATTTGAAGTCAATCGGATACAAACACGTCCCGTTCCTGGCAACGAAGTGGCCATTCCAGACGGACCGTAACGTGCTCGGCGGGCGATTGCGGAACGCCGGTTGCTTGTACGCGAAAGGACTCGGGATGCACACCACGTCGCGATTGGCTTATGATCTGGGCGACGGGTATCGAAGATTCCAGGCCGATGTTGCGTTGGACGATCAAGCCGGTTTGGGCGGTAGCGTGGTGTTTCGCGTCTTCCTGGCCGACTCCAGCGGCAAATTGAATCGCGAGCCCGCGTACGAGAGTCCAATCGTCAGAGGATCGAACAAGCCGGCCGCTGTTTCGGTGGACGTAACGGGCGTTTCGCGAATGGCGCTCATCGTTGACTTCGCCGAACGAGGCGACGCTTTGGACTACGCCAATTGGCTGAACGCGCGGCTGATCAAGTAGAGCACGACATGGCAGAAATCGTCAACGTGGGCCTCCGCCTTACCGCGACTGCGCAGGAGGATCCGGATGGCATCGCCGTCGTCGAACCGCTCGGGCGGGACCGCAACGGCAAACGCCAATACCGGCATCTGACTTTCCGCGAATTGGACGAAGACAGCAGCCTGTTGGCCGACGGTCTGCGGACGCTCGGCGGCGGCCCCGAAACACGCCTGGTGCTGATGGTTCGTCCCAGCATCGACTTCATTTCGCTCGTATTTGCCATGTTCAAGGCGGGCGTCATCACCGTACTGATCGACCCAGGCATGGGACGAAAGAACCTGATTCGTTGTCTGGAAGAGGTTGAGCCAGACGGATTCGTCGCGATACCACTGGCCCACGCCGTGCGCTCACTTCTGCGAAGGCGATTCCCCAGGGCAAGACTGAATGTCACTGTGGGACGGCGATGGTTCTGGGGCGGCCCGACGATTCGCCAACTGCGAGCACGGCAACTGAGCCCGGATTTCCAATCGGCAGCGACCGAAGCGGATGATCCGGCCGCTGTCATCTTCACCACTGGCAGCACTGGGCCGCCGAAAGGTGTCCTGTACCGCCACGGGAATTTCAACCAGCAAGTGGACGAAATCCGCGACTTGTACGACATTCAGCCGGGCGAAGTCGACCTTCCGGGATTTCCGCTTTTCGCGTTGTTCAATTGCGCGATGAGGGTGTCCACGATCATCCCGGACATGGACCCAACACGGCCGGCCAACGTCGACCCGCGGAACATCATCGAAGCCGCACGGGATTGGAACGTCACGCAAGCGTTTGGTTCGCCTGCCTTGTGGAACACGGTTGGTCGCTACTGCCAACAACACGACGTCAAACTGCCCACGCTGCGACGCGTGCTGTCGGCCGGCGCGCCGGTTCCGCCGCACGTACTGCAGCGAATGAAAAACGCAATTCATCCCGATGGGGATATTTACACGCCCTACGGAGCCACCGAATCGTTGCCGGTTGCTTCCACTTCGGCCACGGAAGTGCTCGGCGAGACGGCGGCGCGCAGCCGAGAGGGCGCCGGCACGTGCGTTGGTTGCCGGTTTCCAGGCATCCAGTGGAAAGTGATTCGCATCGACGATGGGCCAATCGCGAGTATCGACCAGATCGACGAATTACCTTGCGGCGAGATCGGCGAGCTGATGGTGAAAGGCCCGGTTGTCACCACGGAGTATGTTACTCGTACGGAGGCGAACCGACTGCACAAAGTCCAAGATGGCGACGGCGTGTGGCACCGCCTAGGCGATGTAGGTTACTTGGACGATCAAGACCGATTCTGGTTTTGCGGACGCAAATCCCACCGCGTGTTGGCAGCCGATGGGCCGATGTACACGATCCCTTGCGAAGCCGTGTTTAACCAGCACGAACGAATCTACCGTTGTGCATTGGTGGGCGTGGGCAAGGCAGGAGAACAGCGGCCGGTGATCGTCGCAGAACCGTGGTCGGAACATCGCCCCCGATCCAAGAAGGAACAAGAACCGCTGGTAGACGAACTGTTACAACTCGCCCAATCCAACCCGTTGACCAGTGGAATTCGAGACATTCTTATCCACTCGTCCCTGCCCGTAGACATTCGCCATAATGCCAAGATTTTTCGCGAAAAGCTTAGAGAATGGGCAGCGAAGCGAATCAGCAAGAAATGACGGTATTCTACGAGTACTGGTTCTCTTTGGGGCACGCTCGACCGCCCCGCCCCCTTTGACAGTCTCTAGTACGGCAACTAGACTTGAAAGGCTGTCAAAGACGTTGGCTGTTGGCTGGCGTGTTGTCGTTTTCGGAGCGATTCGGTGACGAATCGAGCATTTGGGAGCGTGGCATGAAGAAACCGGAAATGAAGGTGTACAAGGAACGTCTGCTGGCCGTGCGATCCCGCATGCGCGGAGATGTGCACGCCATGGCGGATGCCGCATTAAACAAGACTCGGGCCGAAGCAAGCGGCGACCTCTCCTTGATGCCGATTCACATGGCCGATGTGGGGACCGACAATTACGAGCAGGAATTCACGCTCAACCTACTGCAAAACGACGAAAGCACGCTTGAAGTGGTCGAAGCTGCTCTTGAACGGATCGAAGACGGCGTTTATGGTAGCTGCGTCGATTGCGGCGGACGCATTCCCAAGACCCGACTGAACGCCATTCCCTACACGCCCCACTGTGTCAAGTGCGCAAGCAAACTTGAAAGCCACTGAGTGCCTCGATTCTCTGACGATTCCCAAGAATCGTTACGTGATTTTCTTTTCCCTTGCGGTGGTGGGCTGCGCCGTCGATCTGCTGACCAAGCACTGGATCTTTCAGTGGCGCGGCACGCCGCAACTGGGCCAACCGCGGAATGTGTGGTGGATCTGGGAAGGGTACTTTGGCATTGAAACCGCGTTGAACCCCGGCGCGCTGTTCGGTATGGGAGAGGGCTTCGGCGTCTTCTTTGCGATCCTTTCGATTGCCGCCGCCGTAGGCATTTTGGTCTGGCTCTTCTGGTTTCAGGCCGCTCGCGATTTGCTGCTGACCATTGCGTTGGGATGCGTCACGGGCGGCATCGGCGGCAATCTCTACGACCGCCTCGGGCTTTGGCACGACGGCAACGTACCGAAAGGTTACGAACACGCCGTTCGCGACTGGATCCTGTTTCGCTACGAGGGCTACACCTGGCCGAATTTCAACATCGCCGACAGCCTGCTCGTTAGCGGAGCCGTGTTGCTGGCGTGGCACGGTTTCTTTCAGAAAGACGCCTCGCCGAATCCCGAATCTGCAGCGACTGGTGGCGGACAACGCTGAATTGGTTGACATCTCCCCCAGCTTTGCTATATCCTGCAAGCAGTTTTGACGCACGCGGGATCAGATTGCTGCACACAAATCGGAGCGGACGACGTGTGATTCGCGCAAGTCACATCCGAGGCAGTGCGGCAGTCGCAGCAATATCGGGCGGCTACCATGAAACTTTCGCGAACTGTTTCCTACGCCGTGCAAGCCACGCTTCAGTTGGCCAAGAGTGATTCCTCGACACCCGTGCCCTGCAGCAAGCTCGCCTCGGAAGGCGAAATGCCGGAGAGGTTTCTTCTTCAGATCTTGCGCATGTTGGTGACTCATGGTATCCTGAGGTCAACACGCGGCGTGGATGGCGGCTACTCGCTAATAAGGCCAGCGGAGCAAGTTTCGCTGCTTGAGGTCATCGAAGCGATCGACGGGCCCATGGAAAACGAGCAGCAGGCTCCGGACACGGAAGAGAGTGACGAAGTACAGGACAACCTCCAGTCGGCAATCAAGGAAGTCACGAAGACGGCCCGCCGGCAATTGGAGGCCATCAAGCTGTCGCAACTGCTCGCGCCCCCGCCAATCGTCGAGGAAACGGCCGCCAAAGTGCCCGAGGTGTAACGCACGGCATTCCTGGCACGATTTCGGCCCGCATGCGACGTTTTCGTTTAACCCGAAGCCGGAGGCGATGGCGGGTGCCGCGAGTGGACAGTCCATCCCATTGCCCGCCATCGCCTCCGGCTTCGGGTTAAACGACTTGGTGTTCGAAGGTCACCATGACAAACCTAGAGAATGAAATCCGTTCCAGGCTGGAACTCGCACTGGCGGCCGCTCGCGAAGCGGGACGCTCGACGCTGGAGTTCTTCCAGCAAGCCAACTTGCACGTCGAACGCAAGTCCGACAATTCGCCGGTAACCGAGGCGGATCGGTGCGCGGAGCAGTTGCTCAGGAGCAGAATCTCCGACGCCTTTCCAGGCGATGCCATCCTCGGCGAGGAGTTCGGCGAGCAACGCGGGGATTCCAGCTTTCGTTGGATCCTGGATCCCATCGACGGGACAAAGTCGTTTATCTGTGGAGTGCCGCTCTACGGCACGCTGGTGGGCGTCGAACACGAAGGCACGAGCGTAATTGGCGTGATCGACATACCGGCATTGGACGAATGCGTGTATGCCGCCACCGGTCACGGAGCGTGGTACGTCAAGGCGGATGCCGAGCCGCGCCCGGCGCGAGTGTCTTCGCGAGCGGCACTTGCTGATGGCTTGTTCGTGACGTCGCAGATCGACTCGTATGCCGAGCGCGGCGCGTTGGACGCCTATTTCGCTTTGGAGCGAACGGCGTACATCACACGCACTTGGGGCGACGCCTACGGCTATCTGCTGGTTGCTACCGGACGAGCCGAAGTGATGGTCGACCCGATCGTGAATATCTGGGATACGGCCGCGCTCGGGCCGGTGATCGAAGAGGCCGGCGGAGCACTGACCGACTGGCAAGGACACCCCACGAGCCACGGCGGCGAAGCCATAGGCTGCAACCGTCTTGTCTTGGACGAAGTGCTGGCCGTCACACGCCGTTTCCCAAGATCCGTCTGATGATCTGGCCAGCCGCTGTCATCGCCAGAGATCGTCGTCGGCAAACGGGTGTACCGGCCCCAGGATTTTCGGCTTGGGCAGAGCCTTCAACGCGTGCACTGCTAAATGGAAATCTTCCTTGGTAGTGATTTTCAGGTTGATGGGCGAGCCGTGCACGATCGTCACCCGATGGCCCAGTTGCTCCACCAATTGGGCATCGTCCGTAGCGTCAAGATCGCCGCGATTGGCATAGGCGTCCATCAGCAGTTGCCTGCGAAAGACCTGCGGCGTTTGCGCCTCCCACAGATGTTCTCGCACGACGGTCTCGTCGATCTTCCCGTCCTTTGCGCGTTTCTTGAGAGTCCCACGCACGGGGATGGCCAGAATCGCCGCATCGGACTTTTCTGCCGCCTCGAACACCTTGTCAATCCACTCGTTTGCGATGCACGGCCGCGCCGCATCGTGAACGGCCACAAAGTCAACGTCCGGCTTGACCCGCGCCAAAGCGTTGGCGACCGAGTCCGCTCGCTCCGCCCCGCCTTCGACCACGTCGATGCCGAGGACCGCTGCATTGGCCGCAAACTTCATGTTGAACGCTTCCCGATCGTCCGGCGAGATGATCAGGATCAATTGCTTCACGTCGTCCCGGTTGACGAACTTCTCGGCCGAATGCAGCCATATGGCACGATTTGCCAGTACGGCAAACGGTTTCTTGTAGTGGGGATCTTTGAACCGGCTGCTCTTGCCGGCCGCAGCGACAATCACGGCAAAACTGGCCACAACTCAGTCCTTTCCTGTGTGGGGTGGAGACATCCACCGAATAACACATGCGAACTACGCATTAGATCGCGTCATTGTGGGGTTTCCGGCAACCACGTCAAGGTTCGACACCGGTACTAACCGCGGCACACGAGGTTATAATGCCAGTTCTGGGAATTGGTAAGTCTTGTCGTACACAGTTGACGAAACAACAGAACCCGAATGAACGGAACGATTCTCAAGTGGGTTTTGGCAGCGGCTTGGCTGGCCGCTGCATTCATAGCGTGGCAGGCTGACGCGTGCGGCTCGACCAAGAAAGCCTACCGGCGCGTGAAGGAAGGGGTCCAACACTATCGGGCCGGGGACCTAAATGCCGCCGATCGGGCTTTTGCCGACGCGGACGTCGCGTTGCCCGAAGACGAGCGGATCGCCTACGATCGCGCCTGTGTGTATGCTGCCCAGGGAGACGCGGACAAAGCGATCGAACTGTTTCGCCAGGCGGCCATGTCCCGGGACGCACCGTTGGCCGCCGGCAGCCACTACAATCTGGGGTGCGTTGCCGCCGCCAAAGCAAAAGCCATCTTTGGCCAGAACCCCGAGCAGGCAACGCCGGAAATCCGTACCAAAGGACGTCAGTCGCTTGCTTCAGCGATCACGCACTATCGCGATTGCTTGGAGATCGAGCCAAATCATTCGGGTGCGCGCCGCAATCTGGAACTACTGCGATTGTGGATCAAGCACATGCAGGACACCTGGGCAAAGCTCGACCGCGAGAAGCAGCGCGACGAGATGGACCTGCTAGAGTTTCTGGAGATGATCGAGGCCGAACAGATGGGACTGCGGCAGGTGGTCAAGCAGTCGGATACGCAAGAGGAGTCTCCACGCCGCCGCCAGGCGATCCGGCAGGTCAAGACCGAGCAGGACCGACTGGCCGACGAAATCGAACCGCTAAAGAGAAAGATCGAGCAGACGCTTCAACCATCTGCCGCAGCGTCCGGTCAACCGGCCGCGAAGCCCCCTGATCCCGAACAAGTGAAGCAGGCTTTGGCAGCATTGAACGATATGGCCGATCGGACACGCACTGCGATGCTGAAGGCGTCGGAACGTCTGGACGATCAGGAGTTACCAGATGCGGTCGGCGGCCAGACCGAGGCGTTGGACGCGCTGAACGAAATCTACTCGGTCATCGCGCCGTTCCAACACGTCCTGCAGAAGGCTGCGGCTAACGAAGATCGGCTCGTCAATAGCTCGAAGGACATCGTCGACCAACCAGAGGAGGACGACTCCAACGACGCCCGACCGACCGACTACCCGGAACTTGCGCGTGATCAACGTCGAGTCGAAGGCTGGAGCGAGATTCTGCCGATGAAGGCGGACGCCGAGTTGAAACGGCTCGATGCGGCTCCACTGGCACCGGGCAGCCCCAAGGTCACGCCAATCGTGCCCGGGACCGATCCGGAGCAAGCCGAGCAGGCCAAAGAAGCCTTGAAGAAGTCGCTCGAGAAGGCGAAGGAACTCGGACCGAAGATCCAAGACTTGTGCGACGAAGCGGCGAATTCGCTGGATAAGAAAGACGCGGACGCTGCCTTGCCGAAACAGGAGGAAGCGCTGAAACTGTTGAAAGAGATTGCCGAGTCGCTTCCGAAACAACCGCAGCAGAACCAGAATCAAGACGATCAGCAGCAACAAGACGACCAACAGAAACAGCCGAAACAGCAACCGTCCGGCAGCGACCAGCAGCAACAACAGCGACGCCAGGATCCGTCGCGACAACAGGCCGAGGCCGTGCTCAGAAAAGTGCGAGAGCGAGAACGCGAGCATCGCGAAATGCAGAAGAAACTAGGGCGTTATCTCCGAGGCGGAGTCGTCGTTGACAAGGACTGGTAGGACAGGATGAAGTCACTGATCTTGTTTGGCTGCTTGCTTGTCTCGTCGTCGGCCGTTGCTGCGGACGGCGAACCGGAATTGCTGGTCCAACTCTCCCAGGATCGCATCTACGAAGGCGAATCGGTCCTGTATCGCGTCACCCTCGTGAACGTCGAGAACCCATCTCCACCGAAACTGAAAGGCTTCGACGATTTCGAGGTCCAATCTCGTGGAGCACAATCGCTCGACTCGCAAGAGATCAGGGTGGATGAAAATGGCGGAATGACCAGGATCGTTCAGTATCGCCGCGCCTACGATTTCCTCCTCACACCGAAACGCTCGGGCGAATTGACGATCCCCGCTCCGACCGCCGAAGTAATGGGCAAGGTGTTACGGGGGCAAGCCGTAACGCTCCAGGTCGTGGCCCCGGAGGACCAGGACCTGGCCATTCTGGAAGTCGCCGTAGACAAAGAGACCGTCTACCCTATGCAGCCTTTCACGGTCAAAGTGAACGTCGCCGTCAAGGCATTGCCGGGTCCTCTTGCCGACCGAGATCCGGTTGCGGTTTTGGCCGCGTTGTCTGGCGGGGGATCATCCCCAATGTCTGTGTTCTTCGACCGACGCGGAGTAGAGCCCCCTGCGTTGTCATTCCCGTGGGTCGATGATGGCAAACTGCCTACTGGTCTCGAACCGATCCAGCCCGTGCGACGTTGGCTCGGGAATCTGCTGAATCGCCGTGGCGAAGGGTTCAGCATCAACGGCCTCCTGATATTCCGCGCTTCCCTGTTCGATGAATCGCCAAATACTTTCGTGTCAGAGGCTCGAAAGACGCGCCGAAACGACAAGTCGGGTCAGTCCGTAGACTATTGGGAGTATTCATTCCAGCGGGAATTCGTGGCCAAGCAGGTCGGAGAATACTCGTTTGGCCCAGCCACACTGAAGGCTCGATTCATCGCCCAAGTGAATACTCGCGGTGAAGCCGAGCTTGAGCGCGTCTATGCTATCGCGAAGCCGATAGCCGTTACGGTTAGGGATATTCCCCTCGATGGCCGACCGGCTTCGTACAACGGAGCGATCGGCCAGTTTCAGATTGAAAGTCAACTTGCGCCGACCAAAGCCAAGGTCGGCGACCCGATGACGTTGACACTTACGGTACGAGGGAAAGGAACTCTGGACGCGCTGACGACACCTCGACTGGAGGACATTTCGGAAGTCGCGGACCATTTCCGCATCCACGAGGGGACAGAAGAAAGCGACGACGAGATGCGGCGTTTCACGTACAGCCTCAGACCGCTGGATGCGGGGATCGAGCGGTTTCCGCCGGTCGAAATGAGCTACTTCGACGTCGATCGCGAGGAATATGTCACGTTGAAGACAGCGGAGATCCCTGTCGAAGTCGGTATCGCCGAGGAATTGTCTAGCACAGAAATTGCCATGGCCAACGCTTCCCCGTCAGGCGCCAGGGACGTCGAAATCCAAAAAGGTGGTCTTATGGCGAACCACACGCTGACGTCGTTGCGGGACGATTCTGTCGATCCATACCGTTGGTTTGCGGGACTGGGGAGCCTGGCGGGCGTCTATGTGATCGTCGTCTTGGTGACACAAAAGGCGCGGCGCCTTATGGGCGATCCGGCTCTAGTGCGACGACGGGCCGCCGCGACTCGGGCCCGCGGGCGACTGCGCGAGGCGAGACGCCGCCACGCGGACGCGGCGGAGGAAGCCGACAGCTTGCGGGCTGCAATCGTCGGCCTGATTGCCGACGTCGCAGGCATCGACGAAGCCGGTCTAACGACGGGCGACGTGCGCGAGCGCCTTCTGGAAATGGGGGCGGACGAGTCGATCGTCGAACGGTTGACAGCCTGGTGCGAAGCGTGCGATGCCGCTAGGTACGGTGCCGGCGCCGCCGCATTGCACGGTCTGGAGGACGAATCCGGCACATTGTTGGACGAATTGATCACGATATTCAAGCGCAAACGTGTCTTGAAATAGAAGGGCACCTCTTGTAGAGAACGGATGCCATAGTTTAATGCTGCGATTGGTCGACTTACCCGATATGCACCCTGGCCTTCTGTGGAGCGACTTCATGGCGGCTACGGTCGCAGTGCTTGAAGACCAGGGCTTCGCGACGCCGTGTCGATTCGCCATGCAGTTTGAAGGCGTGCCCGGGTATGGAAGCGAGGAGTCTGAGTTTGAAATTGTATCGGAAGGCGTACCGGGTAATAATACAAGGAAGGTACGCCGCACTTACGAGGCGCATCGTCTGGTCGAATTCGCTGCAATTGCGGTTGCTGGATTGGCGCTGTTCCATGCGGGCGGACACCAAATCCGCGACATCGCATTACGCGGCGCATCCGCGGATTACCTCGTTGACGACGAAGGGAGTCTGTTGGAAATCGCCGGAAGATCGCGACGAAGCGACTTCCAGTGGGCATGGGATGTGCGATGGCAACGACTGTCCGATCGCCTGGACGCAGGATTCTATGTCTGCGTCTGCGAGTTTGAAACACCTGCGGGCCGTCTGGCCTTTGCCACATGAAACGACAGGAGAAGTGACATGAGTCTCGTTCAGCCCGCGGTGAGCGACATGCTGGTCACCGTCAAGTCGCGCGAAGTACAGCGCGCAATGTTGGCTGAGATGGGCGACCGCGCCGAGGAGGCCAAACAACACCTGCTTGCAGCCGGCCATTTGGAGTTGGTGTTGGCCAGCGATTACGAACTGGCAGGAGATGACGCCCTGGCTCGACGTAGCCGGATAAGCGCCGCTTCCTGCTTTTGGCGTGCTGGGGAACGCGAGCGAGCGCAGACGATCTTCGACTCGCTTGCGCATGCGGAACCTCAACAAGCCAGCGAGATTCAGCAAGTGATAAGCGATCTCCAACAGGACCGATCCGCCTCGTGACATGGGAACCGGGTTAGCTGTTTAAGGATACTCCAAAGGCCAATGATAGGCGGACGAACTGTTGCGAGGTTGTTTGCGGGTGTGATTCTCCTGCTGTCGACCGGTTGTGGCGGTGCGCCGGACGATGAGGTGCTCCGTAGGTTTCAATTGGCGCAGCAAGCGTTTGACAAGGCTTTGCTGCAAAACGGCGACTCGGGGAAGAGCGGGGAAGAATTCCTTCGAGCCGCCCTGCTGTACCAGGAAATCCTGGACGCGGGATTCGTCTCCGGCACCGTGCTCTACAACCAGGGAAATGCCTTTATGGGCGCCGGCCAGCGTGGGCGGGCGATTGCGTGCTACCGGCAGGCGAAGCGGTACCGGCCGCGGGATCCTCTGCTGGATCTCGCCCTGCGAACTGCCCTGGACGCGGACGATGCTCGCAGGGATCGGGCGCTGGTCGATTACGTTCTGTTTTGGCAGGATTGGATCAGCTATGGTGGCAAATTCCGACTTGCCGGCGCCATGGGCGCCGTGGCATTCTTGGTCGCGTTTGGGGCGTTGTTCGCGGGTCGGCGCCGTTGGGTCGCTTACTGCGGATGGACGGCGTTGGCCTTGACGCTGCTCATGGCGGCTTCAGCCGCCTACGACTGGTACCGGTTCGACAGTGTCAAGCACGGCGTCGTCGTCGAGCAGGCGGTTGCCCGGAAAGGAAACGCCGATTCGTTCGAGCCGGCCTTCACGCAACCGCTGGCCGAGGGGACCGAGTTCGTGGTGGTGGAACGCCGCGGCGACTGGTTCTTCGTCGGCTTGCCCGGTGCGAAGGAAGGCTGGGTGAAACGCGACGAGGTCGTGGTCTATTGATAGACGAACCGCTACTCAATATCGTGCTGTTCCAGCCGGAGATACCACAGAATACCGGCAACGTCGGCCGCACCTGCGTAGCCATCGGCGCGAAACTGTGGCTCGTCCGACCTCTGGCATTTCGCATAGACGATGCGCATCTGCGTCGTGCAGGATTGGACTACTGGCAACACCTCGAGTGGGAAGCTGTGGACGATTGGCGGGCATTGCGCGATCGGCTGCCCATACCCGAACCGTGGTACTTCACCAAGACCGCGACCAGGCTCTACACCAACGCCTCGTACACGCCAAGCGACGTTCTGGTTTTCGGCAGCGAGACTCAGGGGCTGCCCAAGTCGCTGCTAGAAGCCAACACCGAACGATCGTTGCGAATACCCATTCGGCCCCAAGTCCGCAGCCTGAACTTGGCAAGCTCCGTCGCCGTGGCCGCCTACGAAGCGTTGCGCCAGATCGAAGTCTGCGCGAATCGACCCGAGTGACGTGCCACGTAACACCTTGGCCGAAGCAGAACGCTGTCAGAACGACATCGCTTTGGATATGGCGTAGGTCTGCTTGATTGCCTTTCTCAGGTCGTTCACCGTGTGGCGAAGCGAGTCGTGATTCTCTCTCGCCTCCGCCAGAATCACGCGATAGCGGTCCAACGCCGGCGAGTCGGAATAGAGTTCCCGAGAGAGGCCGGCAGCCGCCTTTACGGTGTTCTGAGCGTTGCCGGATGCCTCGCCGTCCGGCGGCAAGTCAAATGCCGCCACAGCCGAGAGAAAGGTGTCGATCGAGTCGCCGTAGTAGTCCGCCGTGGTTTTCAACTTGCGTTCGGCCACACTGTTGTTGGCATCTCCCAACGTTGCCCGATGCTCGACGTAATCGGTCAAGCTGCCGACAAAGGCGGACGAAGCTCGCAGTACGTACCCTGCCGACGCGTAGACATCCAGCGCCCGAGCGCGCGTAGGCTCTGGGTCGGATCTAGCCTTGAGAATCTGTATCAGGGCCTTTTTGAGCGTGCGAGCCAGGCGCGCTCTCAAATCCCTGAAAAGCGTAATGGAAGTCATCTTGCTCTCATCTCTGTTCGACTCGACTTCCCACTATATTTAACTGGACGTCTTGCTACTGTGACTCCAGGCAACGCAAAACACCCCCGCGCTGGTGGGCAGGTCCCCTTTAGTCTAGCATACGTCGACCTCCAGTGCCATCGCTCGCGCGGAATCTTGTTGGAGTTCACGCTTTAGCGTGTCTTCGAAGACACGCTAAAGCGTGAACTCCAA
>JACKQG010001108.1_pt1 | contig 37967 bp, 34 predicted proteins | sample 8237621 | NCBI WGS metagenome assembly JACKQG01 (sample SAMN15677084, study PRJNA649215) | marine metagenome | biome: marine; feature: Black Sea; material: saline water; isolation source: suspended particulate matter (SPM) from the Black Sea western gyre | collected 2013-06-09/2013-06-10 | depth... | reverse complement strand
CTGACCGGGTTTGATGCTGCTATTGGAATGCCGGCGAAAAATGGCTACGAATTAGCTGTGGAAAAGATTAACCAGGATGGTGGTGTCTATGTCAAGGAATTTGATAAAAAGATACCCTTGGAACTGGTCCTCCTGGACATGGAGTCTAATCCAGAGAAGGCTGTTGCCCGCGCTGAAGCACTGAACTCACAATATAACGTGGCTATTGCTACTGGTACTACCTTGATTTCTGCAGCGGCTGAGATCTTCGAAAAGAATAAAATGCCCGTGGTAGTCTCTCAGATGACGATAGATTTGCTAAGTCAGAGTGGCTACAGATACTGGTTTACCATTGGTAAGTTGAACTCAGATGTAGCGGTTGCAGTACTCGATCTTTTTGATAGTCTCAATGGCGATAAGCCGACAAAATGGGCTCTTTTGGAGGAGCAGTTCCCCTTTGTTATAGAATTGATGAATTTTGTCGAACAAGACGCCGCTGCCCGGGGTGTTAATATAGTTTATCGTGGACAATATGCAACGATGGCTCCGGACCTAAGCCCACTTATAAACGATGCAAAAAAAGCTGGTGCCGAGGTGCTCTTCTCTGGCCCTAACACTCCTGATGCCATTACCATTGTAAAGCAAAGTAAGGAACTTGGTTTTAACCCGAAGGCAATGGCATGCATCAGAGGCGCAGATGACCCGGGTTGGTCGGGGCTTGGTCCAATGGGTGAATACGTAATAGGATGTCCTGATTGGCACCCAGCATTTAAATTTCCTGGAGTTGATGAACTTAATGCTGCGTACAAGGCTAAGTATGGTGCCAATACTCATATTGCTGCCGGGCCTTGTTATGCTTCTATCCAGTTGATAGCTGATGCAATTGAAAGGGCTGGCACACTGGACAGAGAAAAGCTAAGGGATGCCATAGCTGCTTCAAATACCATGACTGTTATGGGTCAAATCAAATTCCGTGAAAACGGCGCACGAATTGACCCGGTTCCGAGTGTGATTCAATGGCAGAATGGAGAACTGGAGCTCGTATGGCCTGATAACCTCAAAACAAAGTCGTTGGTTTATCCAAGGCCTGAACCAGCATCAAAACCAGCACCAACTGGAACCCCACCTGCTACACCATCTACACCACTTCCATCGGGACCGGAAATAGATTGGAAAGATGCCAAAAACCATTTTAATGAAAATGTCACAGTAACCGGTGAAATCATGGACGTGAGGACTTTTGCACCTCCTGAGGTAGTTCTCTTCCTAGGAGGTGGCATGGGAGTAGGCGTGGGCGTAGCAATCAAAGACGGATTGAACTGGCCAGTTGATCCTGATAGTTACAAAGGCAAAACTATCAGCGTAACCGGAAAAATAACGGCAGCACCGATTGGCGGTGGGCCGATGATAGCTGTCACTGACCCGGCACAAATTGTAGTAAAATAAGAAGTTAAACATAATAATATAACCGGAACATCATGGCCTGTACTAATAGATAGTTCTGGCCATAATGTATATGGCTGTGACTTCTGGTATGCAAAAGCAGAATGATAGGACTGTGCTGGCTATACAGCTGGCACAGTCCTATCAAACTCAGCATTACTGGCAAAAATAACATGGTATTACTCTCAATCGATAATCTTTCCAAGGCCTTCGGCGGAGTGATGGCTATTAACCGAGTTAGCTTCACCCTTGACGATGGGGAGATATTAGGGCTTATCGGTCCCAACGGGTCAGGTAAAACTACCTTGTTTAATCTAATAAGCGGGCTTCTCAAACCTGACACAGGCAGCATAAGGTTCAGCGGTAAAGATATAACCGGTATGGCACCTTATAAAATATGCCAGAGCGGTATCGCCAGAACCTTTCAGTTGGTTAAGTCGTTTAACCGGTTATCCCCCCTGAAAAACGTAATAGTGGGCAGGGCTTATGGCAGTGAGCCAGCCCGGAATACAAGGCAAGCCCGAATAGAAGCAGAACAGATTCTAGCTCTTACTGGTTTAGCAAAGAGGTGGGTGCCGATGGCGGGGATGCTTGGCTTGGTTGACCGCAAGCGGTTGGAGATTGCCCGGGCGCTGGCAACAAAGCCCAGGTTGTTGTTGCTCGATGAGATGTTTGCTGGTTTAAACCCAGCAGAGATGGATGATAGCATACGGTTAGTAAGAAGGATAAGGGACTCCGGGGTAACCCTGATAATAGTAGAGCATGTAATGAAGGTAATAATGGGGCTTTCGGACAGGGTGATTGCGCTAAATGTTGGGGAGAAAATTGCTGATGGCTCACCGCAGGAAGTAGCCAATAATAGCCATGTCATTGAGGCGTATTTAGGAAAAAGTGTCCAATGCTAGAAATTAGTAACATAGACGTTTGTTATGGCGACCTTCAGGCATTGTGGGATGTATCTCTTACCGTTGGAGGTGGGGAAATAGTAACGCTTGTCGGCTCTAATGGGGCGGGCAAGAGCACTATTATGAAGGCCATCTCAGGGCTACTCAAGCCTAAAACCGGGAGCATTAGTTTTGAGGGAATACGCCTGGACAAGCTGCCGGCGCACCGGATAGCGGAGCTGGGCATCTCCATGGTTCCCGAAGGGAGAAGGCTATTCCCTCAGATGAGCGTGCTGGAGAACTTAGAGGTGGGCGCCTCCGCTAGAGAAGCGAAGAAAGCAAGACACAATACAATCAGTTGGATTTATGAGTTATTTCCGATTCTAAGGGCAAGGGCGAGACAAAGGGCAGTTACATTAAGCGGTGGTGAGCAGCAGATGTTAGCTATAGGCAGGGCACTGATGGCCCAACCGAGGCTTCTCCTGATTGATGAGATGTCCCTGGGCTTAGCTCCGCTTTTGGTACAGGAAATCTCTCGAGTTATCAAAGACATAAACAAGTCAAGGAAGCTCGCAATTTTCCTGGTGGAGCAGGATGTTGCTATGGCCTTATCCATGGCTGACCGAGGCTATATTATTGAGCATGGTCGTATTCAAAGCGAGGGTGCTGCCAGAGCGTTTTTATGTAATGAGCGAATTAAAGAGGCTTATTTAGGTATCAGTCCAGTGGAAAAAGCAGGTTAAATATTGGAAGATGTAATTCAGGCAATTGCCTCTGGCATTCTAGTGGGCGCGCTGTATGCACTGATAGCATATGGGCTAGGCCTGATTATGGGTATTATGAAATTCCTCAATGTTGCCCATGGCAGTTTGTTGATACTCGGTGGTTATGTAAGTTACTGGATTTTCACTCTCTGGGGTATAAACCCCTACCTTTCTATACCGTTGGTTATCATTGCCACGTTTTTGACGGGCTTGATTCTATATAAGCTCACGCTTTCACCATTGCTGAAATTACCGGATATCGAAATGAGGGTTGCCAGCTCTTTGTTGATTACTTTTGGCGTAGTATACGTGCTGGATAATGCAATGGCTTTAATCTGGACACCAAATTGTAGAAGCATAATGGCCTCTCACACTGGAGAGGCTATTAATATATTTGGTGTCAACCTGAGCATCACTGGCCTGTACGGTCTCGGCATTGCTATTCTGGTTGCAGTTGCTTTGTATTTCATTCTCAGCAAGACCTATCTTGGCAAACATGTGCGGGCGGCGACCCAGGACGCGGAGGCAGCCAGCTTATGCGGAGTCAATGTTCAGCAAACCTATTTGATTTCCTGTGGTATTGCTGTGGCATTGGCTGGCGTAGCTGGTGTCATTGTCGTGTCAAGCTACTCTATAACTCCAGGTGGGGGATTAAGCTGGCTGTTGATAGGTATAGTCGTTATGGTGCTGGCAGGAGAAGGGAACATTAATGCCATACTTCCCGCTGGTATTATATTGGGAGTGGTAGAGTCAGCTAGTATTTTTGTTGTGGGTGCTCCCTACCGGCAGGCTGTTGCGCTTGTCATATTTATTATAGTGTTAATGTTCAGGCCGCAGGGATTATTTACTAAAAAGAGGATAGATGTCTACTATAACAGCTAATTGGAAAAAATTGCTGCCAAGTGGAGTGGTAGTTGCAGCTTGCATAGTGCTCCCCATGGTTATGGAAGTAGGAACCAATATCCTGAATCTAATGGTCATGCTGTTCATCTTCATCGTTCTGTCTCAGAGCTGGAATCTTTTGGGAGGTTATACTGGTCAGATTAACCTTGGTCTTGCTGCCTTCTTCGGCTGTGGTGTTTTGGTCACTCACTTCCTCTGGCAGGCAGAGGTACCGATATATCTAGCTGTACTAGCGGGTGGTGTAGCAACCGTGGTTTTGGCAGTGATTATTGGTCTGCCCACTCTGCGGCTGAGGGGTGTATATTTTGCTATTGGTACTCTGGCGTTCGCAGAAGTATTGAGAATAATCGTGGGAAATATTTTTACCACATGGGTTAAAATGCCGAGCAGCTATGTTTTCAACTATGACCTTATTCCCCGCTATTACCTTGGTTTAGTAGTAGCACTTATAGCAGTAGCAGTAGTTTATTTTGTGACCAATTCCAAGCTGGGACTGGCTATGGTTGCTGTTCGCGATGACGAAGAAGCAGCTCAGGTTACCGGTGTCAACACGTTTAAATATAAGGTTTTGGCCTTACTAATTAGCGCCTTTTTGGCTGGCTTGGGTGGAGGAGTGTATGCCTTCTTCAGACTCTCCTTTTACAGCATCTCCCTGGTTTTTAGCCCGCTCTGGACCTTTGAGCCACTCATGGCAGTCATGATCGGTGGTGCCGGCACCTTGGTCGGACCTATAATTGGCAGCGTTTTCCTGGTCATTCTTTCAGAGATATTTGCCCTAAAATTAGGGGAGGCTCACCTTGTCATATTTGGCATCCTGTTTATCCTGGTAGTGTTGTACTTCCCACACGGATTGGTTGGCTCTGTAGATCGAGTCCGTCAGTTGATAGTTCGTGTTGGTCGAAGTAGATTATGGAAGGCAAGACAACAATAATAACAATAGACTTCGGGGGCTGCTGAGTTTCAAAGGTACGTGGTAAAAGGAAAATTAGTGGAGGTACCAAGTCGGAGAACGTTGAGGCCATGACCGAAGCGGTTTTCGAGTATGGTGTGTACTAAGGTGTATCTGAAGGCTAAGTTCAACACAAAGAGGAGGTGACTAATATGACTAAAACAAAAAAAATTATCGGCTTATCGTGTGGCAGAAAGAACGGCAACTCCGAGATCCTCTTAAAGGAAGCCCTCATGGGAGCGGAGGAACTCGGGGTGGAATCGGAGATAATCCGAGCTATGGAGCTGAGAGTAAAACCATGTACGGGTTGTGAAGCATGTTCTATAGCCATGTCAAGAGGAAAAGAGGCAAGATGTGCCATAAAAGACGATGACGTTCCATGGATTCTGGAAAAGACCGTGGTGGAAGATTGCGCTTTAATAGTAAGTGGCCCGCTATACCATTTAAGAGCCAATTCATGCTTTGAAGCAATTCATGAAAGGATGCTACCGACTATGTTCAGGCATCCGGAAGTTCTTAAGAAGACAAGAGTTGGTGCCATCATTTCTGTTGGTGGTGGCGAACCGGAGTGGACTCCTTTGGGGCTCACTTCCATGAATATTTTTGTTCAGCATACCCGAGTACTGGTTGACCAGATGCAAGTGAACTATGTTGGGCGCCCAGGTGCCGTTCTGATGGAGGAGAAATACCTTGAACGGGCCAGAGAATTAGGGCGAAGGGTTGCCAGGGCAATGATGATGCCGATTGAAGAAGTGAAATTTGTGGGCGATGAAACAGATGTATCTTGTCCGGTCTGCCATTGCAACGTGCTGAAGGTGCCTGAGAAATTACCTTATGTCTTCTGTCCCGTATGCTGGGTCAAAGGTGTAATAACCCTTGATGGAGATAAAATGAAGGTGAGGTGGGATGAGGAGAGTGCAAAGTATCCTCGATTTTCTGAACGCGGCGTTTCCACACACTTAGAGTTGGTAAAAAACTTGCAGATGAAGTTCTATACAGAAGACCAGGAAAAAGTAAAAGAACGGATTAAGAAATATGTCTCATACGGTAAAATCATAAAACCATGATGCCAGCAGATGAATACCAGCAATTTCGTTAATTACAATATTTAGGAAAAGGAGGATTGTGCCATGACGAGGTATCAAAATGTGTTTTCACCGTTTAGATTTGGCAATGTGGAGGTAAAGAACAGAATAGAAATTGCACCGGCGATCCCATGCCTGGCCACACCTGATGGTTTTGTGACCAGGGAGTTGATTGAATATTATAAGTCATTGGCCAAGGGGGGAGCCGGAATCGTTACCATCGGCGATACCGCCATAGACTTCGAATATGCCAAGGACCATGAGCACCAGTTGAACCTCGGCGATGACAGGGTTATTGCCGGATTGAGTGCACTAGTAGAAGCTATACATAGGTATGGGGCAAAGGCTTCCATTGAACTCAATCATGGCGGCAGGTTTGCAGAGCCACGGACACTAGGAGGCAAAAACCCTATTGCGCCTTCATCACTGCCGTCGGAAACGGCAATGATGTGGGCTGAAATGCACGGCAGGAAGCTGGACTACCAAGTCATGGAAATGACACAAGAACAAATTGACATGGTCGTCGACCATTATGCAGAGGCGTGCCATAGATGCATGCTCGCAGGCATGGAGATGGTGCTTCTTCATGGTGCCCATGGGCATATGCTGGGTCAGTTCACATCACCTTATACAAACAAGAGGACAGATCGCTATGGCGGGAGCCTTCAAAACAGGGCTCGATTTGCCATAGAGGTCTTAGATGCCGTTCGGAAGAAGGTTGGTGACAAGCTGGCTATAGAATACCGCATAAGCGCGGACGAGCTTGTGCCTGAAGGTATGCATGAGGAGGAAACCATCGAGTTCGCCAAAATGATCCAGGACAAAATTGACCTACTCCATGTATCCGTAGGGCTTCTTACAAATCCAATCACTATTCCTCGCATGATACAACCAACGTATCTTCCTCATGGCCTCAATGTGCCTTATGCCGAGAGGTTCAAGAAAGCCCTAAAAGTCCCGATAACAGCAGTCGGCTCTATCGATATGGAGATGGCCGATAAAATTATCGGTGAGGGGAAATGTGATATCGTCGCAATGGTACGCCCCATCATTGCAGATACTGAGTATGTGAATAAATACCGCCATGGAGAGATTGATGAGATCAGGCCTTGTGTCCGTTGCAATTTCTGTACTCACTCGGTGGCACAATTCTACCCTATCCGTTGTGCGGTCAATCCTGTCATCGGTAGGGAGGTAGAGTATCCCTATATACGAATAGCAGATAAGAAGAAGAAGGTCGTTATCGTGGGCGGCGGGCCAGCAGGCATGGAAGCTGCCCTAGTAGCCTCATCAAGGGGACATCAGGTCACTTTATATGAAAGGGATACTAAACTTGGTGGAATGCTCACCCTTGCGGCGGCACATCCCTTCAAGGCTGACATGAAGAAGTATTTGGATTGGCTGGTGCAAAAAACCATGAGGGCACCTGGTATAGAAGTCAAACTATCGACCGAAGCCACTGCTGACGTCATCAAGGCTAAGAAGCCTGACGTAGTTATCTTAGCCATTGGTGCGGAGCCTATCATTCCAGACATTCCTGGCGTCAAAAAATCTAATGTTGTCTGGGTTGGCGATGTGGCCATGGGGAAAGCGGTAGCAGGTGAAACGGTAGTTGTAGCTGGAGCAGGACTCACCGGAGGCGAAGCCGCCCTCCACCTGGCGCAGCAGGGTAAGAAGATAACAGTTATTGATATGGTTAGTCAATCGGAAATTGCTCAGGATGCTCCTTTTCTTAACAAACTCGGATTAATAGGGCTGCTGCATCAGCACGGAGTTCAATTTAGGATGGAGGTTAAGTTAGAAGAAATAACAGACAAGGGTGCTGTGGTCATTGATAAGCAGTGGAACCGGTTCGAAATCCCTGCTGATTCCGTGGTCTTATCGCTGGGATTTAAGCCGCGCACCACAGCGGTGAAAGCTCTCCAAGAACTGGCGCCTGATATATATGTGATTGGGGATTGTGCTAATCCGAGCAATCTGAAACATGCAATCCATGACGCATTCAATGTCGCGGTGGAAATATAATAGTTATCGAGTTCAAAAAAGGAGGCATGTCATGACACAGCAAGAAATGGAGGCAAAGACAAGGCGTTTAGAGAATTACCAGGACATCTGCAATCTACAAGGCAGATATAACCATTATATGTTGTCAGGTAGGTTTGACAAGATTTTGGATATGTTTGCCAAAAAAGACCAAAATGTGGAAATAGAGTTAGCTGATAGCGGCGTGTTTTATGGTATTGAAGGCGTTAAGAAGGTGTTCAGTATTTTGGGTGAGAAGTATGGATTTCCCGGAAGTTTGGGCTTGCATATGCTTATGACGCCTGTTATCGAAGTAAGTAAGGATGGTAAAACGGCAAGGGGAATGTGGCATTCGTTCGGATGTAACACGATTAAAGAGGGAAATCGGTTATCCGCCATGTGGCAAGCCGGTAAGTATGATATTACGTTCGTAAAAGAGGATGGGAAATGGAAATATCGCGTATTTAAGTGGTATGCTATTTTCAGGACTCCGTTTGACGAGGGTTGGGTAAAGAGGCCAATCATAAGCGGTCTTCATCAGGAAGACGGACCAGGTATAGGCGCTCTCTACGAGCCTTATGATCCAACTAAATCAGGGGGGTTCTTGCCTTTACCACCTGAACCAGTGGAATAAGTTTCTGGGTGACACTGAAAACAGCATCAGGCTTTTAGAGATATTCCTCGATCCGTTCGGACCAGGTGCATTGCATGATTCATCAGAAAGTTACCTTCCGAGCTGTGACATCCCAAGTATGGATGGAGCAAGAACAAACAATATAGATTGGGACAACGGGAGCACTATATCCGAGAAATGCGAGAGTTGAGAGAAGAGCTACTGAATCTCAAACACTGCCCATGAATATTTTAGTTAGTATGTATCATTGTAGCGAGCAAAGCGCGATCTGGAGGTTGCCATGACAATAGGGATAGGCGTAGACATCATCGCCATCAGCAGAATGAGAGATACACTGGAAACCTCTGGCAAGGTGTTTATGGACAAGGTATTCACGCCCTGGGAGCAGCAGCGAGCTGAAACACACCCTGACACCGTGGCCTATGTGGCAATGACCTTTGCTGCCAAAGAAGCCATCTTCAAAACCTTTGGAATAGGCTGGCATTTCGGCGTCCAGATGACGGAAATAGAGGTTAAGGAGGGGGAGTATGGAGAACCGATACCTGTTCTTACGGGCAGATTTGCTGAGCTTGCAGCCGAACGTGGGGTATCCCGCGTGCTTTTAAGCCTCTCCTATGATGGCGATTACGCAGTAGCCGTGGCAGCGCTATCAGGAGGGCAATGACCCTGACTCCTGTATCTTTTAATAGATGATTACTGGGCTTATGGTAAGGAGAGAGTGATATGAGTACGAATGTAATGGAGCAATTGCAGCTTAAGGCCAAGGCTAATCCCCAAAGGGTCGTGTTGCCGGAAGCCGGCGAGGAGAAGATACTGCACGCGGCGCGTCAGGTGCGGGATATGGGCATAGCCTACCCCATGCTCGTTGGGAAGCCTGAGACCGTATCCGCACTTGGGGGAAGCATCGGGCTATCCCTTGACGGTATCATGGTGGTCGACCACACCGATCAGGAAAAGGTCGAGCATTTCGTAGCCGAGTACGCAAAGATCGATCCGGACTTTCCGGCTTCCGCCCTAAAGCGCATGTTGAAAGACCCACTTAATTTCGCAGCCATGATGGTGCGATTAGGCGAGGCGGACTGTATGGTGGCGGGGCTGAGCCATACGACAGGAGAGGTCGTCATGGCCAGTGAGATGATAATCGGACTGCAGGAAGGCATCTCGACCGTCTCAAGCATGGGCATTGTGTCGATACCGGGATATGAGGGTCAGGAAGGTAACCTGTTGGTGATTGCCGACTGCGCTGTTTGTCCGGCACCTGAACCAAATGAGCTGGCCGACATAGCCATCTCGACAGCCGACACCGTGCGCAGTCTCATGGGCTGGGAGCCGCGTGTCGCCTTGTTGTCTTTCTCAACAAAGGGCAGCGCCAGTCATGAACGTGTCGACAAAGTGTTGAAGGCCCTTGAGATGGTGCGCGAGCGCAGGCCGGATTTGCTCATAGACGGCGAACTGCAGTTGGATTCCGCCATCGTACCGGAGGTAGCAGCCAAGAAGGTGCCGGGAGATAGTCCTGTGGCCGGCAGAGCCAACATCCTTATCTTCCCGGATCTCAATGCCGGTAATATAGGGGTTAAGCTTGTCCAGCGTTTTGCTAAGGCAGTTGCTTACGGGCCGTCGCTGCAGGGTTTTGCCAAGCCGGTAAGTGACCTGTCCCGGGGAGCGCCCATCGAGGAGATAGTCGGAGCCATCACTATGGTGGCAGTACGCGCACAGAGTAAATAAACCGTTTGCAGACCCGGAAAAGGTATGTTAAAAGCTTTGTGGACCGGTTATCAGCCTTACATATATGCTCCAATACTTGAGAGGTAACTGTTATGGATAAGAAATACAGAATTTTTGCAATAAATCCCGGCTCCACCTCAACAAAGATAGCCCTCTTTGAAAACGATAGAGAGCTCTTTGCTGCCAATGTCTCCCATGACGCGGCAAAACTCAAGGAGTTCCGCGAGATAAGCGATCAGTTCCCATATCGGAAGGAGACCATACTGAGTGAGTTGGCCAAAGCCAACATCTCCCTTAAAGGGGTAGATGCCTTTGTCGGACGCGGCGGCGGTCTGGTCAGTCTGGAAGGCGGAACATATACCGTAAACGAGACCTTGCTGCATCACGCCCGAATAGGCTTTACCGTGAAACACCCCGCCACGCTCGGCAGCCAACTGGCCTACGACTTTGCAACTACCTATGGTGGAAAAGCCTTCGTCGTCAATCCTCCCGACGTCGATGAGTTTGACTTTGTTTCACGGGTCAGTGGACTCTCCGATGTTGCCCGCGAGAGCAGGGACCACCCGCTCAACCAGAAGGAGGTCGGTATACGCTATGCTACATCTTTGGGCAAGCGGTATGAAGAACTGAATCTGGTAATATCCCATATTGGAGGTGGCGTATCGGTCACGGCTCACAGGAAGGGCCGTATGGTTGATTCAAATGACGTCATAAACGGCGATGGTCCCATGGCTCCCACCCGTGCAGGTTCGATACCGGCCGTTGCCATAATCAAGATGTCTTATTCGGGGAAATATACTGAGAGAGAGATGTATGACCGCATAACCAAGACAGGGGGGCTGGTCGACCATCTTGGCACCTCGGAAGTCCACGAGGTGCTGGAGCGCATCAAAAACGGCGATACTTATGCAAAGCTCATCTACGATGCTATGATTTACCAGATTGGCAAGAACATCGGTGCATATGCAACGGTTTTAAAGGGTGATGTCGATGCAATTCTACTGACCGGAGGCATCGCCAATGACTCCTATCTGGTAGAAAAGATCACCGATATGGTGAAATACATCGCTCCGGTCAAGGTGTATGCCGGTGAGTTCGAGATGGAAGCTCTGGCCGCCGGTGCCCTCAGGGTACTTACCGGTCAGGAGCAGCCCAAGATATATAACGGGGTACCTGTATGGGCCGGTTTTAAAAAATAGATAGAGTTTTAAGGTTTTCGGGTATCCTCAGAAACCCAAATCTAGAGTAGCAAAGGAGCAGAAGAGCAATGGGATTAAGAGATGAGATATTGGAGAAAATCATTCAGCGAGCCGCGAAAGTCTTCAAAAAGAACCCCGGCGAATTGAGTGCTGACACGAGGTTTGTAGAGGACCTCAAAGCTAAATCGGTAAATTTCGTTCAGATAATAGCAATTTTAGAGGATGCCTTTGACGTGCAGATCAATTTCATGGAGTTCAGGAGGAAAAAGACCCTGGGCGAGGCCGCTGAATTTGTCGCCAAGCTTTGCGGGGGCTGATAAGAACAGGATTCAGGAATCTCATTTTAAAATAGAAAAAGGCAATCGTCTTTAAAAATACACATAAGGAGGATGATCATGGCTAAAACGAAGAGAAAAAAAGAAATGTTCGGCAACGAGGAGATCGAGGTCATCTACAGGGAAACAAGAAGACCGGCTCCGGTGGAAGTTATAAAATCGACGAAGGAATCCGTGGACGGATTGGACGAAAAATCCTTGGAAGGAGCAGGATTTGGATTTTGCCCTCCCTTCAACCCGCGCACCTATCTTGCGGAAGACGGCATCATCTGCGAGCAGGATGTCGCCGTGACCATGCGCGACGGCACTATTATATATACCGACATCTACCGTCCCGTCGGGGAGACAAATATTCCTGCCATCGTTTCATGGAGTTATTTCGGCAAGCGTCCGGGCGATGGCTTTGACGAATGGCAGGTTATCGGAGTTCCACCAGGAACGATTTCCCGCATGGCCAAGTTCGAATCTCCCGATCCTGGTTTTTGGTGCCGTCATGGATATGCGATTGCCAACGTCGACCCCCGCGGCTGCGGCCATTCGCAGGGCGATATATGTATGTTTGGCACGCAGGATGGACGTGACGGCTATGACTTTATCGAATGGCTGGCAACCCAGTATTGGTGCAATGGCAAGGTCGGCATGGCCGGCAACTCAGGTGTGGCCATGCCCCAGTGGCGAATCGCCGCAGAGCAGCCGCCTCACCTTGCCTGTACCGCTCCATGGGAAGGTACCGGAGAGCTTTATCGCGAGTCGCTTTTTGAGGGAGGCATTCCGGCGCTGGGCTTCTGCAACTTTATTGTAGGTTCCTTAGTGGGACTGGCATATGTCGACGACATGGTTGCTATGGCCCAGAAGTATCCTTTCATGAACGCCTATTGGGAAGACAAGCTTCCGAAATGGGAAAGGATTAAGATCCCGGTCTATACCACGGTATGTTGGAACCATTTTCATCTGCGCGGTTCCATGGAAGGCTTCAGGAGAATCCGCTCAACAAAGAAGTGGCTCCGCGCACACAGGGAGTTTGAGTGGCCTGATACGTATTCCACCGCCGGCCTGGAAGGTCTGAAACTGTTCTTTGACCGCTATCTTAAGGATGTTCGCAATGGGTGGGAGCTCACCCCGAGGGTCCGCCTTGAAGTCATGGATGCCTACGATTATGACTATCAGACCAATCGTCCGGAAAAGGAGTTTCCTCTTGCCAGAACTCAATATAAGAAACTCTATGTCGATGCCGCCAGGGGAGCACTCTCCTCTGAAGCGGTTGCCAAGGCATCAAAGGTCAGCTATGAGGGCGAGACAGGGTCGACAACCTTCGACATCACCTTTGAGGAAGACACGGAGATTACCGGTTTCATGAAGCTCCACCTGTGGGTTGAGGCCGATGGAAATGATGATATGGATTTGTTTGTTGCGATCCAGAAGCTGGATCAAGACGGAAGCTGGCTCCCGGTGAACGTATTGGGAGAGCCCCATCCGGGTGCATGGGGAAAGATGAGAGTATCGCATCGCGAACTGGATGAGAAGCTGTCTACAGATTTTCAGCCAGTCCAGGCCCATCGCAAGGAAGAAAAGCTGAAGCCTGGCGAAATTGTTCCCGTGGATATTGAGATATGGCCGCACAGCAGGATTTGGCACAAGGGCGAGCAGTTGCGTGTGCTAGTATCAGGGCATTACATTCGTCCCGAAGGTTGGTTCGAGCCCTTCTCCTGGGAGACCAACAACAAGGGCAACCACGTCATCCACTCGGGCGGTAAATATAACTCGTACCTCCAGGTGCCTGTAATTCCTCCGAAATATCAGGCCGGCGATTATGTTTACCGCTAAGCGCAAAGGAGGGAGAGCAAAGAATGAAGGCACAATCAAGACAGATATTTAAGGGCTCTTGCTCGCATAGAGTAGGGTTATTTGGAGATATAATACATAGAAATGCGTGGTTTTATCCTTCTCGAGAGGCATTCATTTTTGGCGACCAGCGGGTCACGTTTGAACAGTATAACGAGAGAGTAAACAGCCTGATACATGCCCTACGAGATATGGGGGTGAGGAAAGGGGATGTACTCGGTGTCCTGTCCTGGAATTGCCTGGAGTACATGGATGTTTTTGGAGCCGCTGAAAAGGGAGGATTCATTATCGCTCCCTTTAATCCAAGGTTGTCACTGAACGATTTCGAATACCTGATAAACGACTCCGAGGCTAATACCCTCTTTGTAGGTCCGGAGTTCGCCGACGTGGTAAATACATTGAAACCTAGCATACCTAAGGTTAAGCACTTCATTAGCTTTGAAAGCTCTTTGCCTGGCATGAAGCGCCATACCGATTTGCTCGCCTCCTATCCAACCAGTGAGCCGGATACAGAAGTAGATGATGAAGTTCGCCTCTTCATATGGTATACAAGCGGCACCACCGGCCGCCCTCGTGGTGCTCTATACACTCATGGACGTTTTCGAGAGGAGATGATGTGCCTGGCTAGAGAGGTGCCAATCGGTTCTGATGATAAATGTATAGCACTCATGCCACTATTTCATAGTGGTGGTATAGCATTAAATTCTTATTTTTTTCATCAGGGCGCTACCATTGTAAACATGAGATTCTTTGACCTGAAGGCCCTTTTAAGCGCCATCGAGAAAGAGAAGATTACCAATCTTGCTCTCGTTCCTACCCATTTGAGTGCCATGCTAGACCTTCCTGATTTAGAGAGTTATGATGTCAGCAGCATACGCAGGATATATTACGCTGCTTCTCCGATGCCAAAAGAGTTATTAGTTAGAGGTATAGAGAAATTCGGCCTGGTCTTTTACCAGGCCTATGGCCAAGCTGAATCTGGACCTGACATAGCCAATCTTAAGGAAAAGGAACACGATGTCTTAGGTAAGCCACTGCGGGAGCAGCAACGCCTTTTGTCTTGTGGCCGCCCGGCGCTTGGCGTGCATGTGCGGATTGTTGACAAGAATGGAACTGATGTATCGGCTGGTGACATTGGCGAGATAATCGCAATGAGTCGACACATCATGAATGAATATTGGAAAAAGCCGCAGGAGACCAAGAAGACAATAGTAGACGGATGGTTACATACCGGTGATATGGGGCGTTATGATGAGGATGGCTACATCTATATTGTAGATAGAAAACAGGACATGATTATTTCTGGCGGGGAGCATATCTTTCCTCGAGAGGTGGAGGAAGTGCTTTATCAGCACCCGGCTGTATTAGAATGTGCTGTGTTTGGTATTCCAGACCCCAAATGGGTAGAAGTAGTTCATGCTGCGGTTTCTCTCAAGAAGGGTGCAATGGCAACACCAGAGGAGCTGATAGAATTCTGTAAGAAGAATATAGCTAGGTATAAGGCGCCTAAGTCAATAGAAATTATGCCGGAGATACCCAAGGGGGCGACGGGTAAGATACTCAAAAGGGAGATGAAGAGCAAGTATTGGGCTGGAAGATGAGGAGGGCATAAAATCTACCTTCTTTTAAGCTACAGTCCCAAATATGCTTCCTCACATAATCACTTGTAAGAAGCAAATCACAGCACCCTTCCATGGCCACCCGTCTATTTTCTAGCACGGTCAGCTATCTCCAGGGTACGTCGAACATTTTGTTCAATCAGAAAGATGGTAATTCCTTAGTCAAGCAAAGAACCCAATAACTACGTACTTCAATTTCTGTTAATACGGGAGAAAGAAATTGCACATAATAAGCACTAAAACATTGAACAAATCAGGCAAAAGTTCAATAGTTCTTACATTACAACACGAATCTGACCACGGAAGGCTAGATATTCAATCCAACCCATGCGGGATCGTGGTCATTTCCATCGTCCCCATGCTTTGTTCACAGAACTAGCTTTGGGGAGAGTCTCTCACATTCCTATGAGAAGGACCTGCGTCCTCATAAGGCTTGGTTATATTGGCGACTTAGTGTCATATAAGTACTGCCACCCTGTCAAGAATACCATTGTACTCTAAGTCAACGGCAGGTCAGAACAATAACCGCCGATGTCGGCAAGGCTATTAAGCGGCGTGCTTTAGCTGTTTTAGGTTATTTATAGATAAACCTACCATCCCGGAGATGGGGCAATAACCTGTTAACTGATATCTGGGCTAATACAAGGTCAGACCATCTATACCCCTTTCTTATACCTGGTCTAACATTATACCTGGCCCAGTTTGGGGGGGCACCTTCTCCTAGACTCTGGCTCTCGATTCAATCGCCCTCATGCGGTGTGGCAATCAGGGACGGGCTTCTTCTAGTAGTTGACCTTATCCTTCCCCTTTAGACCAAGGATCTGCCTGGCTTCGTCAGGCGTGGCTATCTCCCGGCCAAGCTCTCGGGCAATTCTGACTAACTTCTCCACAAGCTCGGCATTGCTTTTGGCCAGTACCCCTTTACTGACGTAAATATTATCCTCCAGACCCACACGAGCATGCCCACCCATCATTATGGATAAGGTAGCCAAGTTGAACTCGGCAGGATAGCCGGCGCCAATGACCGACCACTTGTAGTTTTCCGGTCCGAATAATCGGTCACAGGTCTGCTTCATATACATGACATTTTCTAGATCGGCCCCAATCCCACCCAGAATACCGGTAACAAACTGCACCCAGATAGGGAACCGTAAAAGCTGTCTCCTGATACAATAATGTATGTTGTAGAGGTGGCCGACATCGTATGCCTCATGTTCGGGCTTGGTGTTATTCTCAATCATGGTCTTGCAAAAGTGCTCGATATCGCCAAAGGTATTCCGGAAGATAAAATCTTTGGTGCTGGTGGCAAAATCCTTCTCCCAAGGGTATTTGTAGTCCGAGTCCTTATACCGCTCTGCTATCGGGTGAATTGAGAAGTTGATCGAGCCCATGTTAAACGTGGCCAGCTCCGGTTTAAGAGCAGGGACAACCCTTATCCTTTCCGCCGCAGTCATTTCCATTGTACCACCGGTGGTTACACAGACAATAACGTTGCTTTTTGACTTGATAAGGGTGGCAATCTCCCGGTAAACCTCCGGGTCAGTAGTCGGTTTGCCGGTCTGCGGGTCTCTGCCATGAACGTGCACTGAGGCCGCGCCGGCATCGGCACACCTCTTCGCATCCTCGGTAATCTGCTGCGGGGTAAGCGGCAGATAGGGCGTCTGCGTTGGTAGGGTGATATTGCCAGTTAGAGCGGCAGTTATTATGAGTTTCTCCATTTATGCATTCCTCCTTACGTATTAACAATAATATATGCTCTCTAATATAGTCATATATCATGGAATGTAAGCACTAGTCATATATTTTACCCCCTCAAGTTTGTTGGCTCCTTCGCTACTTCCTTGAGATAATCCAATGTCACTTCGTGTGTCTGAAGCTCTTTCGGCATATAGCATAATTTGTCTAGAAGCACTCTCGTATTGTTATCGTTTTCTAAGTGCCTGACTATTGTTCGGACCTCTTTTGGTAGGTTCAATTGCTTTGCGCACTTGTCTGTTTCGCTTGACTGACAAGCTGCTAAGGAGGCAAGCGTGGCTAAGACTGTCGCGGGCAGCAATAATCCTTTTTCCCACATTTGTGTCTTCATGTCTCACCTCAAAATTAGGCTCTTTTCAACCGGAATTTCTTGACCATCGCTACGAAGGGCGAGAATGTAGCCCTCTATTGCCTTCTTGACGTTTTCCATGATGTATATTTTGCTGTAGTCGCACACTATTTTCCTAGCACTATGCCTACGGGATCTATCTCCTGGCGCAATATTCTCAACTCCTCATCAGTAGGTTCAGGGCTTGTTTCAATCTTATCTGGTAGCATAATTTCGAATTGACTATTCTCCATCACCTCATCAACGCCGACTCCAGGGTGTAACGAGATTAACTTGAGCCTTTTCGTTCTCTCGTCGAAGCCGTAGATACCTAACTGCGTGATGACCCTGTAAGGGCCCGTGCCTTTAGGTAATCCTGCTTTCTCTCTGGCATTTGGTCCATCAAGGAACCCCGGTGTCGTCAAGAAATCAAGCTTGCTCACGAATGTCCTCTTTGATTGTTTGGCAATGATGATAATAAGCCTTTGTGCGAAAGAAGCTACGTCATTGGCACCACCGCTGCCAGGCAAGCGGCTCTTGGGCAGGTCGTGCTCGCCTATAACCGTGGTGTTGATATTGCCAAACATATCCATCTGAGCAGCACCCAGGAATCCAAAATCAATATATCCTGCTTGTGAAAGTGACATGGCATCGTGCATGCTGGAGGCAGCTATGGCTTTATGAAAGGTCCTAGATTCACCCACCGAAACAGGTAATTCAGGCAACAAAGGTCCTAACCCTCCGGCTTCAAATACTACAACTAGTTTAGGAGCATGTGTTTTTTGAGCTAACATGGAAGCTATTATGGGGAATCCTGTGCCCACAAAGACGGTTTTCTTATCTTCTAATACACTTGCGCCAATAAAGGCTAAGAACTCTCTAGAGTTATATCTATCTTCTCTGGGCATATTTTTAAATTCCTCCTTTATCGGGAATTCTTAACTCTATCTATTTCCGCCACGGAGCGACCATTGGCTCTCTAAGAAATTCTCTCCTTTTCAGGTAGTTCAACTTTCTTATGCCACCGCAAAGCTCCAGATAATCATCGAAGGAATCGACGCCGAACACGAATTTGCTTAAATATGTATCCACACCTTCCTGAGTTTTGGAAAGACTCAGCCACTCAGCTATATGGTCCTCATCATAGTAGTACATACCTGGCATCTCACAGGGATGTGAGCCGTAGGGGACTTCAACCACAGCGTCTACTACAAGAAAGGGTATAGCTGTTTTCCACGGCTCTCTTCTAATTACTTCATTGTCGCTGATTTCTTCGGTGGTTATTATTAACCTTCGTGCACATCTCGAAAGTTCGAAATCTTCCACAAGGATAGCATCTATTTGAGCATTACCATAGATGTCGCAGCGGTGGACATGAATGAATGCTACATCAGGATAAGCTGCGGGAATAAGATTGATTGGTTTACCACTGAATGGGTCTTTGACCACTTTACAAGAGCTATAACTGCCGGTGTCAGTACCCAGCAGATTGCGGCTTGGTATAAATGGTATACCCATCATAGCCGCCAGGAATCGCCATTGATATCCGGCATTGCTGGTTTCCGCAACTACTTTACATTGCCCGCTTTCTACCATTCTTCTGGAGGCCGGAGATAGCCCTCTGAGCTCGTGGCCAAAGGAATAGGCTACCTCTGCCCTGTTTACACAGCCGGCACCTACCAGAATGTCAAGATCGTGAACAGCTGTTTTACCGGCCATGGCTAGGTTGCGTTTCTTCTGTCTGATAATTTCATAGACAATAGCCATAGACACTCTGATGTGTCCAAAACCGCCGCTGGCAATGAAATCTCCATCGCGAACAAATCTCGATACCGCCTCCTTAGCCGACATTGTTTTGTCTTTCAGCTCGCGAGACTTGTTCTTAAGCACCCAATCCCTGGCCTCGTCAGGGTCATGCCAGCCTAGTAGCTCTCCTTTGCCCTCCTTTAATACCTCCATTTTATCTACCTCCTTTTGCATGAGCCAGTAAGACTAGCTCAAAGAATCAGCATTACAAATGAGGTGCTTATGCTTAAGCGCTAATTACAAATTGTATTGTTCAAGGTCCAATCTGTTGTCTTCGCGAATAGTCAATGAGGTATTTCATAAGATTTTCCCTGGTACATTTTATACGTTCTGGTGTCCAGCTATCATAAAAACCCTTTCCAGATTTAAACCCAAGTTCACCTTTCTTCACTTTGTCCTGTAAAAGGGGTGAGGGGTTAGGAGAAGCCTCTAAAGCCTTCAAAACAGTATTGTGGATCGCTAGAATCAAATCTAGCCCGGCCATATCGGCATTCTCAATTGGCCCCAGAACCGCAATCCGGATACCAAAACTTTGCTTAATGGCATCGTCAACAGTAGCTGCATCAGCAATGCCATGTTCTACAATTGAGATAGCCTCTCGCCACAGAGCATGCTGGAGACGGTTAGCTACAAATCCTGGAACGTCCTTTAAGCATTTGATGGGATATTTCCCAGCTTTTTTCATGAACTGATAGATTATTTCCATTGTCTCATCAGAAGTATCTTTCCCCTTTACCACTTCAACCAGGGGAATAAGATATGGTGGAAACCAGAAATGTGCTCCAACGATCCTGTTTCTATTCTTGGCTTTAGATGCTATCTCAGTTATGCTGATTACTGAAGTATTTGTAGCCAAAATAACATCCTTAGGACACATCTGGTCTAATTCCTTAAACAAGTCCTGTTTTATCTTTAGATCCTCGGCCACCGATTCGATAATAATCGGAGCCTTCGAGATTGCCTCGTCCAGGCTCCTGGTTATTTTTATCCTGCTTATAATCTTGTCTATTCCATCCTGTACGTCAGTTCGTCCTTGTAATAAGGCGGGGAGATTTGTCTTGATGCTTTCGATGGCTTTGTCCAAAGTTTGCTGAGTACGGGAGTATAAAGAGACCTGATAACCAGCCTTGGCAAAATGCAATGCCAGTCCATGCCCTATCATGCCTGCTCCCAGTAAAGCAACGTGATTTATCCCGTCAGCTTTCATAAAATGCCTCCTCCTTTCTCTATTTTTGATCTGTACTATCTCTGGAAATCATAGTTATCCTGCTAAACCGCATAGTTCCACCCGGGGCGGCGCAGCAGCACCAGCGTAGATAAATGGCTCGCCGCCCCCCATTGCGGGGTAATGGGTAACAGAGCCGCTCAGGACCACGCTGATTTATCTAATAGTTAACAACCACCAGCATAGTCACCGGCTTATTGGTCTTGTTGAGGATCTCCCGTCCTTCATGGGGCGCAAGGTAAACGGATTCCCAAGGACCTAGGGTAATCTCTTCTTTCTTAGTCTTGATTGTAATTTCTCCATCAAGAACAAAGTACACCTTCTCCGTAGGTGAATCTTCATAGGCATATTCAGCACCGCCCCCGGGTAGGAAGTGTGACAGGCCTACCCAGAACTTCTCAGAGCCTGTTTCTTCCTTGCCATGCAACCTGAGAGCAACCATCTTGAAATGGCCAGGTGCTTCATAGGGCTTAACCTGTTCCAATCGAACCTTTTTCATAGTATTCTCCTCCTGATATCGCTAGCCGGGCGCACTACTGGTCGCCGTCATCTACGATGGCTACCATTCTGACAATAGAGCCATCGCCTTTCGCCCACCGTATTGGGAAGCCCGCAATAGTAACTCTTTTACCTAGTACCTCGTCGATATCCCCACCTACATTCTCCCACCCCATTATTCCTGCACGCATTATCGTATTATGGCAGGGCTCCCATAATGGAAAGTCTTGGATAACATCTCTTCCTGTTTCCTTTTTATATTCCGCGCATATATCGGGCCGTAAAGGTCCCGGGCCATGCGGGCCAATAGCAGTTGCCAAAGGATGATCTAATGCCTGCTGGTCGACTCCCACGGCTTTTACACCCTTTTCTACAAACCATTCGCCAGCTTCTTTATAGAGTCCGGGCGAGTAGCAGAAATATTCTACGGAATCAGAGTACTTGGAATGCCATCCTGTATGGACAATAACAATGTCATTCTTTTCAATCTTTGGTCTCGCCTTCTCCAAGTCATCCGGGGTAATCACCTCCCACTTTTTCTTGGGGATGTCCACAATTACTCCGGTTCCATAGTACTTTTCGAGAGGAATTTCATCGGTATACATTCCGCCCTCAAAAACATGGGCCGGCGAATCGGCGTGCGTTGTGCAGTGCATAGTGGTGGTAATCACCTGAGAGAGCACCCCGGATTTGGCATGATACTGCATGCGCTCAATTTTGACATCGGCGAAATAGGGCCATAGGGGCACCTTGTCACCGAAAGGATGACTCAAATCAACCAGCTTTACTTTTCCCATAATAGATACCTCCTTCGATTTTCAATTGCTTAGCGCTTAATTACCAGGTAGTCACACCACCATCAACATAGATAATCTGCCCGGTGACAAAATCCGACGCCTTTGAGGCAAGAAACAGTGTGGCCCCAACAATATCCTCTGGCATAGCCCAGCGGCCCAGTGGAATACGAGCCTTCATCCTCTGGGCAAATTCCGGGTTGGCCAGGGCTGGACGAGTAAGCTCAGTTTCAACAATTGTAGGCGCAACCGCATTCACCAGTACATTGTATTTGGCCCATTCACAAGCGAGAGTTCGTGTCAGAGTATCCACCGCTCCTTTGCTGGCACAGTAAGCCGCATAGTCTGCTGGCAAACCGTATCTGCCTCTTACCGACGACAGGTTTATGATTTTACCGCTTTTCTGTTTGATCATCACCCGGCCAACTGCCTGGCAGCAGAGCCACGTCCCGCGCGTGTTGATATCCATGACCTGCTGCCACTCATCAATGGGAAAGGTTTCAGCAGGCTTGCGAATCGCCAAACCATGTGCATTAACCAGGATATCAATATGAGGAAATGCCTCAATGGTTTTTTTTACCATGTCCGCCACGGACTTCTCCTGTACAACGTCTACGCTAATCGCCAGCGCTTTTCTACCTTTAGCCCGTATCTCTCCAGCTATCTTTTCCAAGGGTTCAAGCTTGCGGCTTGTCACGACAACGTCAGCGCCAAAATCAGCTAGACCCAAAGCCAGAGCACGCCCGATACCACCAGCACCACCGACCACTACGGCTACCTTACCTTTTAAATCAAACAAATCGCTCATATCATCTTCCCTTCTAATCTAATCTTATCTTTTATTCAAGCTTTCTATATTTGTAGCACACTTGGTAGTAATTTGCTGATCGGTTAACACAGTTTAGCTGTTTTCCATTTTTATAAGAGCAATTCGATTGAGCTTATTTTATCCTCAGAAAAAAGGCCACTTACCCAAAAACCTATAGTTGTTTTCTCTACTCAGTTTTGGCATTTGCTAATCGTCTATTGGCCAACTGAAATATTGCTCGGTAGAATCTGGTATTGCGCATTATGCCTACAATACCCTGTGGTGATAAAAGCATAATAGCAATCAGTATTACACCTTGTATAAGAAGGCTATAGCCGGCATATCTAGCTAGCAGGAAGTATAAAAAGACGACGATAATTGTGCCTATGATAGGGCCGCCTTCAGTACGCAGGCCTCCTATGACAGTGGCCAATAGTATGATCATTGTCCACTTTACATTGAATGTGCTGGAGGGCTCTATGTAGCCCTGGTATACATAGAATACAGCTCCCGCCAGGCCAGTTATCACGGCAGAAATAAGAAAGGGGTATAATTTGATTCGAAAGGTGTTGACACCGCAACTCGCTGCGGCTCTCTCGTTATCGCGAATTGCGGCAAGTCCAAGACCAAGCCTTGAGTTTAAGATTATCCTCATTATGACAGCTGAGGCAACGGCAATACCCAAAGCCGTCCAGTAGATAGTTGACATCTGTACATCTGCTAGGCCTTTTATTATGTAGCCTGCGCCCCCACCTTGCAATTCTCCACCAACTGGTTTCCATAGAAAGAATAGAAGGCGCAGGGCTTCGGGCACAACTAGAGTGCCGATGGCGAAATATATGCCACTGAGCCTGAAAACGGGGAAGGCTATCAGAATAGCAAATATTCCGGCTATAATGGCTCCGCCTATAATCCCTAGCCACCAAGGTATGCTGACCCAAGTACCCATTGCTACTGCATATCCTGCTATCCCAAGGAAAGCTGGTTGACACAGCGATATCAGACCAGAATAACCAGCGAGCAAGTTCCACATGTTAGCCATGGCCAGGTAAATGAAAAAGAGAAGAAGGTAGAGTAACCATTCTCGTGGACCGCCAGCTACAGGCAACACCACTAGTATGATTACTATTGCTCCTACTATCACATTTCCTATTGTTAACCTTGAGACTAGAAACTTCATTGTTCTCCTAGCGACCAAGTAAACCTTTTGGCCTGATGGCTAATATCACGAGAACGATTACATAAATAAAAAGCATCTGGGTAGCAGGCCCGAAGAAAAAGCCAGTAAGTGTTTGAACTAATCCTAAGATTATGCCACCTAAAAATGTTCCAAATATGCTGCCCAAGCCACCGATTATTACCACCCCGAAGGCAATTATGAGAAATTGTATCCCGGATGTTGGAGTGAAGGGGAAGGTCATGCCTAGGAAAATGCCAGCTATGGCGGCACATATCATGGCGATGGCGAAGGCAAATCCGTATATCATCTTAGTGTTTATGCCCATTAGCTGAGCTGCTCTTCTGTCTTGTGAGGCGGCAGTTATAGCTTTCCCCAAATATGTCCTCCTCAGGAATTCACGTAGTGCCAGCATTACAACAACGGCTGCAATGAAGTTGAGCAGATATGATAAGGGAAATTGATATGAACCAAGATGGAAACTTGAAAGGGAATAAGCTGTGGTTAAACCTCTTGATAGCGGCGTCCACATAATCTGGTTAGTATTCTGAATTATTAGAGCAATGCCGAAGGCAATTATTAACGGCGCTTCAGCTGATATCGCAAAAGCACGGCTCATCAGGAATTGTTGTATGAAGAAACCTATTCCAAAAAGCACAGGTATGGCTATAACAAGGCTAAGGATCGGGTCCATCCCGAGATAGGTCATGCAAGCAAAGGCTATGTAGCTTCCCAGAATGACAAGGTCTCCATGGGCGAGGTTTATTAACCGCATGACCCCAAAGACCATAGAAAGGCCTAATGCGATGAGTGCATATAGCCCACCTAAGAGTATCCCCATTATTATGGGAGAAACTAGGGTGCCTACATCTGTCATCTACATATAACCATCATTTTGGATCCTATATGCTAGAGCGGGCCTTTTTGACTTATTTCTCTTCGCAAATCTCAGCTGTAGTGATACCAAAATAGGCCTTTTTGACTTGTTCCTCTTCGCAAAGCTCAGCTGAAGTGCCACTGAGTGTGACGCGACCGTTCTCTAATATGTATGCTCTATCAGCTTCCTGTATGCTTCTCCTTACATTCTGCTCTACAAAAAGAATAGTGATGCCAGTTTCTCTGATTTCTCTCAACGCTTTGAAGAGTTCATTAACTATGATAGGCGCCAAACCAAGTGACATTTCGTCAAGAAGCATGAGTTTGGGGTCTGCCATTAAACCGCGTCCAATTGACAGCATTTGCTGCTCTCCGCCACTAAGCGTTTTGGCTGTTTGCTTCTTTCTTCCTTCTAATATGGGGAAATGCTCATAGACCTTTTTGAGATTCTGTTCTCTCTTAGCCCTGGCTTGGCGACTATAGGAACCTATGACGAGGTTATCTAAAGCAGTCATTTCAGGAAAGATTCCTCTTCCTTCCGGGACCTGCGTTATACCAAGTTCAACTATCTGGTAGGGATCTAGCTTAGTGATGTCCTTGCCTTCAAATTCAATGCTGCCTTTAGTGGGGTGTAGCAAACCTGATATCGTGTCCAGCAGGGTGGATTTACCAGATGTATTGGCGCCAATAAGGGCCAGCATTTCGCCCTTTCTGACGTCCAGTGACACATTCCATAGGGCTTGAAAAGTCTCGTGGAATACGTCTATATCTCTAACTTTCAGCATTACTTCTCGAGAGATTTAACAATACACCGTTTTTTTCAGTTTCTACGAAAACCAACCCTATCACGCGCCGAAGTAAGCTTCGATTACCTTGCAGTCATTCATTACTGCTTCTGGCTTGCCTTCGCAAATTTTCATTCCTTTATCTATAACTACAATCCGATCCACCGCATTAACCATTACTTTCATGACGTGCTCTACTAAGACAACGGATTTGCCCATATTGCGGATTTCTTTTATAGTGGCTAATATCCTTGGCATCTCAGGTTCGGTCAAGCCAGCGGCTACCTCGTCTAGCAGTAGCAGCTCCGGGTCACGGGCTAAAGCCCTGGCCAGCTCCAGCTTCTTAAGAGCTAAAGAGGTTAACTCTCCAGTCAGAGTGTCTTTCTTTTCTGAAAGATCTGCTAGGTCAAAGATCCTGTCATGTTCAAGCTCAGCAGCAGCCTTGCTAACTTGTCTGCCGAATATTGCCGAAACAAGAAGATTATCTCGCACCGATAGCGTAACAAACGGTTGGGGAATTTGGTAAGTCCTGGCAATTCCGAGATGGCAAGTTTTATGCGAGGGGTAACCTGTAATATCACGCCCCTTAAACTTGATTTTCCCGGAGTCCGGGGGGTATTCACCGGCTATAATATTTAGCAGGGTTGTTTTGCCAGCGCCATTTGGACCCATCAGGCCCACGATTTCACCCCTCTGCACATCAAAACTTACATCTTCAAGGGCAACGATACCTCCAAAGTGCTTGGTTATGCCATCAATTGAGAGAATCGGTTCGTTCATATTCTAATATCTTGCCTAAGGCGTAGCACGACATATTATAGTCACTATACGACCTCTTGACAACATTGGGATAAAGGTATAAGCTTGAAACCACATTAAATCTGCTTTTGTAGAACCTAAATCCATAGTTGTACTTTGCAGGGTTCAGTTAGTGCGTTTGTAACGGAGCAAAAGCTAGTGATTGTAGAAGGGAGGGGTGATAACGGGATTCATTCGTTGAGACACGTGAGACGTACCACAACTGAGTAAGGTAAAGGAGGGAATCTGTGAAAAAATTAGTAGTAGTTTTGGCGATGGTTGTCGTGGTGGCTGGGACATTGGGCGCCAGTGCTTGTGCTGCGCCAACAGCACCAGAAGAAATCAAGATTGGCACAGTGTTACCGATGACCGGGATGTTTACTGGCTTTGGTGAGGGCAATGGCTTTGGTATGCAGGCAGCGGTTGATGATATCAATGCACAGGGTGGGCTTGATGTTGGCGGCAAGAAAATGAAAGTCAAACTTATTGTGCTTGATAGTGAAAGTGACCCAGCGAAGGTCGGCGGACTTGCAGAAGACTTAATGGCTCGCGAAAAAATTGTTTTCTATGCAGCACCTGATTGTCCAGCACCTATGTGGGCTCCTGCAGCTATTGTTGGTGAAAGGTACAAGGTTCCGAGTATTATTGGGGGTGGTCCCATGGAACCGTGGGCTGGTATGCGGATGGAGGCCACACCTCCATGGGAGTATAATTGGTTGAGCGGTTTTGCTATTGCAACCCCACCAGACCCGGGGGATTTCAGAGATAAGCCCGGATATACCATAAAAGACACCTGGTTTGAATTTCTTGACATATATGGTGGTCAGACCAATAAAGTGGCAGGTGTTTTTGCCACGGATGAGCCCGATGGAAGAGGCTGGTATGGACTCTTCCCAGGACTGCTTAAAGACTACGGTTGCAATGTCATAGGTATGGAAAAGAATCTTGGCTTGGTGCCTATGGAAACCACTGACTTTTCCTCAGTAATCGCGGAGTGGAAAGCCAACAACGTTGAAATACTCTGGGGCAATTGCCCTGGTCCCGTTTTTGGAGCAATGTGGAAACAGGCTATAGGTATGGGCTTTGAACCAAAGATAGTTGCTATCGGAAGAGCAGCCCTGTTCTATGTAGATGTAGCTGCTTGGGGTGGTGATCTGCCATGGGGTGTGGGTACAGAAGTATGGTGGAGCCCTGAATTCACGAATTGTCCGGGTATCGGGGATACTACTCCAAAGTCGCTGGCTGAGAGATGGGCTAAGGAGAAAAAGCAACCACTGAACCCAGGTATCGGGCATGGTTATGTATGCGTCCAAATTGGGCTTGAGGCGATAAAACAGGCTGGGTCTCTTGATACAACTAAGATTAATGCGGCTATACCAACACTCGATATGCCTTCAATAAATCATCGAGTCAAATTCAATAAGGACCACTTCAACCGTATACCGCTCCTCTACGGCCAGTGGTTCAAGGTGGACATGCCAGAAAAGTGGGAGTTGAGGATAACCCTGTCCAAGCATGATTTCCTACCAGCGCAAGATACGCCAATATTCCCTCTGCCATAAAACAACTACTGGCGTTAGAGAAGCTGAAGGAGACTGACATGGCGAGCGAAGTCGCCATGTCAGTCTCTTGTTAAAGAGCATTAGATTTCGTAGCACTGATTGTTTTGAGCCTAGTGTTTTGCCTAGTAGCCCCAATAGTAAGTAAATCTAGGAGGTTATAAGAATGGATTGGGAAGTGAAACATTATCCTATGCACTATGCTGGAGTGAAACAGGTTTATCCCAACGTGCCGCCTGGATCGCCTATATATGCTAAAGCTGTGGTGGTCGGTAATCTCGTCTTTGTTTCTGGTATGACTGCTCAGGATATAGAGACTAGCAAGACATTGGTGAATGACATGGAGGGGCAGATGAAAGTAGTTCTTGACAAAGTCAGAGTTACCCTGGAAGAAGTAGGCAGTACTATGAATAATATTATCAAGACCTTAATGCTCCTTAAAGATGTGAAGGACTATAAGGTTATGCGGAAGACGGAATTGGAATATTATCAAAAGCACGCCCCGTTGTTGGTAGAACAGCCACCAGCCAGCACCTTCATGCAGCCCGCTGCTCTGGCAAGGCCGGAATTCTTGGTTGAAATGGATGTAATCGCCGTGCTTAAGAGATAGAAGAATTGCCTATTCGACAACACTCTATTTGACGCAACATGTGGAGCAAGCGAATCTTGGCATGTAAACAGCCTTGCTCAGCCCCAGACCTTTCTTGACAAAGGCCTTACCTGTGGGCAAAATGTAACCGAAGCACGAACTAGCAGTCTCCAAAACAATCTACAGAGGGCAAATCATGAAATCAATAGTGAATACATTATCAAAATCATTGCCACTGGCAAACCTGCTCTTTTCAATAGTACTTCTTGGCGTGAGGATGCTGTTTGGGCTGACGGCAATGAGGTTTCCGTTCTTCAAGAGTCGGCTTAAGGAGAAAAATCTGACTGTGCAAATAAAGCTCAAGGACAATTCACGTGGCAGGTATTTTGCTATCCGTGATGGTAAGGTTATTTCCAAGAGCGGTATTTATGCCAGCCCTGATGTTACCATGATTTTCGGAAGCGCCCGAATAGCTCTTGATATCCTTGTGCCGCCCCGCGACCAGCTGGCCATGGTTAATGCTATGAAAAGCTTTCAATTATGGTTGGACGGTACCGATGAGTTAAGTTACTGGTGGATGGAGACACTGAGTCTAATGCTGAACGCTGGCACCAAATATGGAACGAAGGTTGGTAAAGATGTCATCAGATATACCAGCAATACCAATGGCGGTCCGGTCTTTGTCTATGTGAAAGATGGTAGGATTATACGGATCACACCCATTGAGTTTGACAACAGTGATGCTAAACCCTGGACCATTAAAGCAAGAGGCAGGGCTTTTACTCCTCCACGCAAAACAACCATCTCGCCTCATACCTTGGTATTTAAATCTATGATCTATTCACCGGACAGAATTTTATACCCTATGAAACGAGTCGATTTTGACCCGAATGGTGAAAGAAATTGCCAGAACCGGGGAATCTCAGGTTACAAGCGCATCAGTTGGCAAGAGGCGCTCGATGTTGTCGCTAATGAGATAAAGCGTGTGAAAAGGAATTATGGCCCAGGGGCAATTCTGAATGGCAGTGGGTCTCACCACTTGTGGGGAAACTTGGGCTACTGGCTAGGCATCAGACTGAGATTTTTTAATAACGTTGGCTGGACCCCTGTCGTCCATAATCCGGACAGCTGGGAGGGATGGTACTGGGGAGCCATGCATCACTGGGGGCACAGTATGCGGCTTGGTGCCCCAGAGAGCTATGGCACGGTTGAAGATTGCCTTAAAGAATGTGAAATGGTGGTATTCTGGTCGAGCGATCCGGAAGCTACCAGCGGTGTCTACGGTGCCTTTGAAGGCACCGTCCGCCGTCAATGGTTGAAAGAACTGGGTATCAAGATGGTACATATAGATCCATTCTATAACCATACAGCAGCTCTATTCGGCGGCAAGTGGTTTGCTCCCAGGCCGGCAACAGGTAATTCTCTAGCCTTGGCAATTGCCTATGTCTGGATTACCGAGGGTCTTTACGACAAAGAGTATGTTGCCAGGCATACGATTGGGTTTGACGAATGGAAAGACTATATATTGGGCAAAGAAGACGGAACCCCCAAGACTCCTGAATGGCAAGAAAATGAGGCTGGAATTCCGGCCAAAGATGTCAGGGCTCTGGCTAGAGAATGGGGAACCAAAAGGACTTACCTGGCAGCAGGAGGAATAACCGGTTTCGGCAGCGCCTGCCGCTGTGCCACTGGTAATGAATGGGCTCGTTCTATGGTCTGCCTTATGGCTATGCAGGGCTTGGGCAAACCCGGAGTAAACATGGGCGGTATGCAGCAAGGAACACCGCTCGACACCAGCTTTTATTTCCCGGGTTATGCCGAGGGAGGCATGTCAGGAGACCTAGCTGCTACTGCGCTTGGCGTTAGTCTTTTCTCGCGGTTCCCACAGCTCCCCACTGTTAACACGGTGTATCAGCGGGTGCCTCGGCTGAATATTCCAGAGGCAATCCTGGATGGCCACACCTACGGCTATCCCACTGACTCGAAGACAATTGAAGGCCAGTTCCTTAGGTTTGACTATCCGGCACCTGGCTATCCGCCAATCAAGATGTACTATAAATACGGAGGCTCTCATATCGGCACCATGCCTGAGACAAACCGCTATGTGAGGGCATACCGGTCCGACAATTTGGAGTTTGTAGTCAACCAGTCCATCTGGTTTGAAGGTGAAGCCAAATTTGCCGATATTATACTACCTGCTTGCACTAGCTTTGAGCGATGGGATATCAGCGAATTTGCTAACTGCGGCGGATATGTCCAGCATAGCTTCAATCAGTGCAACCATCGTGTTATCCTCATGCAGCACAAGTGCATCGAACCTTTAGGCGAATCAAAATCAGACTTCCAGATTTTTCTTGAGCTGGCGAAGAGGCTGGGATTTGCTGCTATATTTTCCGAGGGTGTAACTGAATTTGACTGGTGCAAGCGATTATTTGATGCCACAGATGTTCCAAAGGTCATGTCGTGGAAGAAGTTCCTGAAGAAGGGCTACTATGTCGTCCCCGCACCCAAGGAGGAGTTAAGACATCCTGTCTCCTTTAGGTGGTTTGCGGAGGACAGACTAAAAGACACACCGGAGATAGCACCATTACCGGCTGACTACACCGAACAAGTATTTAGAGGGCTTCAGACACAATCGGGCAAGCTGGAATTTGTATGTTCCAGCCTGAAACGGTTCGATCCTGACGACCCGGAGAGACCGGTTATGACCAAATACATTCCCTCTTGGGAGGGTCATCATACCACTGAACTGTTTCAAAAGTACCCGTTGCAATTGATAACCCCTCATCCAAGGTACAGCTTTCATACTATGGGCGATGGTAAAGATAGCTGGATCAACGATATAAAGGACCACAGAGTACCGATTGATGGTTATTACTACTGGATTGTGCGGATCAACTCGAAGGATGCTGAGGCGCGTGGAATCAAAGAGAGCGCCCTGGTCAAGGTGTTCAATGACCGGGGTGCCGTTATCTGTGCGGCCCAGGTGACCGAAAGGGTTCCCCCCGGGACTGTTCACTCATATGAATCCGCGGCAATATATGATCCGATAGGTGAGCCAGGGCTTTCACCAGATCGTGGCGGATGTATGAATATATTGACCCCAAGTCGGCCAATGATCAAAAAATCGCATAGCTTTGCCGCAAATTCTTGCCTTGTGCAAATCGAGAAATGGACGGGGTAGGAAAATCTATAATGAAGAAATGGTATTTGATCATTGACATAGAAAAATGTGGAAACTGTAATAACTGTTTTTTGTCTTGCAAGGACGAGCACGTGGACAATGATTGGCCGGGATATTCAGCACCACAGCCCAATCGTGGACAAAAATGGATAAACATCCACGGAAAGGAACGAGGACAGTATCCTTTCATCGATGTCGCTTACCTGCCTGTACCGTGCATGCACTGTGCCAATGCACCGTGTATCAAAGCAGCTAAGGATGGAGCAATATACAAGAGACCTGATGGCATCATTATTATTGACCCAGTCAAGGCAAAGGGGCAGAAAAACGTTATCAATGCATGCCCCTATGGTGCTATTTGGTGGAACGAGGAGCTCGGAGTACCTCAAAAATGCGCTTTTTGTGCCCATTTGCTCGATGACGGCTGGATGAAAACCCGCTGTGTAGAGTCCTGCCCTACAGGGGCATTAAGCGTTCATTGTGTCGAGGACGCTGAGATGCAGGAAATCATCAAGGCCGAGAAGCTTGAAGTCTATCAGCCGGAACATAAAACCAGCCCTCGTGTCTATTACAAGAATCTGCATCGGTTTACCCGATGTTTCATCGGTGGCAGCGTTGCGGTCCGGGTAGATGGCAAAGATGAATGTGCCGAAGGCGCTACAGTAACCATTTTCAATGCCGCCAATAAGAAAGTTAGCCAGTGTGTGACCGATAACTACGGCGATTTTAAGTTTGACAACCTTGAAGAAAATAGCGGCAAATACACGTTCCAGATAGCTTATGCGGGTTATGACACAAAAACCATCGAGGTTAACCTAAAGAAAAGCCTTTATGCTGGGACGATCTACCTCTAACATTTTCCAGCTATTTGCAGAGTGGTGTCCATGAATATTTGTTCCTATACCTTTGAAGAATATATTGAGCGGATCCAATGCTTCCATGGCTTTGTCGCTCCGGGCGTGATCATTGGCGGGTTTATGATAGATCTAGCGTACCAGCACCTTCCTGAAGAAGGACTATTTGATGCTATCAGCGAAACTGCCCACTGTCTACCAGATGCCATACAGCTTCTCACGCCCTGCACTGTCGGGAACGGCTGGCTTAGAGTCATCAATATGGGCCGTTATGCCATGACTCTTTACGATAAATACAATGGTAAAGGGATACGAGTTTTTCTGGATTCGGCTAAGGTAGAATCATGGCCCGAGATTAAAAGCTGGTTTTTCAACCTGAAGCCCAAGAAGGAACAGGACTCTCAACTCTTGATGAAACAGATTAAGGAAGCCGGAGCAAATATTTGCAGTATCCAGCAAGTTAAGATTGCACCCCGTTTCCTGAAAAAGCTGCATAGAACTGGATTTGCCATTTGTCCCAGCTGTAAAGAAGCTTATCCGCTTGCTGATGGGGAAATATGCCTTGGCTGCCAGGGCGAAGCCCCTTACGTGGTATCTCAAATTCCGCATAATCCCGGAACTACACACGAGGAGTGAAAAGAATTTTTTTTACTATTTACTCAATGCTAAGCTCTTTAAGTGGTTTACCATCCTCATCCCAACCCCTTAGTTGATAGTATTCATTCACCATGTAGTTAAGCTCGTCTTTGGTAACCCGATGCCCATTGATGGGCTCATCTAATAAGCGTGCTGGCAGCATATCATTTTCTTTGTTCCATCCTTCCCGGATGTTTATTAAATGCCTCAGGGTAGTTATATTATTAGCTAGCTCTCTTAGCCCTGACTCATCGAATTCCAAACCAGTCGTAGCTTTGATAAGCTTAATTAACTCTGGCCAACCGATCATGTCCCTAAAGAACCGACAGAGAATCATGGTATCCATAATTGTAAGCCTGTCTTCATAACCAATGTACGACTCTGCTTTTCCTTGTATTTCTGATGGATTTACTACCCCGCGTAGTTCAAAGATATAATATGTTGCTGGCAGGTGACAGGCTCCGCGTGGTGATATACCATAACCGAGTGCCATACCTTTAAGCACGCGGGGGTCATATCCAGCCGGCTCTAATCCTTTAACATGGATAGCCAGGTCTTCGGCACCCAGAACTTGACTCGCTTTATTTATCCCTTCTGCCAGCGTATCACCCAATCCTTCCCTCTGGCAAATTTTGTGTAGCAACTCCGCAGCATGGTCGGGATTACCATAATCAACCTTTTCAGAAAGTTTTCCTCTCTTGGATAACTCCATGCAGAAAGCCACTATATTACCGGCAGTTATGGTATCTATTCCGAGCCTATCACAGATGTCATTCAGGTATATGATTTCTGCCAGATCCAGGATCTTGCATAAGCCTCCGAAACTATAAATGGTCTCGTACTCTGGCCCTTCAAGAGTCAGCCCCCTGTGTCTTCCCTGGGTTACTGTGGTTAGTTTCCCGCAAGCAAGAAAGCAACGTGTACAAGCCCTTGCTTTTACCTCGAAATCTCTTTGCATAGTTTCTGCAGAAATCTTTTCCCATCCCGGAAGTGTTCCCTTCGACCAATACTCAGCAGGAAAAGCGCCAGCCAGATTAGTTGTTGCCACCAGCATTGGTGTCCCCAATTCCCGGTACCTTCGAACTGTAGGGTCGTTTTTTCCTCGCTCTGTAAGGTCATGTACCAGACTATCCAGCAATCCTGGATCGGCTATTTCACATTCCTTTTCTCCGTGAAAGACCATGGCCTTGAGCTTCTTGGAGCCCATGATTGCTCCCATCCCTGTTCGGCCGGCATTACGCCAGCGATTGTTCACAATACAAGCAAATCTTACCAGATTCTCACCAGCAGGGCCGATTACCAAAGCCTGGGCTCCAGGGATGTTAACTTTGCTCAGACATTGCTCCTCTGTCTCGTAGGTGCTATTTCCCCATAGGTCAGAAGCATCCCAAAATCTAGCTCCATCGGATGAGATTTCCAGGAACACTGGCGACGAGGAGGCCCCATGAACGATAATAGCATCGTAACCAGTTTTTTTCATCTGCGGAGCGAGATGACCTCCGGCATAGGAATCAGCGAAAAAATTGGTCAGGGGTGATTTACTATAGACGCCGTAGCGGCTGGATCCTGGCATTTTTGTTGCTGCAGCTGGACCTGTGGCAAAAATGAGTGAATTCTCGGGAGATAGGGGATCGATGCCCGTTTTCAGGGTCTTCCAGAGAAGATAGCAGCCCAACCCTCGCCCTCCTAGCCAGGAAGATAATGCCTCGTCTTTTAGCTCTTCCACCCAGTAGGTTCGACCAGTTAAATCCACATGTAGTACTTTATTAAAAAACCCTTTCATCTTTTTCCCTTCTCTTATATACCTAGCTGGCTGCAGAGTTCACTACTTCGAATATCTCGATTCGTAGATTTAGTTAAATTGCATAAAGGTTACTTGCTTATCCGCAATCCATCTTGTGTGCCTTAATGCGGCTTAGATGCCACCATTTCCGCTGCCCTGAAAGAACTACGCACGAAGGGGCCTGACGCTACATAGCTAAAGCCCATCCTCTCCCCTAAGCTCTTATACTCTTCGAACTCCTGGGGAGTAACATACCTTGCCACTGGGTAGTGCTTCGGTGATGGTGCCAGGTATTGTCCGATAGTCAGGAAATCACACTGTACTGTGCGGAGCTCTTCCATTACATTTACTATCTCGTCATGTTCCTCTCCCAACCCCACCATCAGCCCAGATTTGGTTAATATGTTTCTGTTCAGGGATTTCACTGTCCGTAATAGATTCAAGGAGCGATGGTAATCAGCTTTGGGGCGTACCTCGGAGTATAGGCGTGGCACAGTTTCCACATTATGATTGACAACTTCTGGGGAGCTATCCACAACAGTTTTGAGCGCCTCGAGGGAGCCCTTAAAATCAGGAATGAGAACCTCGATGGTAGCCTGGGGACTGGTTTGCCTGATGGCGTTTATCGTTCTGGTGAAGTGTGTGGCTCCTCCATCGGGAAGGTCGTCCCTGGTTACTGAAGTAACGACGACATGGTGCAACTTCAGTTTACTGACGGCCCGGGCGACGTTCCAGGGCTCATCTGGATCAAGGGCAAAACCTTTTCCTTTGTTGATAGCACAAAAACTGCAATTACGAGTGCAAATATTTCCCATGATCAGGAAGGTAGCAGTTTGATGCGAAAAACACTCCCCCAGGTTGGGGCATAGAGCACTCTGACAGACGGTATGAAGCGATAGCCCATCGATTAGCACGCTCATCTCAGCAATGATGGATGTGGATGGAGTCTTCTTTATCATCCACCCTGGATGTTTACTGGACATAGCGTAATAGCTCCTCGGCAGATTCTTGCCTAATCTTCATATTAAAAACCTGTGCCCACTGCTCAATTATACACGGAACTACATTCTCTAAAGCAATGTCGTGTGCCAGCAACCGCGACATCGAGGTTGCCTGCCTATCGGTAATACCGCAAGGAGTAATGTAGGTGAAGTACTTCAGGTCGGTGTTCACATTCAGAGCGAATCCGTGCATGGTGACCCAGTGAATCACCCGAATTCCCAGGGCGCAAATCTCGTCCTGTCCTACCCAGACACCAGGATATTCAGGGTCGCGATTGGCAGTAATAGAGAAGGTAGCCAAGGCTCGTATGATTACCTCCTCCAGGTGACGCACATATTGCGTTGGCCCTATTCCTTTTGTCCTGAGATCGATAATCGGATATCCTACTAACTGCCCTGGGCCATGGTAGGTAATGCCTCCTCCGCGGTCGATATGGAAGATAGCTATTCTTTCTTGAGCCAGCAGATCTCTCGAGGCAATGACGCCTTCCTCATTTCCAGACACTCCAATCGTCAGTACTGAAGGGTGCTGAAGAAACAGGATTGTATCTGGAATTTCAGCGGCAATGCGGGCTGACACCAGCTTATTTTGCAGTTGCAGGGCTTTCTCATAATCAGCTGTGCCGAGATCATATACCTGACACAGGCTTGTCTTAGAGGTGAATCCTCTCTGTGGGTTAGGAATGGATGGTTTTTCCTTCAACATTTAGAGCAGCTTCCATCACTGCTTCCGATAGGGTGGGGTGCGCATGAATGGTAGAGGCAATGTCTTCAAAAGTGGCTTCCAATTTCATTCCGAGAACAGCCTCAGCGATTAACTCAGTGGCTTGAGGGCCGATTATGTGTATGCCCAGAATTTCCCCATATTTGGCATCGGCAATAATTTTCACTATACCCGCTGTCTCATTTTGTATTACTGCCCTACCGCTAGCGGTAAAGGGGAATCGCCCGACCTTAATATTCCCATACTCCTCTCTGGCTAAAGTTTCAGTTAGCCCAACCCCTGCTACTTCAGGGGAAGTATAAACACACCGGGGGACAGTGCGATAATCCATCTTGCTCTCAGCACCTAGTGCATTCTCCACTGCACATTTACCCTCTTCCATGGCCTTATGAGCCAGCATGAGCCCTCCTGTTACGTCACCGATGGCATAGACATTCGGAACATTAGTCCTCAGGTATTCATTGACAACTAGCCTACTTTTATCCATGGCAAGACCCAGTTTATTTACTCCAAGGTCATCGGTACAGGGTTGTCTTCCTACAGCGATCAGTACCTTATCTGTTGCTATTTCTTGTTTACTACCATCTTTGGTGGTGAAAGAAACTTTCTTACCTTGTTTGTCGCTCCCGATGTTGGTGACCATGGCATCAGTGAAGACTTCAATACCTTCTTTCTTCAATATATCCTCGAGCATGCGGGCAATTTCTGCATCCTCGGCGGGCAGTATTTGAGGCATCATCTCTATAATAGTTACCTTGCCTCCCATCTTGTGTATGATCTGGGCGAATTCCAACCCAATCACCCCTCCACCGATGATGGCCATGCTTTTGGGAAGCTGGCCCATGGCCAAAGCTTCATCACTGCTTATGACACCGGGCTCATCGATGCCCTTAATGGGAACTGTAGAGGGCTTCGAGCCCGTGGCAATAATGATGCTGTCAGAACTTATTCTATCGTTTCCTCCTAAAATTCCCACTGTCTTGGAATCAATCAGAGCACCGGTGCCTTTAATGACCTTAATCTTGTTCTTTCTCATCAGATAGGCAACGCCATCTACCAACCGCTTTACTACAGCTTCCTTCCGCTTGATTACCGCTGAGAAATCCAGAGATATCTTCTCCGCTGAGATACCAAAGGTTTCGGAATGCTTGATTTTCTCGAGAAGGTCAGCTGATTGCAGTAATGCTTTGGTGGGGATGCAACCGCGGTTGAGACAAGTTCCCCCGAGAGCGTCCTTCTCAATTAAGGTAACTTGTGTGCCCAGTTGGGCTGCTCTGATGGCGGCTACATAGCCACCGGGTCCACCACCAACTATTGTGATGCTATTGGCCATTATTTTTACCTCTTAACCTGAATCCGTGAAGGTATGATGTGCTTACACGCTAATGGACCATTTCAGGCAAA
>JACKQG010001107.1_pt1 | contig 37994 bp, 31 predicted proteins | sample 8237621 | NCBI WGS metagenome assembly JACKQG01 (sample SAMN15677084, study PRJNA649215) | marine metagenome | biome: marine; feature: Black Sea; material: saline water; isolation source: suspended particulate matter (SPM) from the Black Sea western gyre | collected 2013-06-09/2013-06-10 | depth... | reverse complement strand
AGGCAGTGGCCATTCCGACGTCGACCCATCGCCGGTTCGATTGGAAAATATCCATCAATAACCGCCCTCAATAAACTCGTTCGCACACTATATAGTGTGACGCCCCCAATATCCAACACTAAATAATTCCAGGCTCTGAGTTAAGCTCATGGAGTCACAGGGTTCTTTTGGTTTGGCCTTTCTCTAATTTTAGCTTAAATCCACCGTTAAATCGGATGACATTGTTGTTCCCGCCCGTTCATGTGGCTATCCTTGAGAAACAATGGCTCAGAACAATCGACAAAGAGGTGGCAGGGCGAAAACCCTGGCCGAACACGTTGGCAAGATTACCAAACCGATCTTCGGTGTGCGCGGTTTCGCCGATGCCGCCATCATCAACGACTGGCCGGTAATTGCCGGTGAACATTTGGCGGCTCACAGCGCGCCGGAAAAAATCCACTACTCCCCGGGCAACAAAGACAAAGGCGTCTTGCATTTGCGTATCGATAACGGCGGGCTAGCAACGTATGTTCAACATCAGGGAGACGTCCTGATCGAAAAGATTAACACCTATTTCGGCTATGCCGCCGTTGAGCGTATTTATATTAATCAGGGCCCCCTACCGGAACGGTCAAAAACTGTACCGCCACCGGTTCCGCCTTTGCCTGAAACAGAAGAACGGGTCCTGTTAAAAAATTTAAGTGATATTGAAGATGAGGATTTACATCAGGCCCTTGAGGGTCTGGGGCGTGCTGTCTTGGGTAAAACTCTCAAACAAAAGCCTTAAACACGCCGATAACGGCCTGACTTCGAAAAACTGTCCACAGGGAGCGTTGAAAAGGAGTCGACTCTGTACTTGAGGCGATTCTATAGTCCATTTAATATATTCTACATATTGTGTTATCGGAGGGTGTTTTGGCTCGTTACCTACTAGGGATAGCAGTTTCCATTTTCATGTTTGCGGCCACTTCAGGTTTTGCAGAAAATGCCCCGCTGGCTGAGGCCATGGCTGAGAAATCCATCGGTCGCGCCGATGCACCGGTCACCATGATCGAATATTCCTCCCTGACCTGTCCGCACTGCGCAGCGTTTCACAAAGACGCCCTGCCCAGCATAAAAAGGGATTTTATCGACACCGGTAAAGTACGGATTGTTTTTTGGGATTTCCCGCTTGGCAATCTGGCCATGGCGGCGGCGATGGTGGCCCGTTGTTCGGGCCAGAAAAACTACATACCGATGATCGACGCCTTTTTCCAGTCGCAGGAAACGTGGGCGCGCAGCGATACCCCCTTTGACGCCATCGCCGGAATCGCCCGCCTGAGCGGCATGACGGTCGATGATCTTGATAATTGCCTCGACGATCAAGCCCTCCTCAATGCCTTGAGTGATAAAAAGAATGAGGCTGCCAATATTCTCGGCGTTGAATCGACACCGACATTTTTCATTGAGGGCGTCAAAATTCCCGGCAATCTACCTTACGAAGACTTCAAGGATATTCTGAACAAGGCGCTAGCCAAAAAACAATAAAAGAAACCGGCTTTTTTCTAACCTTCAGGAAACCAACTATTGCTCCGTTTTTCGAAACTCAGACTTGCAGGATTTAAGTCATTCGTCGATCCGACCGAATTACTTATTGAGCCCGGCCTGACCGGCGTTGTTGGTCCCAACGGCTGCGGCAAGTCCAATCTGGTTGAAGCCCTGCGCTGGGTGATGGGCGAAACATCGGCCAAACAAATGCGCGGCGGCGGCATGGAAGACGTCATCTTCGGTGGCACCTCGGAACGCCCGGCCCGCAACATCGCCGAAGTGGTGCTCAATCTGGGCAACGCCGAACGCACGGCCCCTGCCCAGTTCAACGAATTCGACGAGCTTGACGTCAGCCGCCGCATCGAGCGAGAAAAAGGTTCCACCTACCGGGTCAACGGCAAGGAAACACGGGCCAAGGACGTGCAACTCCTGTTCGCCGATTCAGCCACCGGGGCCCGTTCCACGGCGATGGTCAGCCAGGGTCGCATCGGCGCTGTCATTGCCGCCAAACCCGAACAACGCCGCTCGTTGCTGGAAGAAGCCGCCGGTATCACCGGCCTGCATACGCGTCGCCACGAGGCCGAATTGCGTTTGCGCGGGGCGGAAACCAACCTGGAACGACTGGAAGATATTCTGGGTACCCTTGAGCTCCAGATGCAGGGTCTGAAAAAACAAGCCCGGCAGGCCAACCGTTACCGCAATCTGTCAGACCATATCCGCAAGGCCGAAGCGACCCTCTACCATCTGCGCTGGGTCCAGGCGAGTGGAGAACTGGACGCCCACCGCCAGGAACTTATCGCTGCCGAAAACACGGTCCAGGAACTGACCCGCCTGGCCGCGACCAATTCCACGGCCCAGGCAGAAGCCGCAACCGACCTGCCCGACTTGCGTGCCAGAGAAGCCGAAACGGCGGCGCAACTGCACCGCCTGACTGTCGCACGCGACAGCCTTGAGGCGGAAGAGCAACGCATTGCAGCGGCCAACGCCGAGGGCGTTCGGCGGCTTCAGCAAATTGCCGCCGACATCGAGCGGGAAAAAGCCCTCGCGGATGATGCCACTCAGGCCATGGCCGCCCTTGAGACGGAACGCCAAACCATTGACGCGGCCCGTCAGGGCGAGGAAGAAGATGGCCAGCAGGCCCAGGAAAAACTGATCGAGGCCAATGCCCGCGTCGCCGAACTGGACGCGGTGTTGACCGAACTGACCGACCAGCTTGCCGATAACGAAGCCAGACGCGCCAGTCTGCACCGGACAATGGATGACCTGACCCACCGCAGCGAACGCCTGAAAGCCCGCGCCGCCGATACCGAGGAGCAACGTGCCCGTCTTGAGACGGAAGCCATCGACGCCGCTGTTCTGGCAGATGCCGAAGCGACTCTGGAGAAACACCAAAACGCTCTGCAAAATGCCCGAAGCCGGGCCGAAAGCGCCGAACAAACCCGCGCCGAGGCAACTGATAACATCTCCCGCTCTGTTTCCCATCAGCACGCCACTCAATCGACATTGACCCGGCTGCTGGCCGAGGAGCAGGCCCTGGCCGACGTTCTGAAAGCCGGCGATCCCGGAGACTGGCCAGCAATGATAGACCAGGTCAGCGTCAATCCGGGCTTCGAGGCGGCCCTTGGCGCGGCCCTTGGCGAAGACCTTTCCGCCTCCAGCGAGGAGCCGGCACCGGTGCGCTGGCGCACTTTGCTTCCGTTCAATCAACCGACAAGCCTGCCCGGTGGAGCCGAACCCTTGAGCCGTTTCGTTTCCGGCCCACCGGCCTTGACCCGCTGCCTCAGCCAGATTGGCATTGTCGAAGATGAAGACGTCGGCAACCGCCTTGCCGATGACCTCAAGCAGGGCCAGTCCCTGGTCAGTCGTGACGGGGCCATGTGGCGCTGGGACGGCTTTACCATGTCTGCCGGGGCCGAAACCGCAGCCGCAGCCCGCCTTCAGCAACGCAATCGCCTGAACACTATTCGCGATAGCCTTGCTGACGCGCGCGCTGCTGTCGCCGCCAGCGATGCCGCTGCCGCAAATGCTCGCGAAAATGCCGATCAGGCGCAAGCGGCGGAACGCGAAGCCCGGGCCGATGTCAGCAGCGCCGACGCAGCCTACGGTCAGGCCCGCAACGCGCTTACCGAGATCAAGGAAAAAGCGGCCCATCATTCTTCCAGACTTTTGGCGATGATCGAAATGGCGGCTTCCATCAAGACAGACCAGGAGGAAACCGACGCCCGCGCCCTTGAGACCCGGGAAACGCTGGCGGCCCTGCCCAATGCCGAGGCGGCGCGCGACAAGATCGCTTCCCACCGGGCCGACCTGGCCGAACGGCGAACCGTTCAGGTGGAAAGTCAAAGCGCCTTCGATACGCTGGTTCGTGCCGCCGAAGAACGCCGCCGCCGCCTGGCCGATATTGAACGCGAACTGACAAGCTGGCAGCAACGCATCGAAGGGGCAACGCACCGGATCGACCAGTTGAACGAACGCCAACTGGCAGAGAGCGCTGAAATTGACCGGCTTGCCGCCCTGCCCAAGGAAATCGAAGCCAAGCGCATCGTCCTGATGGAAAACATCGAGCAGTCAGAATCCACCCGCAAACAATCAGCCGACAAGCTGGCTGTCGCCGAGACCCGCCTCGCCGAGGCCAACAAGGCCCTGCGCAGCGCAGAAGCCGACCTGGCCCAGGCGCGGGAAAACCGGGTCCGCTATCAGGGCTTTGTCGATCAGGCCGAGCAAGCAATTGAAGGCATTGTCGAACGGGTGCTGGACAAACTGGACGCCACACCGGACCAGTTGTTCGACATTGCTGCCCTTAATAAAGACAAGGAACTTCCCGACATGGAGGCCAGCGAGCGCAAGGTCGAGCGCCTGCTCCGCGAACGCGACACCATGGGCCCGGTCAACCTGCGCGCCGAACAGGAAATGCAGGAATTGACCGAACAGGTCGAAACACTGTGTAGCGAGCGCGACGACCTGACCGAAGCGATTGCCAAACTGCGCAAGGGCATTGCCGAATTGAACCGGGAAGGCCGGCAGCGTCTCCTCGCTTCTTTCCACGAGGTCGACAAGCACTTTCAGGAACTGTTCGTGCGCCTGTTTGGTGGTGGTCGCGCCCATCTGACGTTGACCGACAGCGACGACCCGCTGGAGGCCGGTCTGGAAATCATGGCCAGTCCGCCAGGCAAACGCCTGCAAGTGTTGTCGCTGCTGTCGGGTGGTGAGCAGGCCTTGACGGCGCTGGCCCTGTTGTTCGGCGTCTTCCTGACCAACCCGGCGCCGATCTGCGTGCTCGACGAAGTTGACGCACCGCTGGATGACGCCAACGTCGACAGATTCTGCTCAATGTTGACCGAAATGGCCGGCTCCGGTCACACCCGCTTCCTGGTCATCACCCATCACCGCCTGACCATGGCCCGCATGGACCGCCTGTTCGGCGTCACCATGTCGGAACGCGGCGTCTCGCAACTGGTTTCCGTCGACCTGAAAATGGCCGATGAGCTCAGGAAAACCGCTTAACAGTTTCCCCTCAAGCGCCGGGCGAGGCCTGCGGCTTCTCAATCCCCGAAAACCCCTTGGGCTCACCACAGTCGCGGCGGCCCGTAGCCGCGGGCTTGAAGGCAGTCTGAGAACCCGGTATTTACGCGTAATGCTCCTGTTGCCTTTTGAGCCTTGACTTACAGTGGAACCAGCCATGCAGCAGGCGCAATGCTGCACTGCAACATTACCGTTTAACCTTTGATTACAAAGGGTTTATAATGCTTTCTAGGATGTGGCTATCGATGCGGATACGAAAAGGAGTTTCACCATGAACAACTTAGCAAATGATCAGCTCATGGCGAGAGATGAAACGGTTTCGCGCCAACCCGTAGCCTTGATTGACGCTGCCCGCTCAGAGCAATCCCGGATAATCGCGGATCTGCTTATGACGGCGGGCAGGGCAATTGCCAGATTGGTCAAAAGCATTCCCTGGACCACTGACATGGAGGCCCACCGTTTCAGAAAAGCTGTGGGCGAACTGGAAGCATTAAGTGATCGAATGCTGGCGGATATTGGGGTGGAGCGCCGAATGATTCCTGAAGTCGTTCGTGAGATAATGGCGGCCGAAAAGCAAAAAGTTGCCGTTGTTAAGCCGGATACCCAAGCGAGCAGCAAACGCAAAACCGTCCCACTGGCGGCCAATTGCAACGAGATCGAAAAGCATCACCACGCCGCCTAGGCATGTGCTTGCCTGCAATGTCGGGCCTGTAGAGAAGTATGCGCAAACAGCCCGTTGTCGCTGTATGCGTAATTTCGTCTCTGATTTTTCTAATATTATCAAATGGTTATGTAGGACCTATTGGTCCTTGACAGGGTCCGTGCCGGGCTTTAATTTTCGCTTCGTTTTGAGGCACTAGTTCCAACCCTGCCGGGGGCTCTTAAAGGCGCTGATCAAATGAGCGACAAGAAGTCCACGGAAGACCTGGAAGACCTTGACAAGCGCCTTCTTCAGGCACGCGAAAAGAGCCACACTGGCAAGACTTCTGGCCTGTCTTCGGGCAGTCAGGAAATGTCGGGTTACAGTATGGCCATTCGTATCGGCACCGAATTGGTGGCGGCCTTGATCGTTGGTGTGGGAATCGGGTACTTTCTTGATAACTGGCTGGATACGAAGCCCTGGTTCTTGGTAGTATTCTTTTTCCTCGGTGCGGCTGCCGGGGTTTTGAATGTTTACAGGGCCGCTAGCGGGCTTGGCATGGCCGTTGGATATGCAGAAGACAAAGAGCCTACCGGGGGTGTCCCCTCGCAGATGAAACAGGATAATGCGCCGGCTGGCGCATATGAAAACAACAAGGAAACGGGCGGCAAATAACGTGGCTAACCCCCTAGAGCAATTTCAAATCAAAACCCTGGTCCCCATTCAAATGGGCAGTGTCGATGCGTCGTTGACCAATGCCGGCCTGTTCATGGTCATCACGGTCGCTGCCATTTCGCTTTTCCTGAGCCTGGGGATGCGTCAACGCTCCCTGATCCCTGGTCGCTGGCAATCCATGGCCGAGCTCAGTTATGAATTCATCGCAGGAATGATACGCGATAATGTCGGCAGTGAAGGGCGCAAGTATTTTCCGTTCATCTTCTCCCTGTTCATGTTTATCCTGTTTGCCAATCTGATCGGCCTGATCCCCTACGCCTTTACCTTCACCAGTCATATTGCCGTGACCTTTACCATGGCCATGGTGGTATTTTTGGGCGTTACGGTGATCGCCATCATTCGCCACGGGCTTCATTTTTTCACGCTTTTCCTGCCCAGTGGCGTTCCCATGGTGATGGCCCCGGTACTGATCCCCATTGAGGTCTTGTCCTATCTGTCGCGACCGATCAGCCTTTCCATCCGCCTGTTCGCCAACATGATGGCCGGACACACGATGATGAAGGTGTTCGCGGGCTTTATTATTCCGCTGGGTATTCTGGGTGGCTGGGCACCACTTGGTGTTGATGTTGCCCTGACCGCTTTTGAATTTCTGGTGGCGTTCCTGCAGGCTTATGTGTTCACCGTGTTGACGTGCCTGTATCTGAACGATGCCATTCACCTGCATTAGGTGCTAAGGAAACTTACACTTTTCGCTTAACAACAACTTTGATTAATTTTAGCAACTTAAGGAATTTGGATTATGGAACTTGATGCCGCAAAAATGATTGGCGCTGGTCTTGCCGTTATCGGACTGGGTGGTGTTGGTGCCGGTATCGGTAACATCTTTTCATCACTGATCAGCTCCATCGCACGTAACCCGGCCTCTCGTGGTCAGGTTTTTGGCCTAGCCATGCTTGGCTTCGCCCTGGTTGAGGCCGTTGCGCTATACGCGCTGCTGATCTCGTTCCTGATCCTGTTCACCTAAGAACAGAATTTAGATCAGGAGCATTTCATGCGGATCTTGAAACCCGCGGTAACGTCGATTACCGGCCTGGCAGCCCTTCTCGCCATGGGCAGCACCCCTGCCCATGCCGCAGGTCTGCCGCAGCTTGATGTTTCGACTTTTCCGCCGCAGCTGATCTGGCTGGGCCTTACCTTTGTCGTGCTCTACGTCACGATGTCGCGTATCGCCCTGCCCAAAATCTCCCAGGTTCTGGAAGAACGTCAGCACAGGATCGATGACAATCTGAAAAAGGCCGAAACCCTGAAGGAAGAGGCCGAAGCCGCAGCCCAGGCTTACGAGGCGGCCCTCGCCAAAGCCCGCAGCAAAGCCCATCAGATCATGCTTGAAACCCACAACGCCATCGCTGAAAAAGCCGCCGAGACTCAAGGCGAAGTCGGCACCAGGCTGGAAAGCCAGATCAAGGATGCCGAAGGCCGTATCCTTGAAGCCAAGAATGCGGCCATGGCGGGTTTAAGCGCAGTTGCCGCCGAAGTCGCTCTCAGCGCCTGTCAAAAAGTATCCGGCGAGACCTTAAGCGAGGCCGATGTGAGCAAGGTCGTCAGCACCGTTATGGAGGAACGCCAATGATCAGCGTCGCTCATGCCGCCGAAGCCGCTGGCGAAGCCGCCGCTCACGGTGCTTTCTATGAAGACCCGCAATTCCTGGTCCTGGTTGCCTTCGTCATCACCATTGCGGCAGCCGGTAAAACTGTTTACCAGAAAATTTCAGCCGCCCTTGATGTGCGATCCGAGGCGATCCGCACTGAAATAGAAGAGGCAACCCGTCTTCGCGAAGAAGCACAGGAACTGCTGGCATCTTACGAGCGCAAACAACGCGACGCCGCCGGTGAAGCCACGGAAATTGCCGAACGGGCCCGCAAGGAATCTGAATACCTTGTCGATAAAGCAGCCAAAGAGCTGGATGAACTGGTCGCCCGACGCGAACGTCAGGCCACCGACCGGATCGCCCAGGCGGAAGTTTCAGCCCGCGACGAAATCCGCGCCGCCGCCATCGACGTCGCCCTGGAAGCAAGCCGCCGCATCCTGGCTGATACTGTTTCCGGTAAAAAAGGCAACGCCCTGATCGACGCCGCCATCGACGAGCTGCCCTCGAAGCTGCATTAACCTTCCGCCAACTCCAGCCATTCCTGCTCGCTTAAACAGGTAACGCCCAGCTCCCCGGCCCGGCGCGCCTTTGATCCTGCGTCTGCACCTATCACCACGTAGTCGGTCTTTTTAGAAACCGATCCGGCCACTTTGGCGCCCAGGCTTTCGGCCCTGGCCTTGGCCTCGCCGCGGCTCATGGTTTCAAGGGAACCGGTGAAGACCATTGTTTTGCCGGCAATCGGTGAAGAGCCAGTGTCGGGGGTGATAAAATCCTTGATGGTCAGTTGTGCTTCAAGATCGGCAACCACAACCCGGTTGTGCTCTTCATTAAAAAATTCGATCAGGTCTTCGGCAACCGACGGACCGATACCGTCAATATTGGTCAGGTCGCCGAAGGCTTCTGAACCATGAATTTTGGCATCCCTCATGGCGCTTCGCCAGGCGTCCAGCGAGCCATACTGCCTGGCCAGCAACCTGGCCGTCGCCTGTCCAACCTGGGGAACCCCAAGGGCATAGATAAACCGATCGAGAGAAATCGTCCGGCGTTCCTCGATAGAGGCAATCAGATTTTCCACGGACTTGCCGCCCCAGCCTTCTTTTTTTGAAATGGCGTCCGCATGGGCCGCGAGACGGAAGATATCTGCCGGTGACGAAATCAGGCCATCACTGATAAAGCCCTCCACATGCTTACCGCCCATGCCTTCGATATCGAAGGCATTTCGAGAGACGAAATGTTTCAGGCGTTCTACTGCCTGGGCCGGACACACCAGCCCGCCGGTGCAGCGCCGGACGACCTCGCCTTCCTCGCGCACCGCATGACTGCCGCATTCCGGACAGGTTTCGGGAAAAAAGTAGGGTTCACTCGTCGCCGGACGTTTGTCCGCCACCACTTCAACGACCTGCGGGATGACATCACCGGCCCGCTGGATGACGACCGTATCGCCAATGCGGACGTCTTTACGGACAATTTCATCCTCGTTATGGAGAGTCGCATTGGAGACGACCACCCCGCCGACGGTAACCGGGGCCAGCCGCGCCACCGGCGTCAACGCGCCGGTACGGCCAACCTGAATATCGATGGCGTTAATGACGGTCGTCGCCTTCTCCGCCGGGAATTTATGGGCGATAGCCCAGCGCGGGGCACGAGAGACGAAGCCGAGGCGCGCCTGATAATCAAGACGGTTGACCTTGTAGACGATGCCGTCGATATCGTAGTCCAAGCCTGCCCGTCCCGTATTCAGGCGGTCATAGAAGGCGAGCACGGATTCTGTATCGGCACAGAGTGTTGTTTCGTCATTGGTCGGGAAGCCCCAGCTTTTGAGTTTTTCAAGAATGCCCCAATGGGTTTCGGCGATGGGCGCGGAGACCTCACCCAAAGCGTAGGCAAAAAATGATAGCGGGCGTTTGGCAGTAATTGAACTATCGAGCTGGCGCAAACTTCCAGCGGCGGCGTTACGCGGGTTAGCAAAAATCTTTTGCCCGGCCTTTTCCTGGGCCGCGTTGAGGGCCAGGAAGTCGCTACCAGACATATAAACCTCGCCGCGCACTTCCAGCACATCGGGAACATCGTCTGGCAATGTTTCGGGGAAGTCTTTCATGGTGCGTACATTGGTCGTGACATCCTCACCCGTTGCGCCATCGCCGCGGGTCGCGCCCTGAACAAAAATTCCCTTCTCGTAACGCAGCGAGATGGACAGGCCATCAATCTTGGGCTCTGCGACCATTTCCAGGGGAACTGCGGGATCATCATGCAGTTCTTTCAGGAAACGCCGCACCCCATCGACAAATTCCCGGTAATCATCTTCGCTAAAGACATTGCCCAGGGACAACATGGGCAGGGCATGAGTTACTTTAGAAAAACCCGTGGCAACGGCAGCACCAACCCGCTTTGAGGGGCTGTCATCGCGAATATAATCAGGGAACAGCGCTTCAATATCGCTGTTACGCTTCTTTAAAGCGTCGTAGTCGGAATCAGAGATTTCAGGATCGTCTTTTTGATGGTAGGAGAGATCATGTTTTGCGATTTCTTTGGCCAGGGCCTCCAGTTCGGCAATCGCCTCAAGCGGCATCAGGTTTTCGGGCGCTGTTTCCCGGCTCACCGGCCGACGCCTTGAAGCAAGCTGTCTGCAGCGGCCCGGGCTTCCTCTGTGACCTCGGCCCCGGCCAACATGCGGGCCAGTTCTTCTTTACGGGCATCGCTTGTCAATGTCTCGATGGCGGTGCGCACCTGGCCCGCGTCACCGGACTTGGACACCCGCCAGTGATAGGCCCCGCGCGAGGCAACTTGTGGGGAATGGGTTACGACAAGAACCTGTGCTCCTTCGGACAATGTGGACAGGCGCTCGCCAACGGCGGCGGCGACCGCACCGCCAATCCCGGCGTCGACTTCATCGAAGATGATTGTTGGAATTTTATCGGACGACGCCAGCACCGCCTTCAGGGCCAGCATAAAGCGCGACAACTCGCCGCCGGAGGCAATCCGGTTAAGGGGGCCAGCCGGGGAACCGGGGTTTGTCGACACCTCAAAGATGACCTTGTCACATCCGTGTTCACCCCAGGCCGCCTCCTCCTGCTCTTCGATACAGGTCACGAAGACCGCTTTTTCCATCTTTAACGGCGCCAGTTCCTGACCGACCGCCTTATCAATTTGGTCGGCCGCTTTGGTCCGCGATTTTGACAACGACCGGGCGGCAGTTTCATAAGCGTCGCGGGCATCCTGTTCGGCCTTTTTTAATTGAACCAGCCGCGCACCACCGTCTTCCACAGCGGCCAACTGGCCTTGCATACGGGCCAGCAAATCAGCCAGATCATCAACTTCGACATTGTGTTTGCGAGCCTGGGCGCGCAGGGCGAACAGGCGCTCTTCAACCGCTTCGAGCTTTTGCGGATCAAGATCAATTTCGCTGCTGGCTTTTTCCAGCAGGGCCTGACCTTCGGCAGCTTCGATAGCAGCCCGGTCCAGTGTGGCAATCGCTTCATCAAGGCGCCCATTGGCTTTATCGGCGACCTGTTCCAGCCTGTGGGCCACCGTACGCAGTCCTTCTTCCGGCCCATCAGAACGGTTCAGCTCGCCCAGGGCCTTGTTCATGGCGTCGATCAGATGCTCGCCGTGCATCATCATGGTGCGTTTTGCGGCCAACGCCTGATCTTCCCCTGCCTTGGGGTCCAGATCGCCCAGTTCACCGATGGCATGAACCAGGAAGTCCTGGTCACGACGGGCCGCCGCCATTTCATTTTCCGCCTGGGCGTGGGCCTCTATAGCGGCGCGCCACTGCCGCCACAGGTTCGAGACCTCGCCAATCACCCCTTTCAGGCCGCCGTATGAATCAAGCAGACCGCGATGATTGGCAGGGCTGAGCAGGCGTTGGCTTTCAAATTGGCCATGAACTTCAACCAACGTCTCGCCCAACAGTTTAAGAAGGGTGACGCTGACCGGCTGGTCATTGACAAAGGCCCGGGACCTGCCGTCCGCGCCCAACACCCGGCGCAAAATCAGCAAATCCTCGTCCGCCGCCAAGCCGTGCTCGTCGAGCAAGGCGTCAAGGCTGTTATCGCTCTTTAAATCGAAGGTGGCGCTGACCACTGCCTGCTTGGCCCCGTGGCGAACCAGCCGGGTTTCGGCGCGCATTCCCAGGGCCAGTCCCAGGGCATCAAGAAGAATAGATTTACCGGCCCCGGTTTCGCCGGTCAAAACGCCAAGCCCTGCCTCAAAAGTCAATTCCAGACGTTCGATCAGGACAACATTGGCGATGGATAGGGATTGTAGCATTGATCTGAATTACCACAGCCTGTACCAGGGATCATCTTTCTCAGGCTTGACAATCTTGCCTTCGACCAACCCGTAAGCATCCGTATACCACTCGCTTCCCGGAAAATTATGCCCCAGCACGGCGGCGACCTTTTGCGCTTCCAGCGTTATGCCAAGCGCCACATAGGATTCGGCCAACCGGTGCAGGGCTTCAGGCACATGGGTCGTGCTTTGGAAATTATCGATGACGATTTTGAAGCGGTTTATGGAAGCCAGATACTGTCCCTGCTTCAGGTAATAACGGCCGATCTCCATCTCTTTTCCAGCCAGATGGTCGCGCGTCAAATCAAGCTTCAACTTGGCATCCTTGGCGTATTTCGATGACGGGAAGCGTTTGACCAGCTCATCGAGGGTCAACATGGCGAGTTCGGTCATTTTCTGATCACGGGTAATATCGGAAATCTGCTCGTAATAACAAAGCGCCTTCAGATAATAGGCGTATGGCACGTCGGGGTTGGATGGATGCAACTGAATGAAGCGGTCAAGGGCGACAACAGCACTATCATAGGAGTCGTCCTGATAATAACTGTAGGCAGACATAAGCTGCGCCTTGGTCGCCCATGTTGAATAGGGATGCTGGCGCTCGACCTCGTCGAACATGATGGCGGCATCCTTATAGTCCCCTTCCTGAAGGACATTAAGGGCGTCGTTGTAAATTTCATTAACCGGGCGCTCAACATATTCGGGCAGTGCATCTTCGGTCGTGCAGGCGGCGAGAAGAAACAGCCCGGCGAATACGAAGAAGGCCCCAAAGTGGCGTGTTTTGACGTGACGGTTCATTCTTATCCTTACCCTTAAACTGGTGACCGGCGAACTATATCACGGTGGGCCAAGGGCGCATGGGAAAAGGATAAAAATCAGGCATAAAAAAAGACGGGAAAATCCCGCCCTTTTTGCATTGCCAATCGGAAATCAGGAAATCCGGTTCAAGCGGTCGCCGCCAGCGCCGGGGCCGCCACCTCGCCAGACCAGACACGACGCGATTTTTTGGCCGCGCTGCTGCCTACAGGCATGGTTTCGTAGCACCAGGCTTCATCATTGGCAAACAACGCCTGAAGAAGCTTGTTATTGGAAGCGTGACCGGTACAAACACCATGGAAATGGCCAAGCAGTCCACCGCCGGCAAGATACAGATCGCCAACAGCATCGAGAACCTTGTGACGGACGAATTCATCGGTGTAGCGCAGACCGTCTTCGTTAATCACCTTGTCGCCACTAACGACAACGGCGTTATCAAGCGAACCACCCTTGGCCAGCCCAGCGGCGCGCAGGGCTTCAACTTCGTGCAGAAAGCCGAAAGTACGGGCACGGGAAACTTCCTTTTTGAAGGTTTCACCAGCCATGCCGATTGATATCGACTGGCGGGAAATGGCAGCGCTTTCAAAATCAATATCGAAATCGATGCTGAAACTTTCCGCCGGGACAAGAGTGGCAACACTATCGCCATCTTCGACCGTTATTGTCTTGAGAACACGGATAAAGCGACGCGGAGCGTCCTGCTCGATGGTACCGGCGCATTCAACCAGGAAAACAAACGGTGCGGCGCTGCCATCCATGACGGGAACTTCCGGGCCATTTACCTCGATCACCGCATTATCGATGCCCGAACCACCGAGTGCCGCCATCAGGTGTTCAACAGTGGCAATGGTGACACCGTCCTTGTTACCCAGGGTCGTACACAGGGTTGTTTCGACGACATTGTCCCAGGTCGCCGGAATACTGGCGCCCCCACCGGGAATGTCTGTACGTTTGAAAACGATACCGCTATCAGGTTTGCCGGGCATAAGGGTCATTGAAACCTTGTCGCCGGAATGAAGGGCGACGCCCGTGCAACTGATGGAACTCTTGAAGGTCTTCTGCTTAATCATGCTCGGTTCTTTGTTTTGTACACCCGAATCCACCTTAAGAAACTTTGCCCGAAACCGGTTAATATTCAGTCAAGGAACATGTGGGTGCGGTTCACTTGCAAATAAAAAAAGAAAGCTTCAAGGGTGTTTCTAACAACCTCCCTTGAAGCTTTCAAATCACTCTTTGTTACCGAATGTTACGTTAGTTTCAGTAACATAACCTTCAGTTCGCCTGACGACGCAGGAACGCCGGAATATCAAGCAAATCCTCCTCGGGTTGCGAAGATTCCAGGCGGTCGGCCTGATCGAGGCCACCAAGACTATTTTGCTCTTTTGCAAGCTCGGGGGCAGGTTCAGGAGTCGGTACAGGGCTCGAGGCAAGAACCGGGGCCGGGATCGGCGTCGGTGCCTTTGGCTTGAACATCACAGGTTCTGCCGGTTCACTGGACTCTGCATTGCCGCCTGCCAGCCCGGTAACCCGTGCGAATAGACCCATTCCCTTTGCTTTTGGAGCGCTGGCAGCCGGTTTTTCTTCCCTGCTTTTGGCGCCGTTAGCCATGGCCGCAGCGGCGAAGGGATCTGCTGGTTTGACAGCTTCCTCACCGGTGGCGCTCATCGGGGTATCGGGAATGAAGACGTCCTCTTCGTTCTGTCCCGGAGTTGCTGGCGCAGGTTCACCCTGATCGATCACCCGTTCCGCAGCAACTTCTGCTTCGGTTTCAAGTTCTGGTTCAGCTTGTGTTTCAGCGACAGTCTCCCCGACACTCTCGGTGATCGTGTCTTCGGCTTCGGCCATATCGAGGGCTGCCCGAGTCGATTCGGCAGTCGGAATATCAAGATCGACGTCATCCTCAATCGCCGTATTTTGCGTCGATGCGGTGGCCATGCCTGCAAGATCAACAAATGACTGATCTTCCACCGTTTCGGGGGTCGCCGTTTCAGCCACGGCGGGTGTTGGAGCCGCCTCTTCAACTTTCGAGGCGCTTTCTTCAATAACCTGACGAGCAACAGGAGAAGAAACCGACAGGAAGGTTTGAGCCGGTGCCGCCATTGCTTCGCGGTCCATGCCGGTGGCGACAACAGAAACCCTGATATAACCCTCAAGGCTGTCATCGAAGGTCGATCCAAAGATGATGTAGGCGTCCGTGTCGACTTCAGATCTGATCCGGTTCGCCGCTTCATCAGCTTCGAACAGGGTCATATCCTGGCCTCCGGTGATGTTGATCAAGACACCCTTGGCGCCGGCCATGGAACAATCATCGAGCAGCGGATTGGCAATCGCCGCTTCCGCAGCGTCAAGGGCCCGGCGTTCGCCTTCGGCCTCGCCTGTGCCCATCATCGCCTTGCCCATTTCACTCATCACAGAACGAATATCGGCAAAATCGAGATTGATCAGGCCGGGCATGACCATCAGGTCGGTAACCCCACGGACACCCGAATACAAGACTTCATCGGCCATATTGAAGGCGTCGGCGAAGGTGGTCTGCTCATTTGCCACCCTGAACAGGTTCTGGTTTGGAATGACGATCAGTGTATCGACAAACTGCTCAAGATCCTCGATGCCGGATTCAGCCAGTTTATAGCGGTGCATACCTTCAAACTGGAACGGTTTGGTGACGACACCGACCGTCAGGATGCCGCGTTCCTTGGCGGCCCTGGCGACCACCGGGGCGGCACCGGTTCCGGTTCCCCCGCCCATACCAGCGGCGATGAACACCATATGAGAATCCTTGATTTGCTCTTCGAGCTCGGCGAGGGATTCTTCAGCCGCAGCGCGCCCGACTTCCGGTTTGGAACCCGCACCCAACCCCTGGGTGATGGTTGCCCCCAACTGGATGCGGCTATCAGCCTTTGATTGGGACAAGGCCTGGGCATCGGTATTGGCGACGACAAAATCGACACCTTCGAGTTGTTTATCGATCATATTGTTAACCGCATTACCGCCGGCGCCGCCAACGCCAAAAACGGTAATCCGTGGTTTTAATTGTGGTGTGTCACTGTTCGGTATTGTCAGATTGATGCTCATGTCATCCTCCGATTTTGGTTAAAAGCAAATGAGTGATTTAAGAAAGTCCTGTAATTGGCCGTTTTTTGATTTTTTAAAGTCATTAAAAATTCTCCCTTAACCATTGACCGAGACGGGCAAACCGGCCGCTCGGCTCATCGTGCGGCCGATAAGCGCTTTTTGCTTCCTCGGCCGGGTTGTTAAATGCAAAATGAAGCAGCCCCGCAGATGTTGCGAAGGCTGGCCCGGAAACGGATTCAGCGAGCCCCGGTATGGGCTTTGGCCTGCCATGACGAACCTGTTTATCGAGAATCGATGCGGCCATCTCGCGAACACCGGGAAGTTGCGATGCGCCGCCGGTAAGGACGATGCGACGGCCTGCGACCTTGTCGAAACCGGCATCAACCAAGCGGCCCCGGATCATCTCGAACGTTTCTTCAATACGCGGGCGGATGATGCCGATCAGGACCGAGCGTGGAACCTGATTGGTCTCGCCGCTTTCCTCTTCCCCGATCAGTGGAACCTTGATGATTTCGTGATCGTCCGAAGGCGTTGGAATGGCGCTGCCGTATAGGGTTTTCATACGCTCGGCGTGAACCAGCGGGGTCGAAAGACCACGCGCGATATCGTTGGTGACATGAAGGCCGCCAACGGGAATGGAATCGATGTGAACCAGCTCGCCGTCAAAGAAAACCGAAATCGAGGTTGAGCCACCACCCATGTCGATGCAGGTGACACCCAGGTTTGTCTCGTCTTCGGCAATACAGGCGAGTGCCGATGCGTAAGACGTTACCACCTTGCCGCAAATATCCAGATGGCAACGGGTAATGGCCTGCTCAAGGTTGCGAAGCGGTCCGGTTGCGGCGCTGATAATGTGCATATTGACGCCCAGACGCTCGCCGTGAAGACCGCGCGGGTCGCGCACACCCTTGTTGCCATCGACGCTGTATCCAACCGGAATCAAATGGATCAGCTCACGTTCATTCTTCTCTGCTTCTGGTAGACCTGCCGGGTCCAGCAAACGCCTGAGGTCGTTATCACCGATTTCATGGCCGGCAATGGAAACTTCGTAAGCAATCAACCTGGACTGGGGAGCGCCGCATGAAACGTTTACGATGACATGGCGAATGTTCTCGCCCGTCATTTGTTCAGCCGCCTCGACTGTTGAACGGATCGTCGCCTCGGTGCGCTCCATATCGATAATCGAACCCGAACGCAAACCATGGGAAACCTGGTGGCCAATACCGACCACTTCAAAGCCCCCCTCACCGACAGGCTTGGCGATCAGGCAGCAGGCTTTCGTCGTTCCCAGATCAAGGGCGGCGACAAGACCTGAACGTACCTTGTTCTGGTCAATCCCGCTCATAACCTGTTTTGACTCTCTGTCAGACATTGCTCAGGTCTCCCTTTCTGGCGGAATTTTTATTTCCGGGCCATTCGGGGTTTTTCTGACAATCAGTCTGTCAGGCAATCTCAGGTCGAGCACCTTGACGTCACGACTCAAGATGCCATGACGACTTTCGTATTCAGCCAGCCGCGACCAGGCGGCAGCGGCCCGCTCGGCTGGCAGGCGGACATCGATGTCACCACGCAGCCGTACATTCCAGCGCCTTTGCCCAACCCGGACGGCAGATTTTGCCAGATCCATCAACTGCGGCTGGGTTTGCAGAATATCAAGCAAAGCAGCGGCGTTCTTCGGCGCATCTTCACCGACCACGACCAGTAGATCGGAAAATTGCTCAATGCTTTGATTTAAAATAACTTTTCCCATCTGGTCAATAAGGCTGAAACGGCCCTGACTTTGCCACAGCGCCAACGGCTGGCGCTCGACAACACTCAGCAAAATCGTATCGGGCAACATCCGTTCGACCGAGGCACTACCAATCCAGGGTAAAGCCTCGATACGGCGGCGTGCTTCCTCCAGGTCGTACGCAAGGATGGGCGCACCGCGGGCCAGCCTGACCGCCTTCATCAATTCCTCGCGGGTTGTCTGGGATCGACCAACGACAAGAACATCTTCAACCGTAAAGCCGAGTTTTCCTGACAAGGCGATCAGATTCCACTTGGCCTGATCAGCGGCCCGCCCAATTAGTCCGTTGTTCCACGTCCACATGCCACCGCCCGCTGCCGCCACCAGCATAACCACAGCCAGGGCGATCAGCGCCCCGCGCCTGCGCCAAATCGGTACCACCCGACGGCGCGGCTGACCACGCCTGGGTGATGGATCTTCGTTACCCACAAACCAGTTCAATATACTCATGGATCGCACTCCGCATTTTCAACCATCCAGGTGACCAGTTCCTCGAACGAGATGCCAACATGAGCCGCCTGTTCAGGAACCAGCGACGTCGGCGTCATGCCGGGTTGGGTATTGATTTCAAGCATGTACAGGCTGTCCCCGTCGAAACGGAAATCTGCCCTTGAGACGCCCCGACATCCGAGCGTTTGATGTGCCAGCACTGCCAGTTCCATGGCCTCGTCATAGATTTTCTCGTCAACGTCTGCGGGCAACACGTGCTGAGAGCCACCGTCTTCATATTTCGCCGAATAGTCATAAAAACCGTGATTTGTGGTGATTTCGGTGACCGTCAATGGTCTATCGCCCATCACCGAGACCGTCAGCTCCCGACCGCCGATGAAAGCCTCGACCATGACTTCTTCACCGTAGGGCCAACTGTCGTGCTCGAAGGGCAGTTCGTTCTCACCTTCTTCGACAATATAAACACCGACGCTTGACCCTTCATTGGTCGGCTTGATGACGTAGGGCCTGGCCATCACGTCACCTGAAAGAACATCGGCTCGGCTGACGATTTTATGTTCGGCAACCTTGATACCGACATTGGCGAAAAGCATTTTTGACATGGGTTTGTCCATCGCCAGAGACGACGCCAGCAAGCCTGAATGGGTATAGGGAATGTTCAGAATGTCGAGCAGCCCCTGTACGCAGCCGTCTTCGCCAAAGCGACCATGCAGGGCATTGAAAACGACGTCGGGTTTGGGATACAGGCGCGTCAGCAGGGAACCCATGTCGCGCTGCACATCGATGGTAGTGACCTGGAAACCGGCTTTCTTCAGACTGTTGGAGACGGCGGCACCACTGACCAGCGAGACTTCCCGCTCAGCCGACCAACCGCCCATCAGGATGGCAACGTTTTTACTCATGCTCCATGCTCCTCAAACACGCCGATGCGCCGGATTTCCCATTCCAGGGTGACCCCACTTTGCTCGAACACACGCCTGCGCACTTCCTCGCCAAGGCCTTCCAGATCGGCAGCACTAGCGGTGCCCGTATTGATCAGGAAATTACAATGGTGCTCGGAAACCATGGCACCGCCGCGGGTCAGGCCCCGGCACCCGGCCTTATCAATCAGCTCCCAGGCCCTGGCGCCCTCAGGGTTGGCGAAGGTCGAACCGCCGGTTTGCGAGCGCACCGGCTGATTTTGTTCCCGCGACGCCTTGATTTCAGCCATCCGACGGGTGATATCTGCAACCGGTTCCGAGCGCCCCTTGAACACGGCGTCAATAAACAGCCAGTCTTCGCTGACGCTGCTTGAACGATAGGCGAAGCCCATGTCTTCAGGGCTTAGTTGATGAAGAGCCCCGTTGTTGTCGATAGCGCGGGCACTGACCAGGATGTCCCCGAATTCCGAACCATAGGCGCCACCGTTCATGCGCAATCCGCCACCGATGGTGCCGGGAATACCGCTGAGGAATTCCAGCCCGGCAATGCCGGCGTCCCGCGCCGCCAGCGCGACATTGATATCGAGCGCCCCGGCCCCGACTGTAACGGTATCGCCTTGGGCTTTGATTCCGGCAAATTTCCGGCCCAGACGAATGACCACACCGGGTACACCACCATCTCGAACCAGCAGGTTGGAGCCGACTCCAATCACGGTGATGTCGATATCCGGCGAGACGGTGGAAAGAAACAGCATCAGGTCTTCGATATCAGCCGGACGGAACATGACTTCCGCAGGACCGCCGACCCTGAACCATGTAATCTTGTCGAGCGGCGCATCGACGCTGTAGCGCCCGCGCACCGTAGGCAACCGTTCGATCAGGCCGGAACTGGTGGTTTCAGCCGCCATCATTCCCCCGCCTCCTTCTCGCCATAGCGGAGCATCCGCAAATTTTCAGGCAACGCATTGGCCCATTGGGTAATGTTGCCAGCGCCAAGGCAGACGACCAGATCGCCCGGCTGGGCCAAATCATTGATGATGCCGGCAAGCCCTTCCGGATCAAGCAGCGGCATCACGGTGCGGTGGCCGCGCTCGCGCAGTCCCTTGACCAGGGCGTCACGGTCAAAACCTTCAATAGGTTGCTCACCAGCCGCATAGACATCGGTTACCAGAACCGCGTCGGCATCGTTGAAACAGGTGCAGAAGTCTTCGAACAAATCACGCAGGCGGCTGTACCGGTGTGGCTGGACGACGGCGATTACCTGTCCTTCGCTGGCTTCCCGTGCGGCTGCCAGAACCGCTGTGATTTCCACGGGGTGATGGCCGTAGTCATCGATTATGGTGATGCCGTCGATTTCACCGGTTTGGGTGAAGCGCCGTTTGACGCCCTCGAAATTGGCCAGGGCTTTATGCAAAATCGCCTCTTCGATACCCATCTCGCTGGCAATGGCGATGGCGGCAAGGGCGTTCTGGATATTATGATCGCCAAACATCGGCAGTTCGATGGCCTTGATGGTTCTGGCCATAGCCGCCTTGCGATCGTTGATGATCACATCCATGGTCACACCGCCCTTGCGGCGCTTGATGTTAATTGCCCGAACGTCAGCCTGCGGACTGAAGCCATAGGTCACCACCTTGCGGTCCGAAACCCTGGGGATCATCGCCTGAACTTCCACATGATCGATGCACAGGGCGGCGAAGCCATAAAACGGGATATTTTCAACAAAGGCGTCGAAGGCGGCGCGCAAGGCGTCGAAATCGCCGTAATGGTCCAGATGTTCGGGGTCGATATTGGTAACCACGGCGATGGTCGCCGGAAGCTTAAGGAAAGTGCCATCGGATTCATCGGCTTCGGCGACCATCCAGTCGCCGCCACCCAATTTGGCGTTCGAGCCCCAGGCATTGATGATACCGCCGTTAATCACCGTCGGGTCCATTTCGGCGGCCTCCAGCATGGCCGCGATCAACGACGTGGTCGTCGTCTTGCCATGGGTGCCGCCAACCGCAATCGACCACTTCAGGCGCATCAACTCGCCAAGCATTTCGGCCCGACGGACGACCGGGATCAATTTGTTGCGGGCGATCATCACTTCCGGATTATCGTCCTTGACGGCTGAGGAAATAACGACCACCTGGGCCTGCCCGACATTGCCCTCGTTGTGGCCGATCTTGACGGGGATGCCCATGTCCATAAGCCGTTTGACGTTGGCGTTATCGGACAAGTCACTGCCCTGCACCGAATAACCAAGATTATGCAGCACTTCGGCAATACCGCTCATGCCGATGCCGCCGATGCCAACAAAATGAATGGTGCCGATGGAAAGGGAGAGTGCTCTCATGCGGCCCTCCTGTCATCGTTGCTTTGACCATTGGTTTCGATCAATTGGCAAATTGTATCGGCCAACCTGACAACCGCGTCGGGACGCCCGGCTGTGCGCGCACATGACGCGGCCCGGATCAACACTTTCGGTGTATGAAGCAAGGAAGCCAATCGTTTGGCGAGGGCGTCAGGGGTAAAGGTTTCCTGCGCCATCAACCAACCGCCACCTGCTTCATCAAGGGCGTGGGCGTTAAAGGTCTGGTGATCATCGACGGCGTGCGGATAGGGAATCAGAATGGCAGGACGGCCGACGGTCATGGTTTCGGCGACGCTGGAAGCACCGCCCCGGCTAATCAGTAAATGGGCAGCGCAAAGGCGTTCGGGAATATCATCAAAGAAACTGTCCAATTCGGCTTTGATGGCTAGCTGCTGGTAGCGTCCCCGGGCTGCCTCCAGATCTTCCGGGCGGCACTGCTGGATGATGCTCAAACGGGCCCGCAAGTCCGCGTCGAGGCGGCCAATGGCTTCGGGAATAACCTCACTAAGAATACTGGCACCCTGGGAACCACCAAGGATCAGAATGTTAATTTCGCAGTTTTCGTTTAAGTCCGGATAAGGGGTCCCGCGCACTGCCGTCAGGGTCTGCCTGACGGGCATCCCGGTATGAACAACCTTGTCGGCTGCCGTCTCAGGAATAGACCGGGTGCCCTCGAAAGAAGTGGCGATCCGTTTTACCCTGCTGGCAAGCAGGCGATTGGCCCGTCCAAGAACCGCATTTTGCTCGTGAATAACCGTTTTGCAACCCCCGAAAGTCGCCGCAAGCATGGTTGGAACGGACGCATAACCGCCAAAACCGACGACCGCCCGTGGCCGCATTTTTTTCAGCAGGAACCTTGCCTGCAAGGTTCCGAAGGCCAGTTCCGGTCCGCTACGAAGAAGCGCGCTGATGTTCTTGCCAGCAATCCCTCCGGCCCGAATCCGGTGGGTTTCCAGACTGCCCAGGGCACCACCGTAGGCACCGCCGCGGCGGTCGGTGATCAGGCTTAATTTAAATCCGCGTCCGGTCATTTCAGTGGCCAGGGCTTCGGCCGGAAAGACATGCCCGCCGGTGCCACCTGCGGCCAGGACGATCAGTTTTTCTGATGCAGCCATCATCGCCCACCTCCAGCGGCCGCAGCCAGCCTGCCAAACGTGCGGGCCTCGTGTGAAGTCCCCATCCCCGGTCTCTCGCGGGTCAGTGCCAGCATCATTCCCATACCGACGGCCAGCGCCAGTGTCGATGAACCGCCGTAAGAAACGAACGGCAGCGTCATTCCCTTGGGCGGGATCATGTTCAGGTTAGAGGCAATATTAATGATTACCTGCAAGCCGAACTGGACCAGAAGACCAGCCACCGCCAGCAAGCAAAACAAATTGTCTTCACGTAGCACCCGTGAGAACCCGCGCAGGACGACAAATGCAAACAAGGCCAGCAGGATCAGACAGGCAATCAGGCCAAACTCTTCCCCGGCAACGGCGAAAATAAAATCTGCGTGGGCATCGGGCAGGACTTCCTTGACCCGTCCCTCACCGGGACCGCGTCCGAACAAGCCGCCATTGCGGAAAGCTTCAAGCGCCCGCATCACCTGATAACCCTCACCGGCGTCGGGATCCAGAAAACGGTCAATACGGCCCTGAACATGAGAGAACGAGAAATAGGCCCCGACAATGCCGCCCATGAACAGCACCGCCATCATCACCACCAACACCAGCGGCAATCCGGCAAGAAAGAATTCGACACCCCAGATAGCGGCGACAACAGCGGTCATGCCGACATCGGGCTGCATCAGTAAAAGAATGGCGATGACGATAAACAACCCGGTCGCCAACTTGTTGCCGGGAAAGTTTGAATTCAGGTTGCTTTCGGCAAAAAGCCAGGCGGCAATAACAGCAAAGGCGGGTTTCAGAAATTCCGATGGCTGTACGGAGAACCCGGCGGTATGAATCCAACGGGTTGCACCCTTTATTTCAGAACCAGCAATCAATGTCGCCAGCATGCCGATAATGGCAAGGATCGCGCATCCCACCGCCACGCGCCTGATACCCCTTGGCGTCATCAGGGAAACCACAACCATGATGATCATTGACACCGGCAGGAAAACGAACTGACGACGAACAAAATGGTAGGTGTCCAAACCGATACGTTCGGCGACGGCCGGTGAAGCGGCCAGCGTCAACAGGGCGCCAATGGCGGCGATAGCAATGATCGCGGCCAGCATCCAGCGGTCGACGGTCCACCACCAGCGGCCAAACAGGCTTTTATCGGTGCGCGCCAGTGTGCTCATGTGCCAACCTCCCTGCGCTGCCCGGGAAGGGCATCAACAAGATTGCGGAAGGCCTCGCCACGAGATTCAAAATTATCGAACTGATCGAACGAGGCACAGGCCGGTGACAACAGGACAACAGCGCCAGCACCCGTTTCAACGAGAGCATTGTCGCGTGCTTCGCCCAGTGCATTTGACAGTTCGCCGGAAACCGTAACCGGCACCCGGGCTTTAAGGGTGCTGGCAAAATCATTGGCCGCCTCGCCGATCAGGTAGGCATGGCGAACCCGGTCGAGATAGGGTTTCGTCGCCTCAATGCCGTCCTGCTTGGCCCTGCCCCCGGCAATCCAGAAAATGTCTCCGTAACAAGCCAGCGCCCGCGCCGCTGCCTCGCCATTGGTCGCCTTGCTGTCATTGACGTAAGTGACGCCATCGATGACGGCGAGCAATTCCTGACGATGGGCAAGACCCGGAAAAGACCGCATGGCCGATATGGTGGCCTGACGTTCCAGTCCCATAATTCTGGCAGTGGCGAATGCGGCTGCCGCATTCTGGGCATTATGAACACCGGGCAACCTTGGCAGTTGGTCCATGGCGATAATCGTCTCGGCCTGGCCCGCATCGCTGTCGTCATAAAGGATCCCGTCTTTGACATAAATGCCGCCGGGGATAACTTTTTGCCCGGAAATGGCAATCAGTTTGGATTTGCCGGCAGCCGTGAGTTCGTCAAAAACGGCGGCGCAATGATCGTCATCAACGCCGATGACGGCACTTTTGAAATTGTCAAAGATTCGTTTCTTGGCGGCGATGTATCCGGCCATACCACCATGACGCTCCAGGTGATCCGGGCTCAGGTTAAGCAGCACGGCGACGTCATATTCCAGGGAATGGGTCAGATCAAGCTGGTAGGAAGACATTTCCAAAACGTAACAGCCGTCATCGGGCAAGGGCTCAAGATCGAGCACCGGCACACCCAGATTTCCACCCACCTGAATTTGACTACCAGAGGCCCCGGCTAGAATATGACCAATCAACGCCGTTGTTGTCGACTTGCCGTTGGTGCCGGTAACGCCAATGGTCATAGCCGGGCTTTTAGAGCGCGCCAAAAGCTCAATATCACCAATAATTTCGACATCGTTCTGTCGGGCCAGCAGGACAACCGGATGAGGCTCAGGGTGATCCAGGGGAATGCCCGGTGACAGGATCAGAGCGCTGAACGCGCTCCAGTCGCTGGTCGTGAGATCTGCAAGTGTGATACCGGCGGCGGCAGCCTGTTTGCGTGAGCTTTCATTATCATCCCAGGCAACAACCTCGGCACCGCTGGCCTTCAGGGCGCGGGCGCTCGAGGTGCCCGAACGGGCAAGGCCAAAGACGGCCACCGATTGTCCCTTATAAGAGGGAAGATTGATCATTTCAAAATCCCCCTTACCTGAGTTTCAGTGTTGAAAGGCCGATCAGCGCCAGAATGATGGCGATGATCCAAAAACGAATAACGATGGTCGGTTCCGACCACCCCTTCTTCTCGAAGTGATGATGCAGTGGGGCCATGGCGAAGACACGCTTGCCGGTCAACTTGAATGAGGCGACCTGGACGATGACCGAAACCGTTTCCAGAACGAACAGGCCACCGACAATGGCCAGCACCAGTTCGTGCTTGGTGATCACGCTGATCACACCCAGCGCCCCGCCCATGGCAAGTGACCCGGTATCGCCCATGAAAACTTTTGCCGGTGGCGCGTTGAACCAAAGGAAGCCAAGGCCGCCACCAATCAGCGCACCACAGAACACGGCCAGCTCCCCGGCTCCCGGTACGTGATGAATTTGCAGATAAGACGAAAACACCGCGTGACCAATCAGGTAGGCGATCAAGGCGAAGACAGCCGCCGCGATCATCACCGGGCCAATCGCCAATCCATCCAGACCATCGGTCAGGTTGACCGCATTGGACGCCCCGACCATGACAACGATGGCGAAGACCAGAAATCCATAGCCAAGATCAATAAGCGCCGTTTTAAAGAACGGCACCGCCAGAGTCGTCGCCAGATCAACTGGCAGCATTTGGGTTATCCACATTGTTGCGGCACCTGCGACCACTGCCTGCAGCAATAACTTCAGGCGACCCGATATGCCATTGCTGTCGCGCTTTGTAACTTTCAGATAATCGTCAAGAAAACCAATCGCCCCGTAGGCGATGGTGACGCCTAGGGCAACCCAGACATAACCATTGCTTAAATCCGCCCACAGCAGAGTTGCGACGCTTAAGGCCAGCAGGATCAGGAAACCACCCATGGTCGGGGTTCCCTGTTTGGTCAAAAGGTGATCGGGTGGACCGTCCTCGCGAATGGGCTGACCGCCCTTCTGCTTGGAACGCAGGGCATCGATCAGATAAGGCCCAACAATGAAACTGACCAGCAGGGCCGTTATCATGGCGCCACCGGTGCGGAACGTCAGATACCGGAAGACGTTAAACAGCGCGATCTGGTCGGCCAGCGGGAACAATAGATGATACAGCATTATCCCCCCCTAATCCCCGTTGACCGTGCGTTTTGAATGGGCATCCAGGCCAAGCAAGGCCTCGACAATGATTCCGGTTTTGCTTCCCGCCGAGCCCTTGACGACGATGACATCACCGGCGCTCAGGGCTTCAACGACCATCGGCAGTAAAAGCCCTGTATTGTTGGCGTGACCACCGCGCATGGCAGGTGGCAGGGCGTCAGATAGATAGGCCATGTCGCGGCCCGCCGTGAACACAAGGTCGATGCCTTCGCGGACCAGTACCTCAGCCAGATTTGCATGAATTTGGGCTGCCCCGGATCCCAGTTCCAGCATCTCGCCAAGAACCGCAATGCGCCGCCCCTGACCGCTCGGCACGGTTTGCGCCAGCACCTCGATCGCCGCGCGCATGGAAACCGGGCTGGCGTTGTAGCTTTCATCGATCAAGGTGACTTCGCCAGCCCCCGTGTGGATCAAATGGAAACGGCCACGTCCTGTTGGCGCTTCCATATCGCCAAGAAATTCCGCCGCGTCACTGACATTGCCGCCAGCGGCTGCAACGGCGGCCAAAACGCCCAGACTGTTGACCACCCAATGATGACCGGCAATGGCCAGTCGGTACGTCAGCAGGGCGCCGCCCAGATTGGCGCGGATGATTGTGCCGCCATTATCCGAGACCGCATCAAGCAGCCTGAAATCGGCTTCATCCCATGTTCCAAAACCAATAATACGATCAATGCCCTTGGCCCGGGCGGCGGCGTAAAGACGCAGGAAGTGTCTGTTATCGCGATTAAGTACAGCGGCGCCACCGGGGGTCAGGCCTGCAAAAATTTCAGCCTTGGCATCGGCTATGGCTTCGTCCGTATCGAAGAATTCACTGTGCACGGCCTCGACCGTGGTGATCAGTGCTACGTTCGGGCGGACCATTCTGGACAGCGGATTAATCTCGCCCGGATGGTTCATGCCAATTTCGAAAATTCCGAATTCCGCTTGCCCGGACATCCGCGACAGGCTTAAGGGCACGCCCCAGTGATTGTTCTGGCTACCGGCGCTGGCGTAGGTTTCCCCTTGTTCGGATAGCACCAGCTTCAGGGCTTCCTTGGATCCTGTTTTGCCGACACTGCCGGTAACCGCAATGATGCTGGCGGCGCTACGGGCCCGCGATGCCCGGCCGAGGGCTTCCAGTCCGCTCATCGTGTCATCGACTCTCAGGGCTTTTTCTGTGGTGACCTGCCTGTCGACGAGGGCTGCGACAGCACCCTTTGCCAGGGCTTCGTCGATAAAGTTATGACCATCGAAATTGGGGCCATGCAGGGCAACAAACAGATCACCTTTTTGAAGTGTGCGCGTATCGATGGAGACACCGCTTGCCGACCAGTCCGAGGCGGCCTCGCCGGAAGTCGCCAGTGCGGCCTCGCTTGATGTCCACAATGTCCGCTGCTCGGCCATCATATTCCAGCCTCCCGGACGGCGCGGCGAATTTCATCGGCATCATTAAAGGGCTTAACCTCGCCTTTAATACTTTGCCCTGTTTCATGGCCTTTGCCCGCGACGATCAGAACGTCACCGGCTTGCAAGCGCCTGACAGCCACATTAATGGCCTTTGCCCGCTCACCCACATCTTCGGCATCAGGGCACCCGGCAAGTGCCTGGGCGCGAATGAGACTGGCGTCTTCACCACGTGGATTGTCGTCGGTGACGATAACGTCATCGGCCAGTGCGCACGCGACCTGACCCATTTGTGGACGCTTGCCCTTGTCCCGATCGCCACCGCAACCGAACACCACACTCAACTTGCCCCTTGCATGGGGTCGCATGGCGGTCAACACCGTGGCCAGCGCGTCAGGGGTGTGGGCGTAATCCACATAGATTGCTGCGCCATTGGCGCAGTCGACCACGTGTTGAAGACGACCCGGCACCCCTTGCAGATCATCAAGCGCCCGGGTGGCGGTTTCAAGATCAGCGCCTTCGGCCAAAACCAGCCCCAGGGCACACAGGGCGTTTTCCACCTGAAAGGCTCCGGCCAATGGCAGGTTGACGCTGTAAGAATGCCCCATGACGTTCAGGGTCAGGCTTTGCCCAGCCGCAGTAGCCTCGATCTTTTCGACCCGAATATCGGTACCTGCCCGACCGTAACTGATAACCCGGCCCGGCGCCGCTTTACTGAATGACCCGAAGGCATCTTCGTCGGCGTTAACGACAGCAACACCATCCTCACAAAGAACCTCACTGAATAAACGGAGCTTGGCCATCAGGTAATCATCCATGGAGCCGTGATAATCCAGATGATCGCGACTCAGGTTGGTAAACCCGGCCAGCGTGACGGTGACCCCATCCAGACGATACTGGTCAAGACCATGGGAAGATGCCTCCATGGCCAGCTTCGTGACCCCGCGCATGCTCATGTCAGCAAGGCTTTTATGCAGGTCGACAGGATCCGGTGTGGTCAATCCTTCAGGAATTTCAAAATCCGGTCCACTGATCCCAAGCGTCCCCATACTGGCCGCCTTGAAGCCAAGCTTGCTCCAGATCTGGCGGGTGAAGGAAACCACAGATGTTTTGCCGTTGGTGCCGGTGACGGCGGCAATCGTTGCGGGTTGGTCGCCATAAAAGCGGGCCGCCATCCGGGCGTAACTGCGGCGCGGATTGGCTGACGTCAGAACAGGCACTGTCCACTCGCCATCTGTTCCACCCGGGGCCAGAATAGCGACAGCGCCGTGCGCGATGGCTTGATCCATGAACGTCCGCCCGTCGGCGCTTGCTCCAGGAAGGGCCGCGAACACAAAGCCAGGAGCGACTTTACGTGAATCACAGGTAAGTCCCGTGACCTGGATCTCCTTCATGGTCGCACTGTCTAACACTTCACTCAGGTCTCCATCTATCAAATCAAAAAGACGCAAGGGTCCGACCCCCGGCGGTCGCAGGAGTTGACCCCAGCGACGCCAAGCGGGGTTTGCCGGTCTTTATTTTTATGTCATCCGGAAGGTCACCGCCGCGCGGCAAAATTCCCAATAGCGCTGCGATTCTTGAAACCATATGACCAACAACCGGGGCCGCAACCCAGCCGCCAGTGGCGTAATTAAATGTCCGTTTTGTACCTTTGGGCTCATCAAGCATGGCCAAAATGACAAAGCGGGGCTTATCAACCGGGAAGGTTCCAACGAAAGAGGAAATCAGCGATTTCTCTGCGTAACGTCCATTCACCTGTTTATCTGCGGTGCCCGTTTTGCCGCCGACCAGATAACCGGGTGCGGCGGCGTTCTTGCCGGTGCCACTGGTGACAACAAGACGCATCAGGGCACGCATCTGTTTCGATGTCTGCTCCGAAAGCACCCGAATACCTGCGGGCGGTTTTGTCCCGCGATGTTTAAGCAAGGTCACCGGCAGGCGGATTCCACCGTTAACCAGAGCCGCAACCCCGTCGGCCAGTTGCAGGGGGCTGACCGAAACCCCGTGCCCGTAGGAAATGGTCATGGTCGAGATGTCACCCCAGCGGGCCGGGTATTGGGGCAGCCCGATTTCGGGCAATTCAACGGTCGACTGATGCAGCAATCCCAACTGGTCGAGATAGAACTTCTGTGCCTTGGCACCCACATCCATGGCCATTTTCGCCGAACCGATGTTTGAGGAATAAACCAGAATTTCCGGTACCGAGAGCCAGCGATTCTTGCCGTGATAGTCACTGATGGTAAAACGCGCGATCTTGATTGGTTCGCTGGCGTCGTAACCGTCATCGATGCTGACCGTGCCACTGTCCAGGGCCATGGCGGTGGTGAACAACTTGAACGTCGAGCCCATTTCATAGACACCCTTGGTGGCCCGGTTGAAGGCGACCGTACCGATCATCGAATCGGGAATGTTCGGGTCGAAATCTGGCAACGAGACCATCGAGATGATCTCGCCAGTTTGCACATCCAGAACGATGCCGGCAGCGCCAATGGCCTGAAATTCACTGACCGCAGCCGTCAGTTCCTGGCGCAGCATGGCCTGAATGCGAAGATCAATAGACAATTGCAGCGGCTCCGCGCCCTTGTTCAGGCTGGCGGCAAAATATTTTTCGACACCGGCGATGCCGTTGCCATCGACATCGGTCAGGCCCAGAACATGGGCGGCTTCGCGACCATGAGGATAAACCCGGCGCTCGCCGTGCTGGAAAGAAACCCCCGGAATGCCCAGGCGATTTACCGCGTATTGCTGATTTGGGGTCAGATTGCGGTTGATCCAGACAAAACGGGAATTTGACTTGAGTTTAAGCAGCAACTCGTTGCGATTGATATCGGGGAAGACTGTTGCCAGTTTTTCGACCGCTTCTTCAGCATCCATGATGTCCTGGGGATCGGCAAACAATGAGGCCGTGGGAAGCGATGTCGCCAGCACCGTTCCATTGCGATCAAAAATATCGGCGCGCCCGGCAGTAACCGCGGGTGACGGAATCGAATGGCTGATACGCGGCTCACCGCCCGGGCCAAAAGCTGTCAGATCGACAAGCCGCACAGCGATGGCAACAAAGGCGATCATGAACATGACACCGGTTACCAGCAACCTGTTGCGCCCGGTTTCCAGGGCCTGCTTGTAATTGCCCTCAAGACGCACCGTATCGTCCACCGGTATTTGCGCCCGCCCAACAGAGCGTGTGGATGTCTTATGGATCATGGGCTTTGCCGCCCTTCAACCGTCGCTGCAGGGATGGCCAGATCGGACTGGTTTTTGTCACCCGGAAGGGAGGTTAATTTGAAACCTTGGAAATTGACCATCTGGCCTGGTTCGACCCGCTTCATGCCGAGATGCCGTTCGACCAGAGCAGCCAGCCTTTCGGGGTCATTCAAATGGCTCCATTCAGCCTCCAGAACATGAATGGATTGGTGTTCCTTGATGATCGACCCGCTTAGATCGACCAGTTCCTGCTCCAGATCCTGGACCTGATATTTTACCGAAAACAGGACCACCGAAAGGGCACCGGCGAGAAGCAAAAAAAGCAATGTGGTATGACGCATTTTCCTTCTTCCCTATGCCGCCACGCCGGTGGCATCGCCGGGCCAGGACGGGGAACGTGTTCGTTCCGCCGCCCTGAGCCTGGCCGATCTGGCGCGTGGGTTGATGTCAGTTTCGGCGCGACCGGGTTTGATAATGCCGCGCCTGATCAAAGTGAAACTGGGCTCGCGATCCCCCTCGCCGTCATCAGGCAGGTGGCGTGACGGACGCGGCCCCTGTCCTGAACGGGTGAGCAGGAATTCCTTGACCCTGCGGTCTTCCAGAGAATGGAAAGAAACAACGGCAAGGCGGCCACCGGGGGAGAGCAACTGTTCAGCCGCCTGAAGGCCGCGGTCGAGTTCACCCAGTTCGTCATTAACGTAAATGCGCAAGGCCTGAAAAGTGCGGGTTGCCGGATCTATGCCATCTTTGGATTTTTTGACAATCCGCCGGATCAACCCGGCAAGCTGGGCGGTGCTGGTAAAGGGTTGTTCGGTCCGATCATTAACGATGGCCGCGGCAATACGGCGCGAAGCCCGTTCCTCGCCGTAGTTGTAAATTATGTCAGCGAGTTCTTCCTCGCCCAGCGTGTTGACCACATCGGCGGCGCTGGCGTCTGCTCCCTGGCCCATGCGCATGTCCAACGGTCCGTCAGCCCGGAAAGAAAAACCCCGCGCCGGATCATCAATCTGCATGGAGGAAACACCAATATCCAGAGCGACCCCGTCAACCTTGTCGACGCCGATGTCAGCCAGCAAGTCGACCATGTCACCATAACAACCGCCCAGCACCCTGAGCCGTCCGGGGTAACGCCCGGCCAGTTGTTGACCTGCCTGAAGGGCCAGTGGATCGCGATCAATACCGAAGACCCGGCAGTCGGCGGCTTCAAGGATCGCCGTCGAATAACCACCAGCACCGAAAGTTCCATCTACATAAATTGCGCCGTCGCGGGGACCGAGTGCAGCCAGAACCTCGTTCAGAAGTACCGGGGTGTGGGGAGCCGTCATCTAGGATTCTCCGCCGTAGCCAGGGCGGGGCGGCAGGGTGACGCCGCGGGCGCGAGCTTGTTCAAGGCCACGCTTGCGATGCTCTTCATGAGCCTGGGGTTGCCATATCTGGAAAAAGTGGGCACGCCCGACGAAACGGGCTTCCGTCGATATGGCCGCCATTTCAAGAAGCTCGGCAGGAATAACAATGCGGCCTTCGGGATCAAAGGGGGCAGCGTGGGCATTGTCGAGAATGGCAATCAGCAAGTCGTCCTGTTCGGGGGAGAACATCTCCAGACTGTCATCCAGGCGTTGGGTCAGTTGGCGAAAATAACTTTCACCGCAGGCTTCAATGGCACCCCAACGGATCGAGGGATAGACGTAGACGCCAGAAAACCCTTCGCGAGCAAAGTGATCGCGAAAGGGTTTGGGGACGGAAACCCGCCCCTTCTTGTCAATCTTGTTGACGTGCCTGCCTACCAACAGCGTCATATCGGCCCCCGTGCCGTTTACTCTCCCACCGTGTCATTTTCGAGGATTTCCACCTGTACAAATCATCCGGTTGCCCCAGCACCCGACGATGACAGACGTTGATCCCCCCCAAAGGTATTGACGGGATGTCATGGGATACCATGGGAATATATGGGAAGCAATGGGATATTATGGGTTTTATAGGGTTAACAAAGTGTTTACCGTGGCCAAATTGGCGCGGAAATTTACCAACCCCGGACTCCCAGGCCGAATCCCCGATCATCACCGACCACTGCTTGCCAAAGTCTTAAAATGTGCGGATTTTAAAATTGCCGCAGGCAAGTGGCCAATTTCAGGCGGATTTATGGTGATTTTTTGGTGCTCAAAGGCCCAAGCCCTTCGCGGGCCGGATGAATATGGAAAATGTCGATGGCTAGAAAAATTCCTGCTTGATAGTGTCATTTATTGAAACGAACGGATCAAACACGGTGAACATACAAACCAAGCCAACCCTTTCCCTGGCAGAGTTCGTGCCTCTTATGGCACTTATGATCTCGCTTGTGGCGCTTTCCATCGACGCCATGCTCCCTGCGCTTACCCTCATGGGAAAGGATTTGGGCGTCGGGGCCGTAAACGATCAACAACTGATTATCTCGGCGTTGTTTCTTGGTCTGGGCGTCGCCCAGATGATATTCGGCCCCCTTTCGGACAGCATTGGGCGAAAACCGGCTATCTACGGTGGCTATGTGATTTTTGTCATCGGCTGCCTCATATCCATCCTTTCAACAAATTTCGAAATCATGTTGGTGGGCCGGGTTTTGCAGGGGATTGGCGCGGCAGGCCCGCGCATCGTTTGTGTCGCACTGGTCCGCGACCAGTATGAGGGGCGTGAAATGGCGCGCATCATGTCCTTTGTCATGGGGGTTTTTATTCTTGTCCCGGCCGTCGCCCCGGCCCTCGGCCAGGGCATCATCATGCTGTCAGGCTGGCGGGCAATATTCGTCTCGTTTTTACTCATTGCTTTTATTGCATGGGGCTGGTTTGCCATCCGCCAGCCGGAAACCCTGGCACCGGAGCGGCGCGCAACATTTTCATTTTTTGTCATCTGGTCCGGCGTCCAGGAAACCTGTCGCAACCGGATTTCCCTTGGCTACACCCTGATTGCCGGTTGTATTTTTGGCACCCTGGTCGGCTACCTGTCTTCTGCCCAGCAAATGTTCGCCACCATCTACGCCATCACCGATCTGTTCCCGTTGTATTTTGCCGTATTGGCGCTGGCCGTCGGCCTTTCATCCATTATCAACGGGCGACTGGTGATAAAATTCGGCATGCGACTGTTGTCCCATTTTGCCCTGGTCAGTCTGACAGTGCTGTCAGGCGTATTTTTTCTTTATACAATGTCTGTCGGCGGCACCCCGGGCCTGTGGATGAACATGGCTTATTTTATCTCCGCCTTCCTGTGCTTCGGCCTGTTGTTCGGTAATTTAAATGCCCTCGCCATGGAACCGCTGGGTCATATCGCCGGCATCGGAGCCGCCGTCGTCGGGTCCTTCTCAACCCTGATATCTGCGCCCCTTGGGGCGTTCATCGGCCAGTTGTTTGATGGCACCGTTCAGCCCCTTGTCGGCGGCTTCGCCCTGCTTGCTGCACTGTCGTTGGCCCTCATGTACTGGACCGAACGGGGACGACAAGACGACCTGGCAGTCTAGGATTCCGTTCCCTGAAAAAAAAATGCCAGACGGTCTGTAAGCCGGGTTCTGTCCACGCAAGTAAACTTGCGATAGATGGTTATTCATCTGGGACGCCCGTTACCGGACGCCTCGTGCGACACACCCGAACGACGACGTGAAAACCCGCCTGTGACCCGAAGTCACCGGCCGTTCCTACTCGGTCTTGCTCCCGGTGGGGTTTACCCTGCCGCTCCCGTCACCGGAAGCGCGGTGCGCTCTTACCGCACCCTTTCACCCTTACCCTTTGCCGAAGCAAAAGGCGGTTTGCTTTCTGTGGCACTTTCCCTGGGGTCGCCCCCGCCGGCCGTTAACCGGCACCGTGTTTCCATGGAGCCCGGACTTTCCTCGATCCCTTACGGGGCCGCAACCATCCGACCGTCTGGCACCGGGGGACTCAGGCGACTATTGAAATCTATTTTAGCAGGCCTCTTGCTACTCGCTCAATAAGCAATAATAATCCCTTTCAAGCTACTTAAAGGGGAAAACCGTGAGCAACCCGCTGGCTTTACACCTTCATACTCTAGACAGTCTACTGCGTGAACTCGTCAGTGGTCGGCCAGTATTGGTCGGGGATGATGGCGAGCAATATGCAATAGAAAATGAGGCTACACGTTCTATCCTTGATTGGTTCATGGAAGACAAAAGTCGTTGGACAGGTCAGGTTAGGGGTGATGGCGAGGCAAATGCCATCGTTCAGGCTTCCCAAAACACGCCACCGACGCACAGCGTAGTTTTATCGAAAACTACCGCTGTATCTCACCCCACTTACACAGTAAAAAAAGTACGAGCCTATCAATTTGCAGGCCTTCATACCTACGGTTCCACCGAAGAAGTCTCTTTCGAACTGTCCGAAAATCTAACCTTGTTCGAAGGTAAGAATGGGTCTGGGAAAACCTCTCTACTGAATGCTTTGATCTGGTGCCTGACTGGCAAGTTATTACGTTCCCAGCAACTGCCTAAACTCGGTGAAGAAGTCATCGATGTAATGACTGAAGTCGAGGAAAATGGTGAAACGAAGGAAGTAATCGCCAAATCTGTAGCCGTATCACCTACACCTTCCAGAACAACGGTTGTAGCCCATGCGGATACTTTCATTCCTATTAATACATGGATTGAAGTCACTCTTGCAGACGTTGACGGAAATGAGCAGAAATTCAAACGCCGTACTTACCTAGACGACAAGGGTAAGAAACTCCTATCTGAAATTCCTGACTTTACTCCTCTGGGGCTTCAACCGAATGCCCTAGAAATTGGCACTGTCATGCCGGGAATGCTTCCACTTATACAGATCGGCACTGCAAATGATATTGGTCAAGCCGTTGCCAAGTTAACCGGTTTTAACGATCTACGAGATTTAGCCGATAGGGCTGGTAGGTTCAACAGGCGTATGATGACGCAAATGACATCTGCTCTTCAGGCTGAATGTGAACGCCTCGAAAATACCTTTATCGAAACGTGGCAGGAATTTGTTAAACGTCTAAATGAAACTCCCATTTTGCAACCGTCTGAAAAGGAGTTGCTTAATCGACCTACTACTTCTGAACACTTACAGGCGTTAGAAAACCATTTGAATGCATTGGAGAGCGATGCGTTCAAGCAGGCTCAAAAGATCCTTGGTTCAGGGTTTGATCCTTCGGATAAAGGGGCGCGACAGGAGCTAAGTACCAGCAATGGTCCTGCACTAGGGTTAGCGGAAATAAAGGCAATTTTGTCTCTTTCAAGCGCACGTCGCCTAATTGCCCTCAAAGGCCTTAACGCTACGGAGCGTCAACGAATAGAGGCCATCATCAATGACTTGTTTAAGGAATATCAAGAAATCGCAGTGCTAGCAGCTAGCCCTGATATTGCTGCCCGTGAACGGCTTTATGCGCGGGTTGCTGACTGGATGCGAGATGCCGATAAAGACTTACTCCACCTAGACAACTGCGCGCTATGTGACACCTCCCTTGAGGGGAAGGCCGATCCTGTTACAGGACAACCAGTACATAAGCATTTACGTACTCGGCTTGATGAAGTTTCTGACGCTCTATCGCATACGTTTGAAAGCTGGGCCAATCACGTAGAAGGGAAATTGGCTCGCGAACTACCCGAAGGTTTGCGCCAAGAGATGGGCCTAGACCTGCCCGGTGCGCCATCTGACTTAATGACCCAAGCCCTTACGGATGAACTATTTGATCAACAGCCCTTTCAGAAAAGTCTATCTGCCCTTAAATCGAAAGTCGAAGAAATATGCAAAGCGACTTTTTCATCTCTACCCGGTTTTAATGAATCCGCTCCATTGTCGTTCCCAGATGGTTTTTCTGATCGCTTCGATAGCCTATCGGCCAAATTAACTCGCATTCATCGTGCTTTAACCTTCGCATATTGGCGTGATGAAAACGATGCTGAATGGGATACTGCCGTACGCACGGTGGTTGGAACGGCTGAGACAGCCAACGAAACATCAATTAATGGCCTGCTTTCTACCCTTGCAATCATTATTGAAAATGCAGACCCCATTAGGGCCTGCCTAAAGGATGTGGGGCAACTAAAGTCAATACTAGACAATGCGAACGCCAAGAAGGCTGGAATCGCTCTTCTTGCGACTACTGCACAAAACATAGAGCCGTTACTCGACTTGGGAATTTTGGTAGACCGGCAAATGGAGACTTTGCGTAGAGAACTCCATACTAAAACTGAGGCGTGGAAAGATAAGGTCTATTCATCTGCATACACTTCAGCACCAAAACACGCTGAAACCGCTATTTCGGCCAAAGGTGAGTTACACTTCTCCTCTGAAAGCAATGGCACTCGAACTCCTTCCCAGCATGTCAGTAATTCTTCAGACATGCGAGCAACCCTATTCGCTTTCCTGCTCGCCTTCTGGAAACACATGCGCGACACACATGGTGGAATGGATTTGCTCGTGTTTGATGATCCTCAGGAGCTATTTGACCGGGACAATCGTCGAAATCTTGCAAATGGGATCACGCTACTGGCGAAAGAGAAAGCCCAAATGCTAGTTGCAAGTTATGACCCGGCCTTTTCGGATACGCTTGTTTCATCGATGCGCCGATCTCAGTGCCCTTCGTGTGAACATCGCAGGGTTAGCCCTGCACAAGAAAACAGGCAATATGTGGCACATGATCTGATGGAGAGTGATCTTGCGCTCATGTACAAGGCGTTTCTAAATCCACCGCAAGGGCAAGAGCATTTAAAAGCCCGTCTTTATGTAAGCGAGCTACGGGTTTACATAGAAAACCGGCTTTCCGAATTCCTTCCTGAACGTCTCCCCGGTCTTTCCACAGAAGACACCCTTGCTCCTTTTCTGAGCCAGATTAAGACGTTTGCAAGTCAGGGAATGGGTGTATTTGCCGACCAAGCCTTCCAGAAAATCTTGAATGACCCCAT
>JACKQG010001105.1_pt1 | contig 38004 bp, 83 predicted proteins | sample 8237621 | NCBI WGS metagenome assembly JACKQG01 (sample SAMN15677084, study PRJNA649215) | marine metagenome | biome: marine; feature: Black Sea; material: saline water; isolation source: suspended particulate matter (SPM) from the Black Sea western gyre | collected 2013-06-09/2013-06-10 | depth... | reverse complement strand
TTTCCAATTTCAAATTTAAAAAAAAATGCTCCAAAATTAAAATGGATACATTGTAGATCTCGGTGGGTTTTTGAACCATGTCCTCATTCTTATCTTGTTACTGTATTTAAATTAAACTTAGGCGTATTTTTTCGCCGAAAAATGGAATTACTAAAAATGGAAACATTAAATAATTTTAACAATAACGATTTTGGATCTTCGTTCATCTCCGTCAATGACACCTTTAAAGACTGGGGCACTGGAGCTTGTTTTAAGGGCGTTGGAAACTCTGGAATGGAAACTCACTTTACGATAGATAAAGGAGAATACCATGCATCAACCTATATCGACGTAGGTTTAGGTGGCAAGACGAAGGTATCTGAAGACTTTGTGTCTGATTACTTTGGAGGATGAATGGAGCTAACTATGCATAGCACTGCATAGCACTGAAATGTGTTCCTTTCAGGGCTGTAGGAAATCTTTTTCCTGCAGCCTTTTTTTAATTAATTATTTTTGCTTTTCTCGGAATTAAATAATATAATAATGCAGCGGAGCACTGAAGCTAGATAATAACATATATACGTGCACGGGTTCCGTATTCGCTCGTGTGCGCATTCTTCCACGTAGGGTCTTGTGAGGTCCTGCAGCACCATTCTTCTCTTATGCGGAAGCAGAAGAGCTACGGAGCACTGATATGGATACTCCTATAAAGATCCCCTTAACATGCCCATCCTGTAACTACAACTTACGTGGTCTTACTATCCCTGATCCTTGTCCTGAGTGTGGCACTGATCCTTACGTTATTGAAGAGAAGACTTCTATAGTCAGGACCTGGGCTATGTGGATTGGTGTTGGTGTAGCTTGTGGGATATTGATAGATTTGTTTAAATATGCTGGATCCTTAATTTAGCCGCGAAAAAGGAAATTGGGTCGTTTAATGAAACTATGGATGCATGAAAGAAATAAAAACATCCTCTTACCATAAGAAAGAAGCAGCTATGAGCTTAAAGAAGCGACAGAAGAAGATCGTTAAAGATGTGGAGAAGCTAGACCTCCCTGATATGGACTTTGAATTCATCAGGAATACCAGGCACCCAGGGTTTATCGTCACCTTTAACCTTGATGGGATGATCTTGACGAAGAAGTTCACCATGTCTGGATCACCTAAGGATGACAACTCAGAAAGACAAGCTGTGCGAGAAATTCGCAGGTGGATCAATGCTGAGCTCGAAAAGCACAAAGATCGCTCATAACACATGCATAAAAATGCATAAAATAGGATTGCATAATATGAGAAAAGGAGACAACATGTCCCCTGTAGGTAGAAAACGTATTACTTAGTGTATTTTTCTGAATTGTGATAATTAATAAATAAAATGTCATCATGGATGACATGAACGACAAGATAGAGATCGTCATGAGACGCGCCAATAATGACGGGGTCTCGTGCGTAAAGCGCCATAGCCGGCTTAAATACGACTATTCCCTGGAAGATCATTTAATAGAATATGACTACAACACACGTGACACAATTGAAGACCTTCTAGATCAGCTGGCATGTATGTCTCCAACGGACCTACAGAGGATGATCGATGCCATGGATTGCGAGCTACACCTGCAGCTACAAGAATTGTTAAATGCATGGTCCTGTGAGTTTTCCTCGAATCATCCTAATCTAGAGAAGAAAGAGAATGAAGAAGGTGAAGATTACGGTTTCTGACTATAGAATCCTACAATTTAATTAATAAACAAAAAACTCATGAGTAAAAAACAAACAAAATCAAGTAAGAAGGCAGCATCTTCACGTAAGAAGGCAGCATCTTCACGTAATTCCAAGGGACCCGCCGCCGACCAGGACGTCCCTGTCGGGATTCGAGCTGAGGGAATGCCCAAGTTTGACCTAAATGCGCCCACTGCTGATGAGATCCAGGCTGCCGCCGCTAGCACTGAAATAGAAGAGAAGCTTAAAAAAGATCAGCTGGCAGCGAAGATTAAGAAGATTCGTGAGGATATGAAAGAAGAAGAGCCCGCAGGTCCTGGTCTTCAGGAAAAAATATCTGTCCCAACAAAAATAGAAATAAGATCCTGCGAATGGGGGTATGGAGTTTTTGCAACTACGAAAATTGAAGACGGCGAGATACTCGAAGAAGCTCCAATCATCCCTCTGCAGATAAGGACCGGAGATGTTAAAGAAAACAATAAGATACAGATGCTCTTCCCTCACTTGTATCCTATTTTTTGTAACTGCGCGGATTGCGAGGAGCTTGGCAGGCACCTTGTCCTGAGTTCCGGATACATCCAGATGTACAACCACTCGGAAGATCCAAACGCTCGTATACTGCAGCACAAGGCAAATAAACGCGTTTACACTATCGAGGCACTGAAAGCGATTGAAGCAGGGGAGCAAATATTGCTTAATTATGGGTCAAAATATCCTAAAAGATGGTTGCAACCTCCACATATGGAGAGCACTGATGAGTGAAGCAATTACAGATAAAGACAGAATGTCAGTAGTAAGGCACTGTGAACATCTAATTGAGGATGGTTGGGAGATTAATGAGATTCAAGCCCTTGTGGGCAATTCTTGCTGGAGGATCTATGTATCTCATCTATTTGGAGAAGAATACATGAAGCTGTATCTTGGAGAAGAAGAAGAGGGAGATGAGGGAGATGAGTGAACTTTTTAAAAAGAATTCACTACGTTAATTCTTTTTAAATCTTTTGGAATCCTTCTTTTTTTTAAAGAAAGTTTCCAAAAAAGTTGCAAAACATTTGCACAAGAGGCTTGAACCTCTCTATGATTAGATGGTCGAAGGGAAAACTGACGAAAGCAGGAAACTGAAACAGTCAGTAGACCCTCCGATTTAGACGAAGCTGAATTGATGAAGCTAGGCAACTGGAAGAGTTGATGAAGAGTCGTTTAGGGGTGCCTAGGGTCAAACCTGGGCATCCCATTTTTAGCCCCCGGAATGCGAGGCGTCTTGTGAAATATCGAGGCGCCTTGTTTTTTAAAGGGTAAATTGGGAAAATATATAAATATCATAACTGGAAGATAGCCCACACTTCTTTGTTTATAGATTGTGGATAAGTATCTTCTTAATTAATTAATAAATAGAAAGATATTATATGGAACAATTCCCAATCAAAATTAAGGATTCCAAAAACGCCAATGCATGGGAGAGCACAATAACTGTAGATCCTAAAAGAATTATGGTGTATGACATTGAGACGACCGGCTTAACGAAATTCGATCACATCACTACCGTTGCATGGACCGTCGGAGGAGAACTCAAGCATTGTGTCTTTGGAGACGATTGGAGTGAGTTCGAAGAAGACTGGCGGCAGGCAACTGGGACAGTGACGTTCAATGGGACATACTTTGATGAAAAATTCATAACTAAGGATTTTGGGATCCCAAAGCATGCCAGGCACTGCGACCTGCGTTTCTTTTTAAAGGCGGAGGGAAGAAGAGGCGGACTGAAGAAGATGGCGGAAGCCGAAAACATGCATCGTCCATCTGAGCTGGCTGGCGTCGACGGATTCTTCGCGATCACACTATGGAAGCACTACCAGGAGACTGGTGATGAGGAGGCACTGAATCAGCTGCTGGCATATAACACCTGGGACGTAATCTTGACTGCAGAGCTATTTAAGAAGTTTGTCATGCCGGCACTACCAACGGATCTCGTGAATCCATTTTCTATCGATCTAGAGAAGCTGCAGCAGATCAAGGACCATTGGGATAAGCCTCGCGTTATGACTAGCACTGAAATGAGATCTGCGTGCGAAGACGGAGGTCCGCAGCGATCTATCTAATTTTTACCGGTAAAAAAGAGTCTATTTAATAGATACAGATGAAATAGGCGCAAACTGACAGGATTGAAGATTTTTTTATAGAGAAAACCCCTTAAGCCAAGCACGGGGTTACACTGAAGTGATGAAATACAGAATATGGAATAATAGGATCTCTAGGATTGTTGAAGCTGGATCCATGGGCGATGCATGGGCTGCCGCCAAAGAAGACTTTCCAGGGACCTTCGAGATTGAAAGGCTAGACAATTGGGATTGCGAACGTATCGATGAGGCTGACACTGAAATGGAAAAAGATTTATTAATTGACGACAATGACCAGGGCGTTTCTACGGGAAACATTTAGGCGAAAAATGAATAGAAACTAATCGTGTGGTTTTTATTTATTAATTAATATTTGGGTTGCAATTTCATGAATATCAATTTAATGGAGTACTACGGTGTAGATTGGATGATTTTTCTATTTACAATCTTGCAAATGTGGCTCCTAGGAGAGAAGAAGAGGTCTTCCTGGGTTGCCGGAGGGTTACTTGCTATTGCTTCAGGAATCTTTGGTTGGATGATTGATAGTTTTGCAATTGTTTTCATGAATCTGATTTTCTTGTTCTTTGATGCATGGAATTATGTAAAGTGGTCTTCCCCTAAAGACGCATAACCAAGCACTGAATTCTTTAAACATTAAAGAAGTAGCCCCCTGGAGGCTACTCACAGAGGGCTTTAAAAACCCCATTCTCTTCTACTCCACTTTCTGAGACTACACAAGTATAGGACGCGTAAGTGTATGTGTCAAACGATTTTATATCTTTATCTAAAAAATATAATTCCGAAATATTCACTATTCACAGAATTAGAAAAGTAGAATTGCAAAAAATGCCCCAAAGCAAAAGCCTATCTTTTGTCTGTGCAAAATTTTATATCATTATGTATAAATAAAGTTTTTAAAAGAGCGTAAGGGGGCTTTTTACAGGACGAAAGGTAAATATTTATCAGTTAGAACACCTTCTTCGTCAAATAGCTCAAACCATCTTTGAGCTTCTATTTGATATTCCCTGCCTACATCTTCTTCTTCATTTTCTTTTGCATAGTCAAAGGTGAGCCACGGGAGTGACCAGTGAACCCTCAGTGTATTGGTCAATAATCTAGCACTGATCCAGTTTCCTTGGAAGAAAGGACACAGATATCCAACCTGGAATTGAATTTTCCAGGCGATTTTTGCCAATTCAGACGCCGTGTTAAATCTAATTCTATTTGGCATAATGTTGCTATCGTGCTTTTTGTCAGTCTCTTCAAGCACTGAAAAGATTGATTCCATTTTTTCAGGAATAAGTTTAAAATCAACCTTACTGTTCTCTCTTCCTCCAACGGAAGATTTTCTGAGGTGTCCAAGTTCTGACACCTTAAGCGTCTTGTCAAATTTCTCTTTCGAGCAGGCAGAAAACATAAGACTCGAATTAATCCCTATAAACCATTGTAAAAAACTATTGCACTGAATGAGATTTTTTTGCATAATCCACCTCCAGGATGAGTCAATGGACATCATGTGCCCCTGAATCCATGGGTCTCGCTTGTCATCTGTCTTGCTTAATTCTTGTCTCACCAAGATGTGGTTGGTGGGATGATCACCGAGAGACAGAGAATTAGATATAAAAGCGACAAAGGTAGATTGTTTAGTTTCTGGTATATTTCTCTTGTAAAGCAAATTTTTACCTCTTTATGAAATTTAAGAATTGCACTGGGTTTTTTAAAGAACCTATGCTTATATCGGAAGACAAATAAAAACGGAGAATATTTTATGCTAATAAAAGATACATATACTAATTTTAAAAACGAAGCAGAGAGACCTCTTAGGTTAAGAGGCAAGACCGTAATAGGTAGAGATGGAGATGTAATCCCGAGACGTCATCATTTGAACTACAAGGTTTTATGCTCGCATTCCGAAGCACTAAGAGATGGAATTCTATGCATTCCATATAGGAAGGGAGTGAGATCTGCTCTCCTTGCTGCTCTGTTTGATTTGGGACTAAACTTATCTCATCCAGTGCAAAAGGTTATAGATCTCTTTAAGGAAGTTGCGTCGAGTAACTCTTTTAGAAATATAAAAGGACAAACAGCACTGCATGTTTTATTTTTAAGATCTGGAAAAATGGACCATAAGGCTCTAGAAGGGAAGATTATGGCAGAAATATGTGAGCTACAAAGACTGACTGGCATGCATCCATATGGTCTTAAGTTGGCTCAGATGGGATTTTGCGTTGACATATATGGAGACCGTAGCCAAGAGATAAGAGTACAGTTTCGAGGAGGAATACGCGGAGAGGTTGTTCCTGTAAACCAGGTTAGGAAATCCTACAAAAAGAATGGTAACGCTCCAGTCTCGAGCATAACCGATTACGATATAAACAAAGTGAATCGATGGACTATTGAAAAGGCACACAAGATGTACCCCTTTAGCGAAGAACCTAGTTACTATGAGTGTAGTTATAATGCATAATTTGATCTAACACTTAGAAGAGTTAGGTTAATGCATGACCTTAAAGAGAAAAGGACGTAGCGAAAGTTGCGTCCTTTTCTCTCGTTTAAAAAATGCATAATAGATAATTGTGTAAACTACTGTTGCTCCAGGTGTTACATGTCATGATAAAATAATGCATAAAACGCACACGACAGGTGCTATGTGAGTGATATTCTACTATAATAGAAGTTCCGGTTCTTGGAATTATATGATTTACTCTTTTTTAGAGATATACAAAATAGGAAATGCATAATTTTATCGCCCCGCTATGTTGTCGTAGTTGAAAAACATTTATTAAATAACTCTAATCTCAAGGAAAATAAAAATGGCTAGAGGCAGAAAAACAAAGACAGTTGAACCATCGGTCGCTTCAATGACAACATCTAAAAAGATTGAATTTTTTGTTCAGATGTTTGGTTGGAACGAAGAACAAATACTCCAAGCAATTGGACATGAAAATCCTTCTATTATAGAGGACGACCATATCCGCAGACAGTTTGGTGGGACTAATTGCGAGTACGATGCTAATGCCTTGCGTAAAATGATTGCCCTTATTCGGGTAGCAAAAAGCAAGTATTCAGTATCGAAGTCTGAGCAGAATGTAATTGATGACATTGTTGGCAAGGGTGAGGTTGTGTGTTTCGATGACATTGAAGCAGACCCAGTTCGCAGAGTTACAAGTGGGCTTCGTCAGATTGATGAATTGTATGGATACTCTCCCGACTATAATTCGTGGGGTATGCCAAGAGGGCAAGTTAGTTTGGTTGCGGGAAGTCCGGGAGTTGGCAAAACTCGTTTAATGACAAGTATCTGTGGCTATATGACCCACCCAGAAAACAGCAATAATTTTACTGCACTTTACTTTCAAAACGAATTTGCACTTGCTCAATTTAAGCAGTTGAATAAGAATACAATTGTTCCAGAATCTCGTTTCTTGTGCGGAGACTTGGTTCATATGCAAGACCAAGTAGACTTTATTAAAACGCAAGAGGTTGCACCAGATATTGTAGTTATTGACTCTGTTCAAATGCTTGCAGAAGCAAAGAGCAAAAGTGGTATTGAACGATGTATTGCCTTCTATAAGCAAGTTGCTATGGAGTTGGATATTCATGTCTGTTTCATTGGACAGTTGAATAAAGCGGGTGAAGTCGCAGGTTCACGAAGCGTTGAACACCTTGTAGACCAAGTGTTTACTGTACGACATATGTTCCTTCCAGGTCAGTTTGGTGTAACGGTTACAAAGAATCGTTGGGGCGAAAGTGGTATCTCTGCCAGATTTGAACACACACCAGATGGAGTCGTATGTATTAGCGAGGGTCGAAAGAATAGTGAAGATGATTCTGTTGAAATAGAATTCGATAATGATTTTGCAATGTAAGATTTTCCTTGAGAACCCCTGCCTCATCTCATATGATGTGGCGGGGGGTTTCTTTTATTAGGGCAGGGAGATCTAAGGTGAGGTGGATTTCGGTACGGTACGGTTTTTTTATTTATTAATTAAATTTGCACAAAATGCATAATTGTTTTATGGTATGATAATGTAATGGTTGGACAGTGTTGTTCAACATAGTAAATGGAAAGCATGAAGAACTTTTATAAAGGATTAATTCAATGCAAAAACCATCAAACGACATACTAGAGCATGTAATGTGTCTAGTTATGAACGGAATTGTGACAACTCGCAAGGGCGACCGAGATATGATTAAGGAAGCCAAGCAGATTGTCGGAGAAGGACAAGATTTTATCATCGATAGACTTGTTCGTGTCAAGGGAACTTGTTGCGTGTCTGATAAAAAAGCACCAAGTGCAGTCAAGGGCAACCCTGACTGGAAGAGCGTGTGCCTAATGTTGATTGACAACATTGAACCCTGTGGCATTCGCACAAAGGCTAAGCAAATGCTTGAAGATACAAAGAATGGAACAAAGGCTGACTTTGATTCGCTTAATCTTTCTAAGTTTGGCTTGGCTGTTAATGACTCAATGAACGAAATCATTGGTGAGCGTCAATCGTCACCTACTGTCAATGTTCGTTGTGGGTGGAAACTTGTTGCTGATACAGCAAAAATTACTGGTGAGATTACTCCAGTTGAAGTTGATATCAGAGAAATTAGCGAAGTATGAAATGAAAGAATCTCCCATTCTCGTAAAATTCGTGAATGGGAGATTTGCATTTGTAAAAATGCATAATTTTATTTGTTGTTTTAGGTACAGTCACTTTCTTTAGAATAGGAGAACCCAAGATATGACTACTGTACAAATGGATATGCCACTGGACAATATGGTTACGGTGGACGAACTGATGAAAAGTTTGGATGGTCGTTCAAATGACCGAGAGGACTTTTTCATGCCTCAAGCACGAGATGCTAAGTTTCAATTCAATCGACCTGAATTGGGAGGTGAGGTAAAGCGTGGAATGTTTACAATGAACTTGGAAGGAGAAGAATTTGAAGTAACAAGCAATGCACTTCGTAGTGCTTGTAAGTTGATGAAAACTTCCAGAGAGTTCTTTCAGCGAAACTTCCCTAACTGGCAAGAAAAGTTGTGTCGAGATTTTACCTCGGCAGTAGACCACCTTGAGACTGGAATCATTGCAAGAACAGACACTCGTAGTAGCAATGGCACTACTCGTCGTATTGAATCTTTTAGTTCCAGTAATTGGGTTACAGATGTCAATGAAACACATCTTATTCGTGGTGTTGCGGAGCGATTGAATGCACAATATGAGGATTCCCTAATTGGAGTTCAGCACTTGGGACACAAAAACGCTCGTACTGATGCGTTTCGGTTTATCTTCGGACAACCTGTCATTGGTGATTCCGCTCATGTAAAGATGTACCCAATGCTATCTTTGATTCATAGTCCGTACGGATTTGCGAATACTGAATTATGCCTTGGATTGTATCGTGTGATTTGCAAGAATGGTATGCTTCGTCAAGACTTTAAGGCGGGTCGTGCTATGTGGAATCAAACAAGTAACCCCGACCGATTCTTCCAAGATATTCGTGAGACAGTTGATGTTGCAGGAGACTTTGCAAATTATTGTTCACAAGCGTTAGCCGAGATGCCTACGCAAAACCTTGGTCATCATCCTATTGCGGTTCTTAATGGACTAAAGAATGGTCGACTTATCAATAGTGACCATCACGACTTGTCTATGAGTATGATTACTGAGCGTGACGTTGCAACAGAATACGATATGCTTAACTTGCTGACTGATTCAGCAAAGGGCATTCGCTCTCTTGCTAGACGACAATATGCAGAGGGTCAAGCAATGCGTGTTGGGATGCAAGGCGGTGGTTACTCTGGCGTAATTGACAATGGGTATAATAAAACTTATGCCTCTAAGCAGTTCAACGAAATTGGTAAGAATTAAGATTTATTAATTCTTGAAAAACCCAAGTAATACACCTCTTAGCGGGGGTGTATTGCTTTTTCCGGATTATTTAAAAATAAAGTAATAAAAATGCATAAAGTTACTTGCTTTATAAGTTGTGAATTAATATATTACTATTAGTTCTGAAATTCATTAGTGTTCATGGTTCAACAAAAGGAGACCTTTAAATGGCTAGAACCAAAAACAAGGCAAAGCGAACGCCTAGTGTTTCGCAAGTTAAAGCAGAGATTGCTAAGCAACTCACTGCACTTCGTGCTCACGAATCTAACATTCAACATCAGTTGAGTGAGGTTCAAAGTCTGATTGCTATGTTTGGCGAACAGACAGCGAGCGTAACTACCAAGAAGCGTCGTGGTCGCAAACCAAGTCGCAAGGTCAGTGCTGTTAAAGCAAAGACCTCTGACCCCTCAAAGAAGACAGTTACTCGTGGTCGCCCCAAGGGTAGTGGAAAGAAGAATAGTATTAACCTCAGTGACGCTATTCAGAAGTCTATGCGTAAAGGCAAGAATTGCACTATTACCGAAATGAAGGAAGGGATTGCGAAGGTTGGCTACACTTCTTCCGCAAAAAACTTCTCAGTCATCATTAATCAAACGCTTGGTCGCTTGATGAAGAATGGTATCATTTCTCGTGTTGATCGAGGCGTATATGTACGCAACGGCAGTCCTGCTACAAAATCTTCAAAGCCTTTTACTTCCGCTCCTAAGAAGGAAGCGAAGCCAGAGGTAGTTACTGTAGACGCAGGTAGCGTTGAAGAATGGAAGAATTGACCTTAGTGGTTAATTAACGAACCCCCAGGAAGCAGGGGTGGCGACAGGATTCGTCCATCGTCACCCCTGTCTTTTCTTTTAAAGAACTTTTAAGGTTAGGTGGGGTCTGGTTAGGTGCGGTTGGGTAAGGCTGGGTGAGGTATGGTACTTTCTTTCTTGTCTCTAGCGGGGCAAGAGAGAGTTTTTAAGGTAAGGCAGGGTAAGGTTCGGCATGGTACGGTAAGGTTTGGCAAGGTAGAGTAAGGTACGATTCGGTATGGTGGGGTACGGTAGGGTAAACTTTCTCTTGTTCTTAGCGGAGCAAGGGGAAATTTCTTTGGTGGGAAAAGATTTATTAATTAGAAAATGCATAAAGTAAGTTGGTGAATAAAGCATGAAGCGCAACTACAATGACGGTGGAAGAGAAGGGGCAGGATACAAAGGTAAGACTGGAGACTGCGGAACAAGAGCAATCGCCATTGCCTGTGGACTTCCCTATCAGGATGTTTACGATCTGGTCAATGAGTACTCAAAGAGAGAACTAACTGGTAAACGTAAGAAGAAGATTTCCCATCCGAGAACTGGTATCTACGTGAATACCATGAAGCGAATTATGGAATCTTTAGGATGGAAATGGAAGGCGACAATGGGGATTGGAACTGGATGCACAGTGCATCTTAATCCGGAAGAACTTCCAGGTGGCAAGATTATATGCAGAGTAAGCAAGCACTATGTTGCAGTGATTGATGGTGTAATTAACGATACGCACGATTGCTCAAGAGATGCAGGGCGATGCGTGTACGGATATTGGTATAAGGATTAAAGATATGAATGCTACAGATTTTAATGAACTATTGAATAAAAAAGAAGAGTTGCACGAGGACTTAAAGCCGTACATATGTGATAATGGCAACTTTGTTTCTCTTAAGCATCCACTTGTCTTTGATGTCATCTATTCTCCAGACAAGAATGCACTTAACAATTATCAATATAAACAAAAGCGTAAGTGCATAAAAGAACACATTGAGAATGATGAATTTTCTCAAATCATATGGATGTACGAGCGACCACATCGCATTGAAGCATTCTTAGAATACGTTGTTCCGAATCTACCTAGTGATTCTCGTGAATACTGGGACATCTTAAAGTCAGTCGCAATGGATAGCGAAAACATTTGGCAATGGAAAGATGATTACAAAAGACTCATCGTTGATACCGACTCAGTCCTCACTCGCACGATGATGAATAAGGAAGAACTTGAGATCTTTAAGCAGCTTCCGGACAAGGTGACAGTGTACAGAGGAATCAATGAGATTTTACGTTGTGATTCAGAAAGAAGAAATGGATATTCTTGGACTCTAAGCAAAGAGACGGCAGAGTTTTTTGCTAATCGTCTCAAGAGAGAGTATGAAGATGCTGTGATACTTGTTGGAGAAGTAGACAAGTCAAGCATCAAAGCATACTTCGATGGAAGAAATGAAAAAGAAATAATTGTTGATTACAACTCTGTTGCACTGAACACGGATGTTTAGTCGATAAATAATTTGTGAAAGATAATACTTCAAGGACGAAAATGGATATAGATATTAACATTGAACAGTGGCTAAGAGAAGCCAGCAGGTGTTGCGCTGATTGCTTTGATGATAAAGACGAGATCGCATCTCACGATTACAAGAAAATAAAAGAAGAAGAAGTTAACGAGAACGAAGAAAAATCTTCGTAAAATTATCTCAATTCTTCTGCAATAAATTCACAAAACAGATAGGATAATAGTATGGATGATAATAATATTGTTTTGTATAAGAAGGCTAAATCAACAAACGGTATATCTTGGGATTACAAAAAGAAGTTTGTAATTCATATCTCTGAAAAAGATAAAGAAGAAGAAACCGTGTGTGGATTAAGGGTTCTCGAGCAAGGATATGGATGGAAAAAGTTGCATTCAGTAGTGAATCCAACTTGTCCTGAGTGTAAAAGAATACTTGAGAGCATAAAACGTAAGGTGGCATCAGTTGTTGCTACATCGTAAAGGGAATGGATAAATGGCTAAAAAGGATGACCTAAGAGTTCCGGGAATGAAGAATACCGGGAGTCCAAGAAGTAGAAAAAGCAAGAGAGGCAATGCTCCTGCTAGAACTAGCAAGAAGGGTAACGGATCAAAAATCAGATAGGCTCCATCGTCTAGCGGCTAGGACATCAGGTTCTCATCCTGGGAACGGGAGTTCGATTCTCCCTGGAGTCACTTTTGCGGGTGTAGCTCAATTGGTAGAGCGTCAGCCTTCCAAGCTGAATGTCGACGGTTCGAACCCGTTCATCCGCTTTGAGCACCCGTAGCTCAGTTGGATAGAGCATCGCTTTCCTAAAGCGGAGGTCGCAGGTTCGAGTCCTGCCGGGTGTGTTGTAAGAAAAGATTTATTAATTAATTGCACAAAATGCATAATCTAATTACACGAATAAGGTAATGAAAAAAAATACAACACTTACAATGAACAAGCAAGAAGTTCTTGACTATATGAAAGAACACAATATCGAAGTTCGTCTCGTAGATAGCAAGGAGCGAGATGGGGAGACTATTGAATTATGGGGTTTTGAGGGGAATACTGGGTTCTCTACATTTGAATGCATTATGACAGAGGGGCAGGCTCAGTATGCATCTGTTCTTTTTTATAGATTGCACAATGAGTTCGGTATTGATTTTGGAAGTGCAGAAAGACTTGCTCAGGCATATGTCGTGACATATGGAGTAATGAAAGACCCTATGACGGAAGAAGAGCAAGAAGCGATAACAAAACGAATGATAGATGCTATCACAGGTGGCAATATAGAGATTATGGGTGAAAAATAGCGGTTTTTGTACTTCTACAAAAGCAAAAAATAATTAAAAATAACTTGCTTTATCTTTTAATAAAGATATAATAAATTGTGAATAACAAATAGATACCACATCAGAAAAGATCTACTTTCTGATAAAAGAGAAGAAAAGAAAACCAAACAAGATACTTATCAGTCTGAATCCAATGGGGTTCAATAACTTTTTTCTGCCAGACGGAATTGGCATCTGTAAAAAATAAAAGTCAGCACAGAAGGACTTGCCACTGACAAGGTAATTGGAGTTTTAAAAATACTATGCAAGATGTAAACAAGGCACGACCAGTTTTTAACGTTTTTCATCAGAATTCACTTTTAAATAGCAACATCATGGTTGCTTTCAATCCAGAAATGGCTGAAGAGATTATCAGCCTTGTTCGTGAGTGTTGTTCCACTGACAGTGGATTAGAGAACCGAGATGAATACCCTCATCTGTACGGACTTTCAGATCGCTTGCAATCCAACTTGGATTATTCAAGAATGCAAATGCTGCATCGTTCAAGTCATAGGAGTCCTACAGATCGTATTGGTATTGGCTCCTTCTTGAACAATATCGAGAGTGAGAATGAGTGTTCTACCGTGGGATAATTTAAGAATACAAAATTGTTTTTTATGCAATGCACAATTTTATTAAAAACAATTGTGCAGAGAGAGAAAGAATCTCCTATCATAAGGTGTAGTTAGAACATTAACCCAAAGCCTACAGGAGATTTTTTTATGGCTCGTACACCACGTAATAGAATTGGTATTAACATTATAGATCCAAGCACAGTAGTAGATTATCTGAAGCATTTTGCAGATATGGATATTCAAGCTGCCGGTGGATATTCAAAAAACATTAACAACGAAGGATGGGTGACTCAGTCTGGCGGTCTCGATGTGTCAAATCAAGGACATATCAAGGCGATGGCTTGGTCAGTTTTTATTCTCTCTCTTCGTGCAGACAAACATGACGAAGAGGCTAAAGCAATAGTCTCAAACATTTGTCCTATCGTCACCTCTGCTTCTCAATTTAAATTAAACAATGCGTTGACCGCAAGTATTGAAGTCAAAGTGGAAGGTAATAATTCAGAAGTTCAGAATATAGACGATACACACGTCTATCAACCACATGGTTGATATTCTATTTTTTAGGAGGATAGGAATATGGAAATGTTGGCAACAATAGAAGGTTTCTTCGGGACAATATTTGGTCTTGTAGTGGTATTTGTGGTAGGAGCATTAATTGGTGCACCGCTATGGAATCATCTAAAATCAAGGCTTCCCTGGAATAAGAAGTAATAATCCCCTTCTCTCTTCATAAAAAGGCAATCGTCTCAAAAAAGGTGGTTGCCTTTTTTATTTATTAATTAAATTTGCACAAAATGCATAATTTGATTACACTATAATAGCATGAGAACTATAAAAATACCCTGCTATGGGTTTGTAATTGAACTTTCTGATGATGAAAAAAGTGGAAGTGTGAAATCTGACTTATCGATAAGCAAGAGTGATGAGCCTTTTACTCAATGCCCAATGGACTTTGTTCCGCAAGAGAGTTTAGATGAGTATAATTTTTACATAAATGGAATCGAATCATTAGTGTTGGCTCATGCGATTGCAGGGCTAGACGTTGAATCTCTCATTTATGCTCAAGGTATAATGACGGCTGTTGAAGCCATTGGCAATAAATTGTAGGAGCATAAAATGCACGGAACATTCGTATTTTTAATGGACGGAATTGAAGCAGACTCAAATACAAGCGATGTTGAATCCGCTTTTGAGCATAGTTTTGGCGACAGCCTTGATGAGAACAATTGGTATGAAACAATGGCGGTGCTTTTTCAAGATGGCACTATATGGAATATGTCAAGCGAGGGCGACTATCGTGGTCGAGATGGGTTTGTAGAACTTATAGGTGAGAGTTGTCAAGATAAGTCCAAGCGTTGGGAGTGGGGTCTTAACTTTGCAGTACACTGCGTTGCACTAGATATGGAATTAAGAGGAAGCAACAATCTTTGTATATTCCAAAAAAATACTGAACAAGAAAAAGTCCGCAAAGAATTGAATGAAATGTCATATGAAGAGGTTATAGAAGCAATCAATAGTGAAGTCCCTACATCCTTGTCAAAAGCATATGCAAATGTATCTATTCCAAGTGATGAAGATGGATTTAACATAGAAGGATATTCTCGTAAGAAAATATCAAACGGCTTTGAGATATTCAATGACTCTGCTGTTAAACCATTTTCTAAGTATACTACCTCTCCGTATGAATATCGTTGCGTTGATTTACGAAGAGAATCTTGGGGTACTGAATTAACCTCAAACACTGTAATGTTATTTGTTGACATTCATACTTAATAGGAGACTTTATTATGTCTAAAGAATCAATACGTGAAAGAATGGAAAGAATGGCTGAGGGGGCTAGACTCATTGATGAAATGAGAAAAGATGGTAGGTTGCCTGCCAACTTCAACAGAGAAGATGAAGGCTCTTTTCGTGATATGCTTATCCAAAGAGGACTGGCAAGACGGAATAGAACTACAACAGCAGATGTGCTAGACGACATTTCTTCATTGCATAGTGGCAATAACCTGCCTAGCAACGTGGCAAAGGATCCGTCTGGTCTTGGTTTTCAGGCTCGTGCGGCCATGTTTAACGCAGGTAATGATAAGAGATTTAATCCACCTAGAGTAAATAGTGCTATGGGAAGTCTTTACATGGACTTGTGCGACCAAGCAGGCATTCCTTACAACATGAGCAATGGGGCTTTCTCAGAAGAACTGTAAAAGGATTTATTAAATGGAACACACATTACTGGCAGATGGATTCGAAAAAGCGTTCACTGGGTACTTCCAAAGAGTTGGAAAGCCCAAGGTTGCTGTTTACGATTATGAGAAATGCTTAAAAGTTCTGATAGACCGTGATGGAATGGGTTTATCTGAGGCTGACGAATATTTGCAGTTCAATACTGTAGGTGCTTGGGTTGGTGAAGGAACTCCTGCGTTTATGTACACAACAGACATTGACTCTTTCAACGATTTATGCGATTCAGAAAAGGTATGACATGGATAGCTTTGAGCAAAACTCCGTAAAACTGATGAAGGCTGGCTATATTTTTGCGATGTCTAATCTTATGGACGGATGTGTGCCTGGGTATCCTGCCTGCATTATGCCAATGTGGATTCGAAGCTCAGATAAAGATAATAAAGAAAAAATTCATGCTATTTTAGGTTCTGAACCGAGAATAGGACATAATGAAGAGATTGAGTTAGATAGAACTAAAATGCATAATCTTCTCTTCTCACCAATGTATGAATGAAAAAAACATAATTGAATTATCAGAAAGCGAATGGGTTGACAAGTATAAGCCAATAACTGTTCCAGATGGAATTCCGTCAGGCGGTTGGACAGACGAAGATGGTAGAGACACTCTTTTTGAGACATATGATGAGGCTATCACTGAGATACGCAAGCATGATAATAAATATGTTTGGACTTTAATTGAAGAGGATGATAAGCAATTCATCACTGAAGGCGTGCATTGGGTGAATAGAATGGGATATTTTGTAACAGAAGTCCCTCACAATGACGAATCTTATCTTGTTGAGGTGGAACAATGATGGACACAGAGAATGAAGTTAGTGACATTATCTATGGACTTCTTCAAGATGGGTTAGTGGATATTTTTACGGATGAAGAAGGAGAATTCTACTTTTCTCTTAGTGACAAGGGGGAAGATATTGCACAAAGATTGGATGACATGAATAATAATAAAGGAGACAATAATGCCTAAGTATTGCGAAAATTGTAAAGAAATGACTTACAGAAAAGGGACAAAGTATAATCATGCTTTTTCTTTATCTTTTTCTGTTGACTCTATTTTTGAGAACGAAGAAGCCTGCCTCAAGCATGAATCAGGGGAAGTAATCTCCAGACTAATGGAGAGAATCTCTGAAATAGTTCGTGATGGGATTCTCGACTCTGAAGCATTTGAGTGCAGTGATACTTACGAGATTGAGGAAGTAAAAAATGGATAGCATTATAGACAAAGACAATAGTCCAGACTTTAAAAAACCTGTGAACTTCGTATCTCCAGTGGTGAGATTTAGAAGTATGGAAGAAAAGGTTGCAAGACTGCTTGCAAAGAGAGTATCAGACAGAGCAGGAAGAATTAGCGAAATATCGATTAAGGAATTAGCAGATCGTATTGTGGTTGGAATTGAAGAATTAATATCATTTTTGAGCAAAAGAGCAAATTTATCTAAAGTTAGAATCTTGGTATCTAAGAGGATGTACGGGATTAAACTATCATTTGATGGAGACTGTATACGCTTTGGGGCTATTGGATAAAAAAGATGAGTATATTGAAGAAAACGAAGATTAGTCTTGCACAATTTTGTTCAAAAAGATAGAATACATAAAAAGGCATATATTTCTATTGGTTTGAAAATGCATAATTTTTGTAGGGTTACACAATGTAACAATCGTGTAGTCACAAAAATAGGAGATAAATAAAATGGCTCATGGAATTATGGAAAATGATCGTATCCTTGTAAAGGATGAACAGGCATGGCATGGTAAGGCTAATGTTTTTACAGAAGAGATGTCTGGTCGTGCTGCACAGTTAGAAGTAGCCCCATATCGTCTTGATAAGTTCCCATCTATGGATGTGAATGGCATTGAGATTCCTGACTCTTATTATCTTTCAAGAAATGATACAAGAGAGCCAATTGCGGGAAATCTTGGGGCAGACTATTGTCCGATTCAACCAGAAGAAATTGCTGATATTGTAGATCAAATCGTAGTCAATCCTGGGATTGGTCGCGTTACTTCTTGTGGTACAGTAAATGGACATCAAGATTTCTGGATTGATTGTGAGATTGATAGACAATTTCGTGCAGGCGAAGATGTAAACCAACCGTTCATTTCTTTCAGCAACAACAATACAGGTCGTCGTAAGTTTCTTGCAGGTGCACATTTGCACCGAGTCGTATGCAACAATACTTTGAATCTTGCAAATCGAGAAATGAAGACTAGCCCACGATGTGTTGCTATTCGTCACAGTCGTAATGCAAGTGAGCGTCTTGTTCATGCTAAGAAGACTCTTAGTGTTGTTTTGGCTACATTTGACCAGTTTGATGCAGAAATGCACGCGATGATTGGCAAGGAAATGAGTGCTTCTGACATTAGTTGCTTTTATGATATGGTAATGCCCTACCCAAGTAAGCCTATGGATGAAGATGATCTTGACAAATATGACAGAAGATACAATAAGGTGCATCGTATTCGTCAACAGTGGCTTGGTACGCTTCATCAGGAATCAGATAAATTGTCTACTACTTCGAACCTGTGGCTTGCACTTAATTCTGTTACGAACTGGCAACAACATGACAGTTCGGTTCATGGCTCAATGAATAATCAGTTGAAGCGTGAAGCAAGCAACCGTTTTGGTGCAAACTACACGAAGACAAACAAGGCTCACGATATTGCATATGCAATGTTGACGGCTTGATCAGACCCACACTCGGGGAGAGTCGACCTTGATAGGTGGCTCTCTCCTTTATTGAGGCGGTGAAGTAAGGTTATTTTTATTTATTAATTGTTCGAAAATGCATAATTTTACTAGAGGATACAACTATGACAAATGAAGATAAAAAATATAATAAAGTAATTTTCTACGACCCAGAAGAGCGTGGAATGAGACTTGCAATCTGTTGGACTTTTGAGAAGGGCAGTATGCTAGGACATATGTACGGCTACGAAGGTGGTGGTAATTATGGAGAGCATTATTTCAAGGCAGTATGCAAGGACGATAAGATTGTAAAGATATACTCTACATCTTGCGTAGATACGCAGGTTCATTGGGAGAGCGATTGGATGTCAGACCGAATAGATTTGCCAGAGATTTTGCAAAGCGATCAAGATAGATGCTACGATGCAATGACTCACATTATGGATGATTCCATAATCGACACCACAGATAATGTAAATTGGAATTGGGTGATACCGGAGAGTAACTTCCAAAAAATGAAATCAAACGATGATGGTACACTGATTTTTATAGAGATTGAAGATAAGAAGCAATTAGAGTTGTATAAGCAACTACAACCACGTTGGAATTTTTTATCTCACATTGAGTTCCATGAAGATATGGTACACTGAATACGGAGTAGAATAATGTTTTATGTAGATAGTGAAAAGGCAATGGAAGATGCCATTGCCATTACAAGAAAAATGTCTAGGAATACGCAAGATTGTGAATTTGACATCTGCTTTCCTAATCAAAAAATGTGTCATCTTTTTATGAATGAAAGCGTAAAAAATCTAAGAAAACAGATGCAAGAGACACGAAGCAATTTAAAGATAAATATCCATGTTGGAAAACAAAAAAGTAGCGACCCTTATTGACTCATACAAATCTGAAACAAAACCATTGACTCATAATCTGTACAGGATGCCATCTCTCATTGAGTATTCGTCAGGAGCTTACACTGAATATGTAATTGTATCTCGTTCTTATGTAGAATCTAAAAAAGAATGGGAAGTTCTTATTTTTCCCTCCAATAGTTCTGGAGAGCCTATTGATTGGGTAGAATTGTATTCAGAAGTTGGTTGGCACAGATCTAATGACATTCTTAACAGATACATGGAGAAAAATTATGCACAGTGATTTAACAGTAATAAATAACCCAACAGTTCGAATAGGACAAAAATGCATAAACTCATCGTACACTGTTGATGTGCCTTTAAATTTATTTATTAAATATCTTGAAGGCAAGCCAGTAAGGCAGGTGTTTCGTAATCTTAAAAAGAGTGATTACGAGTTTCTTGAAAGAGGAGTGATTCCTCATGTAGTTGTAGATGAAGTTTTTGAAGTAGATATTTAGGAGAATTAATTATGGAATACAATTTCCCAGAAAGTTTTGGAGATTATCTAAAAAGATCTTTGACACATTGGATTGACGAAGCGGTGTGTCCCGGTCATTTTGTGACAGCAGTTCTTACGAATGACTTGTTTGAAGCAATTGCTCGTGCAGATGGTGAGAATGCTAGAATACTCCCAGATATCGTGAGGTGGATTTATTCAAACGCACCACGAGGCTGTTGGGGTGGTGATGAAGAAATGAAAACTTGGAAATCCTTTGGTGGATTGAAAGGAATTGAAAATGCTGAAGCAACAGAAGTTACAGGCTCCTAAGCAAGAGCCAGACACATATGAAAAGAAATGTATTTGCTGCGGTTCATCTAATGTGAATTATTTGAATTGCAAAAACATGAGTGGGCATGATATATTCAAATGCGAAGAATGTGAGGGTATTTTTTCTTTTAGAAAAAAAGATGAGTAAAAACATTGCACTGTATCGAATAAATTGATACACTGAATTAGTCAGGCACGACGGTGACTGACAGTGATTGGCTGAATAAGAATCTGTCAGGGTTCTAAAGCTTATCTAGGGTTGTGGTGACCCTGTCAACAGTCAAAGTGGCGGAGACAGCCTCTTAACCGGAGGATAGATAGAACAATTAGGGTACAAATCACACTTGATCTGACCCCGAAAGTTGCAGGTAACAAGAATTCCTGTGTCACACATGACCCCTCTCAGGGAAACCTGAGGGGGGGTCGCTTTTTGGGGGATTAAAATTATTAATTAATCTTGTTTTCATTTATTAAAAATCCTACAATACAATATGGCAATAGAATTATCAGGGCATGACATATTAATTTTTTGTTTGTGTGTTTTTGCTTTTATCGTTTGTCTAACAGTTGCAATCGCGTGTGATACAAAATGCGATAAAAAAGGAGATTACCTAAAATGAGTCGATGTTGTTTGTCTGACGGATTAATAAGAATACAGTTAATGGTAGAGCAGGATAGGTTCGTAGAAGCTAAAACCCTTGTTTTTATAATTCTAAAAACAACAGGAGGTCTTAGTTCTCTATGGACAGAGGATGAAGTTATGTTCCTTAAAAGTATTATTGGATCTTCTTCTGATGAAGAAATGAAAGAACTCTCTAAGTGGGTTTAGCACTTACGTGTTTTACGCCCATCTCTCTTCGGGATGAGGGATCTATGGATTCCTCATCCTTTTTCAATAATGCATAATTTTTGTAAGGTTGAATACTATGTGTAAAGGTATTAAAATTTGGGTAGAAGAAGAATATGGTTATCGTGATTTTATTTGGCACTCTCCATTTGAGGCTATAGGTGATTTTGTTGAGTGGTGGGAAACTTTTGATAAGTCAAAAGATCATGCTCTCGTCTTTGGTCGCTACCCTGGAACGATACCAGCGGAACAGACTGACCTTGATGAATTCTCCAGAAAAAGATATGAAGAAAATCTTGGCGGGAAGTGGGAAATTGTAGATACTCACAAAGAAGGCTTTGACAGAGTGCATTCTCTGTGTGCATATATGCATCTTCATGAGGAGTTTGACTCTCGCATAGGATATAGCGGTGCTAACGAGGAGTATTCAAATGAGTCATAATTTAGATATTCTATGCAACATTATGGTTCATAAGGGTGGAGAGATTAAGAACTCGAAGCACATTTCGCTAGAAGATCTGGCAAAGTTAGTAAGTGAACTTCCAAAATATAAGATTGGTGAAAAGAAATTTATTAATGCAATAAGAAAAGTAATGGAACGATAATGGCAATGGTGTTAGAATAAACACAAGGAGATTTGTAATGCTTGGAATTTACGACATAATTTTATATTCAGAGGATGAGGAAACAGGAAAGCAGGAATTCTACTCCTATCAAGGTGATTGCTCGTTTATGTTCGATGATATTACCCCAGAGGATTGCATTGAAATTGACAATCCAGAGCAGGATGTGGAGATATTATCTGCCTTAAAAGCACTTGTAAATGGTCTTCCAGAAGAATATGACGATCTTCATACGAAGAATCTTATTGAAAATGCCAAGGCGATTATCGACAAAAATGCATAATTGTATCGAAAAGATAGATTGTAAGATAACCCGAACATTATAGAATCATATAAAAGGAGAATTGCTATGGGTGCATGGGGTACAGAATGGAATGCGAATGACAGTGGAATGGACTACTTAGGTGGAGAATTGTTTGGAAAAGAGTTCTTTAAGAAGATTGAAAAAGGTCTGGAGTCCTGCTTTGAGGAAGTTCGAGTGGCGGCTCATACGCTTGTCGTGCTTGAGCGTAGTCTCTACACGCATCCTCTGGATGAAGGTCTAGTTTTGCTCGTTAAAGCAAAGAAGGCTTTAGAGGCGATTCTGATGAGCGATTGGTGTGACGAGTGGGTTAATCCAGAAGAACTCCGAGATTTGCTTCGGCAAGAAATTAAGGACATTTTAGATATCCTACAGGATACAGATAAATGGTGGCATCGAGAGGGAGAGATGAAAGAGTCAGCGAAGCCTATTCTCGAAGGAATCAATTTGTGACAAGTATAAGATAAGATTTTAATGTAACGAAGGAAATTATTTATTAATTAATAATTAATAAAGATTGCCGTTGCAAAACTCTATCGTCTGACCATCTCCCTATTATACTAGGCTCTAAGGAGATGCAAGGATGCTCCACGAGAGTTCCTAGTAACTCACTCTCGATAAGCAAGAAATGCATAATTTAATTAGAAGACTACAGCATGACAACGGTAAAAGAACATATTGAAAAACTAAAAAAATGGTACAACCCTGACGATGAACTTGCTATTGCAATTTGGGGTGCAGTGGATGTGAAAAGTAGAGCAGAAGATATGGATATCGAACTCACAGATGAACAGGTGGGAGATGTCCTTAGTTATGTGGAGAACAAGCAGGATGCTACTTTGGGCATTACTTGGGACACACTTGACTATTGGATTGAACGGGTCGCAGAGGAATAAGACACTGCACTGAATATGGCTAAATACAAAATAACATACGAAGAAGTGTCTGTTTACTCAATTGAGGTTGAGGCAGAGTCTCACGACGAAGCAATGGATATCGCACATGAGTTAGTTGTTCCATCAGAACATCCAACAATGGTGGATGAGGGTTCTCATTTAGATTTTGTAGTGCATGACCCTCCGTTTGTGTCTGATTAATTTCCGAAAAAAATAAGTGCATCCGCTTTCTGACTACATAAAAAAGAACAAAAACAAGCATCCGGTCTCGGTCATTTGGGGGTCAGGATTAAGTGTAAACAGTCTTTCTACCGGAGCTCACGCACCGTTTTTGAATTTCGCGGCTAATGCTTCAGTAATGTTATTCCCGTTTTGGAAAACAGGCTCAATAGAAAACCGTGTCTTTATGGCAATTGATAGAGACGCTTTTGATTGGAGCTGGTTTCACGACGGAATGAGGAGTCGATGTTGCAAATTCCTACGTCGATATGCCTATAGTAGGTCAAAAACAAAAAGACCCTATTTCCCTGTAAATGTTTATAAGCAACCGGAAACTTGGTATTTCGATATGAGAAACGAAGATGAGTCTATCACTGACATCAGCAAACTCAACACCGTTCCATATGCTAGCATTGTTCCAATGGCTATTGATATATCTCTGAAGCTTGGAGTTAAATTTATTGCACTGGCTGGAGTTGAGCATTCAGCAAAGCATGGAAAAACTCATTTTTGGCAAGAATGGAATTCCAGTAAAAGACCGATACAGAGCGGCAAGAATGGAAAAAATAGAGCACCGAAAGATCTAACTAATCAAAAAAGAGTATGGGATAAAAATACAAACGTATTTAAGCAACTTAATTTAGCCTCAAAAAGATATGGAACAAAAATAGTCAGACTAACAAAGAACTCATCACTTTCGTTCATTCCATACATGAAAGAGTCAGATTTTATTGCAAACGCTAAAAAGTTAAAAAGTTTTTAAAAATTCACAAAGGAAACATCTCAACACTGAAGTAATAAACTGTAAATCAGGAGTGAAAGTGTTAAGACGTAACCGTTTTGTGTTGTTTCAAAGATATTCCCTCCCATTTTCCCCCCTACAAGAAGCCTTTGGTATAGATATCAAGGGTTTCTTGGTTTAAATGCATAATTTTTCCACGCAGTTATACTGAAAAGTAATTTATTAATTGCAAAGACTAAAAGAAATGGATATAATTAAAGTATGAAACCATCAGAATCAAAAATATCTGGCATTCTTAAAGAACTTAGTAGTTATTATGAAAAGTATCTTTGGGGTGGTGCGGATGCAAGTCATCTCAAGATGGGTTTTCCAATTGCAGTTCAATTAATGAAATTTGGGCAGGACGGTTTTCTCGACAGTGAGATTGAAATGATTGATGGTTTTATTGAAAGATGTACGGAGCAAGGGATTCTTCAATGAGTGATAATGTAAGGATAATTAAGGGAAGTCCTGGTTTTGTTCCCCTGTTGACGATATTGTTTATTGCACTAAAGTTGACACACGTCATTGACTGGTCTTGGTGGTGGGTCTTATCTCCTATCTGGATGGCAGTGAGTCTATTCTTAATTGTCATTTCTTTTTTATTCCTTTTGTTTGCATTTTTTAATCGAAAAGAAAAAACGGCACGAGAAAAGGCACGAAAAGCACTCGAGAACTTTGAAAAGCATCATAGTAAAAATGCATAATCTAATCAGAAAGTAAAAGTATGAATACAAAATTAGAAACACTTTATCATAAGAGTAAAACTGGGGCGACTGTTCAATATGCTGTTTGGACAGAAGGTGCAGACATCGTAACTGAATATGGACAGATTTCTGGACAGATGCAGATTTCACGGCAGACCGCAATCGCAAAGAATGTGGGTCGCTCTAATGAAACAACCGCAGAAGAGCAAGCGGTTCTTGAAGCCAAAGCAAAGCATAAGAAGAAACTTGATGGCAAGTATAGTCTTACCATTGAAGAGTCAAAGGAAGAAGTTTTCCTTCCAATGCTTGCGGCATCATTTGATAAGAGGAAAGACAAGGTTTCATACCCTGTAGATGTCCAACCGAAACTTGATGGTGTTCGGTGCTTGGCTTATTGGGAAGAGGATTCCGTAAAACTGATGAGTCGTGGCGGTAAGCAGTGGGAGAACTGCGGACATATCGCTAAGGAACTTGAGCAAGTGTTGCCAAAGGGTTGGGTTCTTGACGGCGAACTTTATATTCACGGAAGTACATTCCAAGAGATAACCAAACTCGTAAAGAAGTTACGACCAGAATCAGTCAATGTACAATTCCATATGTATGATGTTCCAAGAGCAGGATATGAGCAAACAGAAATTGGTGGTTCTACTTGGGGAAATAGAAAGATGTCATTATTGTTAATGGATGAATTTGTAGACAAGTGTAAGACCCTCGTGTTTGTAGAATCACATTATGTGACTTGTGAAGAAGATGTATATAAACTTCAATCCCAATTCCTTGAAGATGGATACGAAGGTGCTATTGTACGAGAGTTTGATGGTGAATATAAATTCGGATACCGTTCTAATAAACTTCTCAAAGTGAAGAACTTTATGGACAGTGAATATAAGATTACTGGATTCACAACTGGCGTTGGTCGCTTCGAGGGCAGTGTTATCTGGACTTGTATAAACGAAGATGGCAACTCATTCAATGTTGTTCCTCAAGGAACGATGGAAGAGCGACAGGCATCTTATGAGAATGCAGATAGTAACATTGGAAATATGCTCAAGGTGAAATATTTTGAGTTAACAGATGATGGTATCCCTAGATTTCCCGTTGGGCTTGGCGTACGATTATCAGAAGATATGTAAAATGCATAACTTTATGAAAGGACTAAGACATGGACGAACAAATACTACAAAAAACAAGTGAATATAACCGTAATGACTTAATAGAAATCATTCAATCATTTGCTTCTGCATGCTCTGATGGGGTGGCTGATGCTGACTTTGCTTGTGATTTAGGCGACAAGTATGACCCTATCTTCAATTATGACTCAGAAATTCACGAGGACGAAAATGAAGAAGTTTGATGTTGAAATTACAGAGACGAGTACTTCGTCAAAAATTGTGACTCTTGAGGTTCCTGACGATTGGACAGAAGCCGATGTCAGGAGCAATTTGACCCCTCATGCAATAGATATGTACGCTGAGGATGTTGAGAAGGAGCATGGAGTCAAGGTTAATGACCCCCTTCCTAATAATTGGGAAGATAAGGACAGGGATGCAATGGGGCGTGGAGGTATGGGATTTGGAGAGATTCACGAGTGTACTCGAACTAAATAGCAAGCATTTTCAGAAATGCATAATCTGTGCTACTGAACAAGGAAAGGAGACCACTATGACTATTCAAGGATTTACAAAAGAAGATAAGTACGAAATCAAGGATATGTCCCTGCAAGGGTATATCCCCGAGATGGCTGATTCCACCTTCTTCAGTGCCTGTAAAGAGTGTGGGGCTGACCCACTTACTGATGCTATTGAAGATTTCAAGGGATACAAAAACGAAGCAGTGTTCACTGTAGATGGAGTTGTTTTTACTATCTATGACAGACATGGGCTTTATCGTTTCGGTACAAATCGCACAAACAGAGACAAGGTTGGAAAAGCAATTGAAACTGTTTTAGGGCTTGAGGTAAAATACTTATGAGCGGAAAACTAATACTAACAAGAAAACTCAACGAATCGGTTATGATTGGTGATGATATTGAAGTTACGGTTGCTGAGGTGTTGAGCGGGAATAAGATCCGCTTAGGATTCAAAGCACCAGATGATGTAAAGATTTATCGTAAAGAAGTTTATGATAACATGAAGGAAGATGTCGTTAAAGAATCAGAAAATGCATAATCTTATTACACTGATACAATAAACAAGGAGACAAATTATGTCAATTATTGGAATAAATGGAACTGTAGAATTTAAGGATGAAATCGAAGGGCTTTGCCTCCATGCAAAAGGAGTTATTGAAGTAGTAGATGACTCAGATTTTGACCGAGTCAATGACTTCGCTGACATCTCTGTTGGAGAAGACCAAGAATCGTGGGATGGTACATTAGGTGCTTTGTTCGAAGACTTGTCTTCTATTGAGGATGCACTTGGAAAATACAAGAAAACTCTTGAAGATTTGGCTAAAAAATCATCAGAAGGGTGGGAACTATAATGAAAGAATCATTCTCACCAACAGGAGTAAGTCTGTCTAGTGTAATGTCAGCACTAAAACAATTAGATGGAATGGAGTCTGATACCTTTGAACGGTCTGATGAGTCTATTGTTATTTCAGGATTGGCTGCAATTACTATTATGGAACATTATCCGCCTTCCATGTTTGACAAAGATGAGCATGAACTTATTGTCCGTGCAACTAAAAAGTTGGCGGAACTGAAATCTTAAAAATGCATAATTAAACTAAGAAGCAATAGTATGGATTATCCACCAAAATATAAAGTAAAAGATATCGTAGAGTGTAGTGACCGAGAAGACCATATTGTTATTGTTGGTGAAATTGAGACGGTTCATTCGTTTGAGAGTAAGCCCTCAATTTACATTGTGAAGCAGTTTGGAACAAGCGACATTTACACATTCACTGAGAGCAAGATTGCCATTTCTAAGGTAGTATAAAAGGATTAAGAAATGAATATAAGATTCAATAAAGAAGACAATGAGGTTCGTCTCTCAAAGACATGCACAGCAACAGGGGAACTGTTTGTCCTCACCGTTGACTACGGAGACTATGCCAGTTGGGATAACGGAACATTCGTACAGGACGCGTTTCCCTATATGGACAAGGCACATCGTGAGTTTATCAAGACAGGAACAACGCCTGCCGAGTGGAATGAGATGTTCGGGATTTGCCCACTTCATGAAGACGAACTGTAAAAGAATCCTTTCAAAAGTAGAGAGACTTCTATGTGATGGAAGCCTTTTTACCTCCTTGTTTAGGGGAGTGTCTTTGCTCAGACACTCCCCTTTTTCTCTTGACAGGAAATGCATAATCTCATAAGGTGACTACACTGAAAGGAAACAACAATATGTTTGACTACGAAGAACTAAACAGAACTAATGATCCGAATGTTTGGGTTGCGTTTATGATTGAGCGTTGCCTTGACACTGATGAAGGTGTCAATGAGCAAGCGTTCGATGCTATGAACAATCTCATAGAAGCACTACCAATTAGTGCATCGAGAGATTACATCGAGCGAATGATATGCTCTACCAGAGCAACAGACGGTCATTTTTACTTGAAGGACGATTTTCCATTTCTATTTGGCAAGGATTTTTTGGACAAATGGAATGAAGGAGCAAAACAATGATGACGCTAGAACAATGTGAACAATTACAGAACGACATCATTACATTCTGTGATGGATTAGACCAAGAGTTGATTGACAACCTATGTCAAGTTGTGGTCAATCACTATAAGGAGAAAAGTAATGAATGAATGGATAAATGTTGACGACAGAGTACCAGAGATTTCAGAAGAAACCTTGGTTCTTACCGACAATTGTGCAGTTATCGCAATACTCGCAACATATTATCCAGAAGAAAAGGTTTGGTGTAATTTCAAAAATCAAAAAATAATCGTCACCAGTTGGATGCCGATACCTAAACGACCAAATAAGGACAGCAATAAATAAAGAATCAACAATGCTGAAAATGCATAATTTTACTAGAAGGCTAAGATAAAGGAGATACACTATGAGCGTAGATATGGAAACAACAGTAAAGTCTTGGGATAGTGTCCCAAGCGAAGATACCCAAGCGTTGGGTGAATTGATAGCAAAGTTGCAGGAGAAGATGCTAGTACACTTTGGCATAATTGACAACCTAGACGATGTTGACGATACGAACGACAATGGATTCTTTCCAGAGATTGACATTGAGGTTCACCTGAACGGAGACCCTGACGGGACTACTCATCGTCTCGTCATAACAAATAAGCCGGAAAATTATAAAGGAAAGTATTAAGATTATGAGCGAATTTGAACGAATAGTAGAAATTCAAAATCAATCAACGCAAGAGTTGAGCGAGTTTGATCTGAGTGGTATGGGCTTTTCTGACGATGCAATTGACGAGTATCTAGCATACTCAAAAGAAGATGAGGAACAGGAATGAAATATAATATCATTGAAATGCCAGTCGCGAATTGAAAATGCATAACTTCATAATACTACTACACTGAAAGGGATTCATATTATGAGTGTAGACATGAGAGTAAAAACTCAATCAGGAGATATTCAATGAGACAGAGCAAGTTCCATAGAGACATTCCCAATAACGCAAAGATTGCTGAGAGTTTCCGTATTTTGTTTAGCGACATGGCAGGTTGGACGGTTCTAAGAAGTGGTGATGAGAATGATGACATTATGACATTTAACACCCGAGAAGAAGCGGAGCAACAGGCGAAAATTGAGGAAGAAAACTACAGAGATGCGTACGACCATTATAGTCCAAGTGAATTGGATGAAATCGTACCAGAGTATAAGGTAATAAGTAGTAGAGAAAAGATTTATTATTACGATGAAGGTTCTCAGGCATAGTAAGAGTGCATGATTTTATTAGGAAACAAAACAATGATTAAGAGCATCAAAAGAAAGATTAAGAAACGATTGAGAAGTTTTGTGTTGGACTGCGTATTTGAGTCCTACGCTTGGAAACGCGTACATCGTCATGTGGGGGAAATGGAAGAGGAGCGTCATCGTTCACCTAGAACAAGATTTGACCCAGAAAAATATGACTTGAGCATAGAGAAAAATAACGCTAACTCGTAGAACTGAAAATGCATAATCTCATGTATTGACTACACTGAAAGGAGATATACTATGCCAGATAAAGATACAATCGAAAAATTAAAGAAATTATTTGAATCTGCTTGTAGTTGTGATAAAAAGGATGTAACAGACATTCAAGAAGATTGTGAACAGAAAACATTTAATCAACTAATGAGACAACTGATGCAATCACGAAACAAAAATGCATAATTATACTTATTGCATATAATAACGATGGGGATAGGTAGTACAAATGTGGAACGGCGTCATAAGCAGGATACACTTGAACCACACCTGCCACTGCTACCAATTCCCCGCCTTTGAAAGGAATAAACTATGAATAATAAAGATACTTTTATGTGTCCAGAATGCGATAGTAAGAACATTACTTCTCTCTTTACTGTCTCGCTTCCATACAACGAAGCAGAGAGCGGTCAGGTGTATATCGACCAAGACCCAACATCAGAGGGAATTATCCCTGTGTCGGTAATGGATGCTATATTTGAGGCAACAGGGGATTACAAGAACACCGCAGACCCTATTGCTTGCCCAGAGTGCGGTTGGAATGGCTCTAGCGAAGATTTGAAGGTTGAGTGATGACAGAAGAAAAGAACTATATCCTCAAGGAACTGAAAGAATTAAGAGATTTATACAACTCTACACTTGATGAGGAAGAATGTCGTCTTGCTTCTGATTCAGAGATTGACTCGTCCACTGAGACATGGAATCGTGCAATGAATAAATTGGGCGAACTAATAAAGATAGTTGAAGAAGATAAAAATGCATAATCTTCTCTATTGACTAAGTTAGTGGCAGAAACAAAACCGTTCAGTAAACAAGGAGAACTACAATGCCGAATTGGTGCGATAACGAAGTAAGAATATACATTGATGACCCAGAGGTAATGGCTGACTTTAAGGAGTTTGTCAAGGGCGAAATCGAAGGCAAGGACGAAAAGGTTCAAGTCCCATTTTGCTTTGCCAGCATTATGCCAGAGCCAGACTATGAAACTACACCTGTTTCCAGAACATACCCTTCTATCAAAGCACAATATGCAAAGACTGAAGAAGAAAAGACCGCTATCATGGAGAACGAACCTACGATTCGAGAGGGTTCTTGGTGGGATTGGCGTGTCCAAAATTGGGGTACAAAGTGGGAAGCAACAATTGACCACTACGAAGAAAATGGTAACGAGATTGTCATGGAGTTTCAGACTGCTTGGAATCCCCCGAATGGGATTTACAATGCACTAAACGACAAGTACGGAGACAAGATACATATAAGTTGGTTCTATCGTGAAGAAGGATGTCAATTCGCGGGGTATCTACCTGATTAAAAAAGATTTATCAATTAAGTAATGCTCATTCATTGCATTCGTAGAATTAAGTAATGCATAATCTAATTAGGGATATAACATAGACAATGATGACTATGGGTGGTGCGGATGGCACAGACAGTAATCCTCTTTCTAGGCACGAGGACTAATCAGGCACGAGATGACTCAAACGCGAGGCTCGCCTGAACCACCCGCCATCATCATTTCAAGTAACAAACAGCGAATTGAAGCAGAGGTTCAATAATGGAATTACAAAAAACAATTTATTTAGTCCGTGGGTTGCCTGGTTCAGGAAAAACTACCATTGCAAACAAGTTGTGCAATATTGTGTGTTCAGCAGATGACTACTTTGACAAGATTGCTGAGCAGGCAGGTTCAACATATTCTGAAGTATTTGATCCGATTCATCTTCCAGATGCACATGGTCAATGTCAAAAAGATACTGAGCAAGCGATGAAGGATGGCAAAAATGTTGCCGTTGCAAATACCTTTGTCAAGAAGTGGGAAGCCAAAAGATATTTCGATATGGCTTCTGAATATGGATACACTGTGTGTGTCATTGAGTGTCAGAGTCAATTCGGTTCGGTTCACGATGTTCCTAATGATACAATTCTACGAATGATGGACGATTGGGATAAGAATTTGAAACATACGCCAGAAGTCGTCAAAAATGCATAATCTCATGTATTGACTACACTGAAAGGAAACAACAATGAGCAAATACCGATTGACAATTTTTAGAGAAGATGACCCAGAAAACCCAAGAGAGTGGTCGGACAGTATGGGTACAATGGCTTGCTCTCACTCTCGTTACAATCTTGGCGATGACAAGGCAAGCATTGACGATGTACCTCACAATGACGATACGGCAGTAATCCTGCCACTGTATCTATATGACCATAGCGGAATCACAATGAGTACAAAGCCGTTTTCATGCCCTTGGGATAGCGGTCAAGTTGGCTACATTTATACAACAATGGACAATGCAAAGAAGTGGCTAGGCACTGATGTTTCAGTTGAGCGAATTATTGAGGTACTGAAAAGCGAAGTGGAAACTTACGACACTTATCTTTGTGGCGACATCTATGGATACCATGTAGAGGAAGGCGTTGGCTGTTCTCACTGTGGCAACATGGAATGGGAAAGCATTGATTCTTGTGGAATGTTCTTTGGATATAATCACGAAGCAAGTGGCTTGATAGATGCAATCAAGGACGACATTGGCGAAGATGTATATCCCATTATAGAAAAAGCAATAGACAGCATAGGCGAAGCAGTATTTTATGATACTGATGCAACAATAGCAGTGGAGAAAAAATAATGATTTATAAAATACCGATTCTTATGGTTGAGAAAATTTGGATCAGAGCATTTGTCGAAGTAGAAGCAGATGACATTGATGATGCAATAGACATTCTCAATAAAGATTCAGAGCATCTATATTCGGAAGAGGGACGGAATGTAACTTACAGAGAAACGCTCAAATGGGAGATTGACGAAGATTCTCTCAATAGAAAGGAAACGAAATGAGTGAACGCAAACGATGCGAATGGTGTAATTTTATTCTTATCGAAGGACAAGAAAATCCTCAATTGTGCGGTGCTTGTTACAGACGATGGCTAGTAGATCTACCTCAGGGGGCAAGCAATGAAGAAGTTGAAAAGGAAGAAAAAAAGTGGGAGATTGGATTAGGGGATGAGTAGATAATGCATAAACTTCCCTAGTGACTAAGGTAGTAGCGATGGTGCTACGGAAACGAAAAAGGTGAAACAATATGGGACAATTTAGTTGGATAGCACAAGACAGTGAAGAGCAAATATGCTCAACAAGAGGACATCAGCAAACGGTATACATGAAAGATGACCGAGGCAATGTATGGATGGAGAAAAATTACGATGGTTACGGAGTGTTTGGTGGTAAAGATTTTTACACTTTGTTATCGGAAATGAATCCAGACTCAACCATAGATTTGATTCGTTCAAGTAGTAACGCTAACTCAGACGATGATTGCCATAGAAGTCGTGGGATTGACTTGTGGTTTAAGTGGTGTGAGGAAACTCCTCAGTATAAAAAAATCAATCCTATCAAGACACCATGTCTTTTCCACAGCCGTTCTTCCCAATGGTACGAAGGTCACCCCGAAGATGACTCGAATCAAGGTTGGTATCAAGAACCTACTTGCGACTGGTGTGGTGATGGATTAAGTGATGGTGCATCAGAGATTTGCGAAAGATGCGAAGGATAAGAATGGTGGCAATTGTGTCACTGATTAGAGGATGAGTAGATAATGCATAATCTTCTCTATTGACTAAGGCAGTAGCGATGGTGCTACTCAAAAAAAGGAAACGAAAATGTACGAGCAACAACACGAAATCAAGGTAACAGTAGACGGCATTGAAGAGGAGTTCTATCCCTGTGCGATGTCATTTTGGAAGAGCGAAGAAGTTGAAGATGCAGGGCATGACCCAGACTCAGGCAATAGTCTAACAATGTCTCGAACAACAAGCACTGAGTGGGAAATTGACTATACAGATGTAGATTGTGAAGAAATCTACGAAGCATTAGAAAAGTTGCCAGAGGGTACACAGGTCGTTGTTCGAATATGGTTCGATGATGATAATGACACAGAGCAATCAACAGTTGTTAGCAATCCATTACCCAAGAAACAAGTAGAGAAGTTTCTTTGCTCAGTACTAGAAGATGTTGCACAGGGTAACGGATTTGATGGAGAGTAAAAACAATACATAATGTTGTCAGTCGCTAGTCTTGGATTCCGTAGTACATATATGAAGGAATCTACCACTACTACCAAGATAACAGACGGCATCGAATTACTTGAAGCAGAGTACGCAATGTATATCATGTTCGGAGAGATGGAGAAGGACATTCGTGAGAATTACATTCTAACGAATGAAATGCATAATCTTTGCCACTGACTACCTTAGTTACGAAACGAAACCACGAAAGGAAATACAACAAATGACTACTATAAAAAAAGATCAACGCTGTTCAAAATGTAAAGGTGATAATGTTACCGCTCAATTTTTTGGGTGGTGTTCTATAAACAAGCCCCTAGGAACTCTTTCCGATGATTCAGTCGAGTGGACTGGACTAACATGGTGCGAGGATTGCGAAGAACATGTTGCGATTGAAGAAGTCGATAATGCATAATCTCACCCACTGACTAAGGTGGTAACGAAACGAAACAGCCGAAAAGGCACAGAAAAGGAGTCAAGTATGACTAACATTACTACAACCGAGGCAGTACAGAAGATGATAGGCACGAAAGGCAAGGCGTTTGGAGTTGAGTTTATCAAGCGTTCAACGGGCGAGGTTCGCAACGGCTCGTATCGAACAGGCGTTCGCAAGGGAGTTACGGGAGAAGGTCGCAAGTTCGACCCCGCTAGCAAAGGCTTGTTCGGAGTGTTTGATATGAATAATGGTTTTCGTTTCATCGCCCTTGAAGGTTTGCTCTCCATCACCATTTGTGGTGTGAAGTTCAGCATCAAGGACAACTAATCCCCCGAAAGATGCCGTCCCCAATCCAAAGTGGGGGCGGTGTTTTTTTTGGCGGATATAAAAATGCATAATTGAGTAAATATGCTACACTGAAAGGAATAGATAAATGAAAGTTTACACAAAGATTGACGACCCAGCACATGGGTGGCTAAAAGTACCACTGAAAGAAGTAGAAGATTGCGGAGCGAATATCAGTTCATTCTCTTATAAGGACGATGATTATGCGTACCTTGAAGAAGATTGTGATATGTACCAGTTCCTTACATCAGCAGGATACTTAGTGAATAAGGAGTTGAAGGTACAGATAAATAGCGAGCATCAGGAAGAATGTTTTATTCGTAGTTTGCCTAGATTTTGAATAAAATGCACACTTATTGCATTCGTAGAATTAAGAAATGCTCACTCATTACATTCGTGAGAATTACATTCTAACGAATGAAATGCATAATCTGTGCTATTGACTAAGTTATGAAGAACACCACGCGACAAATAAATAGAGACGACACAGGGCGACCAATGTTTAGAGCAAAAACTTGGAGCAAGAGTGGTAAAGGTAAATGTCCCAAGCAAGGTAGACGAACAAGCAAAGCCAATCTACGAAATTGGTAAGGAGATTAAAATGAAAGTATCAGAACTAATATCACAACTTAGTAATCAAGACAGAAATGCAGAGGTTCGCATTTGGGAGAAAGGATCTCATTCGTACTACAATCAGGCTTGCACTGGTGTTGACGAAGGAATATCTACGGAGCAACTAGATGGATGGTCAGACAAGGAAGAACCAGACGAGAATCATGTTGTGTATATTGAGATGGGTGGTCGTCAGGAAAAAGGCAGACCTAATAATGCATAATCTTTGCCACTGACTACCTTAGTTACGAAACAAAAATGCTCAAAAAAAAACAAGGAGAGCAAAAATGAAACTAATCACGAAAGAAATCGAAAAAGCAACACCTGCTCTTTATACTAACGATGAAAAAACAGCAGAGCAAACAATGGTCGTTGCCAAGTTTTTCAACCCATATGGTTCTCAAACTTGGTGGATGACAGAGTACGACCCCGAAACAAAAACAGCGTTCGGGTATGCAGATATGGGCTTTGGATGCCCCGAATTGGGATACTTCTCTATTGCTGAGATGGAAGAAATCCGAATCAAGCCGTTTGACGGCAAGATTGAGCGAGATATTCACTTTACACCATGCACACTAGCGAGTGTCATGGAGAAGGTGAAGGCGACAATGTAGGCGTTTCCCGTCCTCAAACTCTACGGAGTTTGGGGGCGGTTTTTTATTTATTAAGAAATGCTCACTACAATAAAATGCTCAAAAAAAACAAGGAGAGCAAAATGACAACTTTTGAAATTACAATCGACCCAGCACTTCTCTCGTTTACTGTCATTGCAGATAGTGAAGATGAAGCAGAACAGGCAGTCCACGAGGCTGTATCTAATTCTATGACTATCGACAAGGTGCAGAATTAAGAAATGCATAATTTGTTCTATTGACTAAGATAGTAACAGAAACGAAACGCAAAACGAAAGGAAACGAGACATGACTATTACGAAACAAAAAATGAAACAGGTGAGAGAACGACTAGAAGGTGCCTTGAAGGGTGTTTTCGATGATATGAAACTAGAAGTTACTATTGGTCGTGGTTCATACGGTGATGACAATGCAAGTTTCAAACTAAACATTGCAACAACGAATGATGACGGAACGGTAAACAATAAGGAAGCGACAGATTATTTATCTTTATGTAGATATGATTCACGCTTCAATAAGGACTGGCTCAATAGTACAGTCGATTTTAGAGGCAAGAGATACACGCTTGTAGGACACAGAACAAGAGGACGTAAGTTTCCATTTGTTGTAGAATCAGGTGGCAAGACTTACAAGATGACTGAGGCACAATTACTTATCTACTTTGGGTAAGTAATGCTCACTCATTGCATTCGTAGAATTACATTCTAACGAATGAAATGCATAATTTGTTCTATTGACTAAGATAGTAACAGAAACGAAAACACGAAAGGAAACGAAAATGATTAACTTACAGGAACATGGTATTGAACTAGATTGCGGAGAAACTCGAAATGCCGAAGCACCCGATACTTTTGAAATCCCTTGCAGTGCAATGAGAAAGAATGTTGGAGAGGGATGGTTCGTCAAGTTGATTTTCATTGGTCGAGGTCGAGCAGGTAGTACTGATGATTTTGGGGCAGAGAGAATATGGGTAAAGGTAACAGAGAATACAGGGGAAGGGTACAGAGGAACTCTTGCCAATCAACCGTTCTGTGATAACCTAGCACCGCTTGAATGGGGAAGTAGTATTGAGTTTGCATCAGAGCATATCGTTGATATTATGGATGATAGTGATATTCAAGAAATGCATAAACTGTGCTACTGACTAAGGTAGTAACAGAAACGAAAGGAAACGAAAAATGATTCACAAACCATGTGGAATATGCGGAGAGATGGAGTCTGTCGACTTCATGATACGGATTGACGATGACTATTATTGCGTTGAATGTGATGAGAAATATCAAAAGGAACACGAAAATGATAGAATTACCAAAAACAATCAAGTGGAATAGAGCGGAGAACTTCAAGCATGAGTCTAAGTGTGGCAACTTCGCAGTCGATAACTCGCTTCAAGATACGATTGTTGCCACAATCAGCCAAGAGGTTCTAGCCCACGCACGAGACGAACACAAGCAAGATGCTAGTTTACGCAAAAAAGAATGGATTCGTGGTGTGTGCCGATGGACGGGAGAGGGTACTGTTAAGTTTGCAAAGGAACACTGTGCGATTATTCTTCGGTTGATTCAACAGGGTGAAATCTAACGAATGAAATGCTCACTCATTGAACTCGTAGAATTCAGAAATGCATAAACTCACCCACTGACTATAATGTTACGAAATGCAAACGCTCAAAAAAAGGAGAGCAACAATGAACGAAAACTATAAAAATATAAAAGCAGGAAACCCTTGCCGATGTGGAAGCGGTAACATAACACAAAAGATGACTCTCTATGTAGACCCAATGGATTTGGGTAATGTTGATATATGTGATGGCAACATGGAAGATGAATACTACTGTGATGGATGTGGTGAGTTTATCAAAAAGGACGACCCCGCTGTTCGAAAATGATAAAGCAAACTCAGAAGAACAATATCACTATGTAGATATA